>ULSJ01036363.1_pt1 | contig 60948 bp, 51 predicted proteins | sample 1956291 | NCBI WGS metagenome assembly ULSJ01 (sample SAMEA4835705, study PRJEB28245) | human gut metagenome | biome: gut microbiome; material: fecal sample | place: Denmark | collected 2008 | reverse complement strand
GCAGAGTGGACTGAATTGTGATTACTTTTTCAGTGCCCTCCATAATGAAGGCTTTTTTTTATTGGAAAATGATTTGTTTAAATTCCAAGGTCTTTTTTCAGTTGCTCGATTTTCTTGTCGGCACGTTCCTGGGCTGCTACATAATCAGCTGCATCTTTCAAGTTGTCGCGAACTTCAATATAGAATTTGATTTTCGGCTCTGTACCTGAAGGACGGATGGAAATTTTTGTATCGTCGGCTGTGAAATATTGGAGCACGTTTGATGTTGTCGGCATGTCAAGCTTTTCAGTTGTTCCGTCAACTGTATTGGTCTTAACAAGTGACTGGTAATCTTTTATTACGACAACCGGTGAACCGGCGAGAACTTTTGGAGGATTTTCACGGAATTGCTTCATGATAGCAGCAATTTCTTCGGCTCCCGATTTCCCTTTGCGTACCAATGAAATTCCTTTTTCACGTGAGAATCCATATTTCAAGTAGATGTCTTCGAGCATTTCCGTCATGTTCATGCCTTTTTCTTTAGCCCATGCGGCAATTTCGGCCATGATGGAGATGGCTGAAACTGAGTCTTTGTCGCGGACAAAGTCTTCAACAAGGAATCCGTAGCTTTCTTCACCACCGCCAAGATAGCGTCCCTTACCTTCGTTTTCACGCATTACGTTTGCAATCCATTTGAAGCCAGTGTAGCAGTCATACATTTTGATGTGCTGTGCTTCTGCAATTTTGCGGATAGTTTCAGTGGTTACGATTGTCTTTACAATATATTCGTTTCCGGTAAGTGTGCCAAGTTCGGTGTTTCTTGTCATCAGATAGTTCAAGAAAATCAAGGCAATTTGATTACCGTTGATAAGAACATATTCGCCATTGTTATCGCGGATGACCAAACCAATACGGTCGGCATCTGGATCGGAAGCCAAAACGATTTCAGCTCCTGTCTCTTTTGCTTTCGCAATACCCATGGCCATAGCAGACGGTTCTTCCGGATTCGGCGATTCAACCGTTGGGAAATCTCCGCTTTCAACATCTTGTTCCGGAACGTGAATGATGTTTGTAAATCCAAAGTTCTTCAATGAACGTGGGATGAGTTTGCCACCTGTACCATGAATTGGGGTATAGACAATTTTCATGTCATGGTGCTTTTTGATAGCATCCGGACTCAGTGAAAGTCCTTTGATTTTTTCAAGGAAAACAGCATCGATGTCTTCACCAATAATTTGGATTTTTGACTTGTCGCCTTTGAATTTGATTTCACTGACATTCTTCACTTCGTTCACGTACTTAATTGTGTTGACGTCGTGAGGAGCAATCATTTGTGCACCGTCGTTCCAATATGCCTTGTATCCGTTGTATTCTTTCGGGTTGTGAGAAGCTGTGATGATTACACCGCTTTGGCAACCGAGGTGACGGATGGCAAATGAAATTTCAGGAGTAGGGCGGCATGAGTCGAAAAGATATACTTTAATGCCGTTTGCTGAGAAGATGTCTGCTACGATTTCAGCAAATTTGCGGCTGTTGTTTCTAACGTCGTGACCTACGACAACCTTAATTTCATCCAAGTCAGCGAACGCAACTTTCAAGTAGTTTGACAAGCCTTGGGTTGCGGCACCAACGGTGTATATGTTCATTCTGTTTGTTCCAGCACCCATAATTCCACGCAAGCCACCGGTACCGAATTCAAGGTCTTTGTAGAAGCTTTCGATAAGCTCTGTCTTATCGTCGCTTTCAAGCATTGCCTTAACGGCTTCTCTGGTCTCGGCATCATATTCTGCACCAAGCCATTTGTTAGCTTTCTCTGTTACTTGTTTCAAGAGTTCGTTTTCCATATATTAATTATAATTAAGTTTTCAAGACTAAGCAAAATTACTAATAATTAGAAAGATTGCAAATTTTTGAATCAGATATTATCGTTGTTATTTTCCTGTTTGTCTTGACTATTTTGCTGCTCTTTCATTTTCTCTCTTTTTTTCAGCGTATAGTGTAGAATGACAATGACAATCAGTGATATTCCAAACACGCCGAAATAATGTACATATTCACCGGCATAAAGCAAATCACGTCCGATGTATGCCATTACTAAGAGATAAATCAGAAGGATGGATGGCAAAAAAGTGGATTTTTTAATTCTCATTTTCTGGTATGCTTTTTTTGTATTTAGAGGAAGAGGGGTCAAAATGCTGATAAACGAGCCGTTTATAAATCTGAATGCACGACCATGCGTCGATGGCGGCATATTTCATTTGGGCATCGGTGAGTTCCTCAGCATCCCAATTGGACAGTTGTTGGCTTTTTGATATGCGTTCTTCAAAAAGAATGGCATATATTTTCTGTAGGCTGGTGTTGGAAAACTTATACTTCGGGACAAGTTTCTGCAAGTCAACAAAGCCTTTGGGCGTGAAGTGGTAGTCGTGCGACATGATGTTGAAGTCATCGTGTATCGACAGACCAATCTTCAATATTTGCTCCGATTCCATAAGTTCGCGGAGCGGCTCGATATCTTTCAGTTTTTTTATTCTGAACAGAAAGCAGATATCATCGGCAGCAATCTGTATAAGTGAGACATGGATGGTTGCCCCCTTCTTAAAGGTTGGCCTTGATTCTGTGTCGAAGCCCAGAAGATCGTATTTTTTGAGAATACTGACAGCTTTTTTCATTTCAGCAGCAGTGTCGACAACACGGACCACACCACTGTATTCCACGCGTGGCATTCCGGCCAGTTCCTCTTTGGAGATGGAAATTGTATATTTGTCAATCGTGTCGGTCATTCTGTTGCTATTTATTCATAATGAGATATTCAGTTTCCGGGAAATTCTTTTTTAGGAATTCGCCTAAATACTTTTGAGTTTCTTCCGCTATAATTTTATCTTCATCAAAATAGGGATTGTAAATCACATATTTCAATTTGATTTGTCGAGTCTTGACCGCTTCGAGAGCAAGCAGCGTGTGGCTGATGGAACCAAGCTGTCCGTTTGTGACGAGTGCCAACGGCAGGTGATGCTCGCGAATATAGTCTATTGTTGTATATGTCTCCGTGATGGGTACCATCAGTCCGCCTGCGCCTTCCATGAGAATTGTGTCGTATTTCTTAAACAATTTCTCTGTCGACCAGTCAATTTTGGAAAAGTCAATTGTGCAATGGTCTATTTTGGCCGCCAGGTGTGGTGATGCCGGATAGGTCATGATAATGGGCGCTGTCGTGAAATCCTTGTCTTCGTCAAGCAGGGGCAGACCCATGATTTTGCGATGAATGTCGATATCTTCTGAATAGCCGTCATTGCCTGTCTGAATCATTTTCAGGGTGATGGCGTTCTTTTTCTCCGAATTCAACTTGTTGGCCAGCCAGCCCGTAGCATAGCTTTTTCCAACATTTGTACCGATACCGCTAACAAATATAATTTCTTTCATAGTGTAGTGTTTATTTTAATTGGGCAATAATGTAAATGGGATTATAGGTCAGTGCATATAAGCCATTCTTCGTGGGCAATTCATTTTTCAGATTCTGCACTTTTGTCTTTGTCAAGGTTGATATTGTCTTGACACCATTTACACCCGTATATTTTAGACTTTTGATGAGTTCAATTGGTGAAGCGAACGGGAGAACAATTTCTTCATCCGAAAGTTCGAGGATTTCATACCCGTTTCCGTTGAGAGCCTCTTCCCATTCTGCGAGGGAAAGATAATGAAGCGACGAGCCGGTTATCGCTTGCAGTTCTTTCAGATTGCGTTTCCCGAAGCTTGAAAGCACAAGCATGCCTTTCGGGGCCAGATTGTTTCTGGTCCGTTGCAGAAATGCCGGAATATTTTCAAACCATTGAACGGCAGATGCCGAAACGATGTAATCAAATTTTTCGTTGCGTACGGCGTATTCTGCGTCATCATGTGTGAACGTATGGGGGCACTTCAGGCTGTCGAAATATTGTGAGGGAATTTCTGCAATGTCGTTGAGCAGGATACTTTCAGGATGCAGATGGGGGACGTAGGTTTTGGTAAACATCCCAGTGCCGCAACCTAACTCATAAATTTTCTTATCGGGTAAGAATCCTGCCTTTTCCCATTTCCGGAAAAGTGTTTCAGCAATACGGCTTTGACATACGGCATGTGCGTCGTATGTTGGCAGAAACTTTTCAAAGTATTGCTTGACGAGCCGCTTGTCAACAAGGTTGGCGGCAATAATATTTGCCAAATCCTTTGGAAGGTGGGCCGCGTGCAGGATAGAGAAATCAACACCGGCTGGTTCCCACGCCTTCGTTTGGTTTGCAACGGGAAAAATACGGTCGTCGTCTGCCACATAGGCTTTTGTCCATGATTTAAACACCTCCGGACGCTGGACTGACAGGTCGCGAATGGATATCAGCTCGCTACGGAGCGATTCGAGGCCACGTTTCGGACGCGTGCTCATGAATTCTGCATATTGTTCAGCCGACAGGCACATCCGACGGTAGAATTTTTGCAGTGATTTTTCAGACAGATTCTCTAATGTGCCGTTGAACACTCCGACGGGTATCCCTAATTCGTCATCAATAGGTGACAGCGTTCCATTAATGGCTATAGCCATTAATGGACTGAGATTTTCTTTCCGCAGCCAATATGCAGCCGCATAAACGCCGAACGACCATGCAAATACAAACACATTGGCATATCCGTCGAGAATGTTTTTCTCAAGCGACAGGTTGGTATAGTCATATACAACGACGCTGTCGCAGTCAAGTTGTGACAAGCTGTTGAATGGTGTTGCATCCATACTCCATCCTGCAAAGAATAGGACGAGTGACCTTTTCCTGTCTTTTTTGAGAAAGCTATATTTCATAAGACCGTTTTTAAATCAGCCAGCAATTTTTTTGCTGTATCAGTTGAAATATCGGCATTTAAGCTAAAACGGATACGCTCAGTGCCTTTGGGTACTGTCGGTGTACGTATAGGTAATGCCTGGTATCCGAGTTTCTTTAGCCGGACAGACAAATCCATCGCCTTTTTGCTGTCGCCCACAATCAGTGGAACGATTTGCGAATGACTGCGGATGTCCTTGTTGTATGTTGTGAAATGTTCGTTCAGAAATTCACTGGTTTCCAGCAAGTGTTTCCGTTGACTTTCCATTTCAGTTAATTTTTCGACTACAAATTTACTCCATAAGCATGAAATTGGAGGTAAAGCAGTCGAGAAAATGAAGCTGCGGGCCTTATTAATTAAGAATTTTTTCAGAATATCGTTTGTGATGACAAACGCGCCGGCCGATGCCGCAGCCTTACCTAAGGTCCCGACCAGAATATCAATATCCGGAATGACGTTGCATTCTTCAGCAATACCGAGTCCATATTTTCCTCTTACGCCGAATCCGTGGGCTTCGTCGACATAGAGGAGTACATTTGGGTATTCTTTTTTCAAAGCAACAAGTTCCTCGAGATTGCAAATATCACCGTCCATGCTGTAGATGGATTCTACGATAACAAGAATTGTGTCGAATTGGCCGGAATTCTTTTTCAATAATATACGGAGGTGCTTCAGGTCGTTATGACGAAACCGTGTGAATTCGGCACGCGAAAGTATAATACCGTCAATAATGCTTGCATGCACCAGCTTATCGGCAAGAATTAATGTATTTTTGTCGGCAAGGGCTGAAATGACGCCTGTGTTGCAGTGGTATCCGCTGTTGAATATCAGGGCTTCCTTGTGATAGAGTGACGCCAACAGATTTTCCAATGCCAGGAATTCCCTCTGCTTGTCGGAAAGCAGACGGGAAGCCGAGGATGAAAAGCGGAAGGCATCGACGGGAGTCTGTCCATAAAAGATGTCCAACAATTTCCGATCGGCGGCAATACCCATATAGTCATTTGACGACAGATCGATGAGCAAGTCAGTCGTTTCTGCCGGAATTTTCCGAAGATTGCCGCTTGTTTCAAGTTCTGTCAGTACTTGGGCAAATTTATCGGTCATAGTGTCTTTACAATTTTCAACAGTTTGTGAATAAGAAACTTCAGGTCATCGTCGGAAATGATAAATGGAGGCATTATATACACCAGTTTTCCGAACGGACGTACCCAAATGCCTTCCTTTACACACAATTTCTGGAATTCGCCGACATCAACAGGCGATTTCATTTCGATAACACCGATAGCTCCCAATATGCGTACATCAGCGACATTCTCATATCCGCGTGCTTCAGCCATCTCGTCATTCATGACGGTTTCGATGTGCTTGACTTTGCTTTGCCAGTCTGATTCCATTAAAAGCTTAAATGATGCGCAGGCAATGGCACAGGCTAAAGGGTTGCCCATGAATGTAGGACCGTGCATCAGTACACCTGCTGCGCCTCTGGAGATTGTGTCGGCAACATCTTTCGTTGTGAGTACGGCGCTCATTGTCAGGTAGCCGCCAGTGAGAGCCTTTCCGATGCACATGATATCAGGCATGACTCCGGCGTGTTCCCATGCGAACAGTTTGCCTGTTCGTCCGAATCCTGTAGCTATTTCATCAAAAATCAGATAAAGTCCATATTGGTCGCAGAGTTCCCTTGCCTTAACCAAATAATTGGGATGGTAGAAACGCATTCCTCCGGCACCTTGCACTATCGGTTCCAATATGAGCCCTGCAAGTTCGTCGTGATGTTCCACGATGATGCGTTCCAATTCGTCGGTGTCCTTTTCATCCCATTCGTCGTGATAACGACAGGTTGGAGCCGGAGCGAAATAGCGTGGAGTCAATGACGGTCCGAACAGGCTGTGCATTCCTGTGACCGGGTCGCATACCGACATGGCGTTCCAGGTGTCACCATGGTAGCCGGAACGGATAGTTACGAAGTTGGTCTTTTTCGTGCTTCCGTATTTGCTGATGGCGGCCTGTATTGCCATTTTCAGTGCTACTTCAACGGCAACAGAACCGGAGTCGGCATAGAAAATATTATTCATGTTGGGCGGGACTACCGATAGCAGCAGTTTGCCCAATTCAATGGCGGGTTCATGCGTGAAGCCTCCGAACATGACATGCGACATTTTATCGATTTGTTGTTTGGCGGCAGCATTCAATACCGGATTGTTGTAGCCGTGGACCACAGCCCACCACGACGACATGCCGTCGATGAGTTCTGTCCCGTCTTCCAGCTTGATTTTAACACCCGAAGCACTTTCTACTTTATAGGTGGGGAGTGGGTTTATTGTTGATGTGTAAGGATGCCACAAATGCTCCTTGTCAAAGTTGCTTTCCATAATTTTTCCAAAAAGAGACACAAATATAGCAATTATTATTCAGTTTGATTTTATATTTGCGGTAAGATAATTTTAAGGAAATGTATTTTAAACATATAGTATATATAGTTTCACTTTTTTTATTTTACAGTTGTTTTACAGGTGTTGAACACACCGGCCGAATTACGGCAAAGGATGTTGCTAAGGTGAAAGCAGATGTGGAAACTGAAGAGGAACTGTTCTTTGATACAGTCTTTCCTGAAGAATTCGTGAAATGGAAGCCTGGCAAAAAGTTCTTTGTGGTAGACGATAACATACGGTTGATTTTCAGTCCATCCGCCAGTTATGATGTTTCGACGCTGGAACTGAAAGGTGACACGTTGGAATACATGGGTTACAAATTTATTCGGCAGATTGACAATTCTGAAGATTTGGTCGTTTCATTTTCCGACGGAGAAAATACTTATCGATATAATACGGGCAAAACAATAGAGGAAGTACAGAATGTTCGTCCTGAGTATGTCGCTCCGTTTCTCATCGACCTTGATTATGTGGCACGGGTTAACAGCCTTCTTTCTACCAGACAATTATATATCAAGACTTCGCTGTGGTATGATTCAAACCGATTGTTGAAAGGTGGTCTGAAATACGTTCCGGTTGAAATATTGTCGGTTGAGCCCGGTGATGTGGTTTATCCTTTTTTTGTCCGTTTCCGATATGACAACAAGGAGGCCGGCGTGTTTATGTCGTCATCATCCGCCTCAGTGAAAAATATGACTTTTGACAAGCTCTTTTCTTTTTCCGATATTCGAAAGTTTTATAAGGCAATTACGGACGAAAATTGGCAGCGTATCATTCATGGGCAGATTGCCATAGGAATGACAAAAGACGAGTGTCTGCTGTCATTAGGAAATCCTTCCTCCATTGAACGGGTGCCAACACATGGCGGAATGTATGAGAAATGGAGCTATGATAATGGTGTGTATGTTATTTTTGAAGACGGATTGCTTGCTCAATTCAGACAATAAAAGCGGGAAGAGATGACGGAAATTGAATTTTTGGGAACCGGAACTTCTACGGGAGTGCCTCAAATAGGGTGTGATTGTGAGGTATGTCGTTCTACTGACAGTCGAGACAAGCGATTGCGATGTTCGGCGATTGTGCGGGTTGATGGTGTCAATTTGTTGATAGACTGCGGGCCTGATTTCCGCTCTCAAATACTGCAGGTACAGGACAAGCATCTTGATGCATTGCTATTGACTCACAGTCATTATGACCACGTTGGGGGGATGGATGATCTGCGTCCATATTGTTATCCTGATTCGTTCGACGTTTACGGCCAACCGAACGTATTGGCTGACATACGTGCCCGTATCCCTTATTGTTTTATCAAACATCCATACCCGGGAGTGCCGTCTTTTAACTTACATGAACTGAACGGACAACCTTTTTTTGTACAGAATATAAAGATTGTACCTCTTCCAGTGATGCATTACAAGCTGCCGGTATTTGGTTACAGAATTGGAAAATTAGCGTATATAACAGACTGTAATTTTGTGCCGGAATCTACATATTCTTTGCTTGAAGATTTGGATGTTCTGGTGATAAACGCCCTTCGTATTGAACCTCATCTGTCTCATTTTTGTTTAAAAGAAACCTTACAGGCGATTGCTCGCATACAACCTAAAAGAGCGTATCTTATACACATGAGTCATGGAATTGGATTGGCAAGTAAAATAGGTAGTCTTGTGCCGGAAAATGTGGAATTCGCATACGACGGAATGAAGGTTGTCGTTGAAAAGTAAGGGGAGAGGCGCGTTTTTTGCGGTTAACTCACGTTTTATTAGAATATCCCGGCATTTTTCCGTATCTTTGTAGAAGATAGGATGAGGCTTGGGATAAAAATAATTGAAACAAGTTTCATTATTTTTTAGCTCACCTTTCATTGTTTTGGCATAAAATAAGTGTAATGTTGCCGAATGCGTGCGTATTCGGGCAGATTAAAAATGAAATGTAAAGACAAGATATGAAGAATATCCGTAATTTTTGTATTATAGCACATATTGACCACGGAAAGAGTACACTTGCCGACCGATTGTTGGAGTACACACATACGGTTTCGGGAAAAGATTTGCAAGATCAGGTTCTCGATGATATGGATTTGGAACGTGAACGTGGGATTACAATTAAGAGCCATGCTATTCAGATGCAATATCAGTATAATGGTCAAACATATATATTGAATTTGATTGATACTCCGGGACACGTGGATTTTTCTTATGAAGTATCCCGTTCTATAGCCGCTTGTGAGGGCGCACTGTTAATCGTGGATGCGACTCAGGGCATTCAGGCACAGACGATTTCTAATCTGTATATGGCAATTGATAATGACCTGGAAATTATTCCAGTGGTCAATAAGGTGGATTTGGAAAGTGCCAAACCGGAAGAGGTGGAAGACCAGATTGTGGATTTACTGGGATGTCGTCATGAGGATATTATCCGGGCAAGCGGAAAGACGGGTATCGGTATCCCCGAAATTCTTAGAGCCATTGTTGAGCGAATACCGGCTCCGTCGGGTGATCCCGAGGCGCCGCTTCAAGCATTGATTTTTGATTCTGTGTTCAATCCGTTTCGCGGCATCATTGCTTATTTCAAGATTGTAAACGGTCGTATCAAGAAGGGTGATTTCGTGAAATTCGTCAATACTGAAAAGCAGTATTATGCTGAAGAAGTTGGTGTTTTGAAGTTGAACCTGCAACCTGAAGCTGAACTGTCGGCTGGAAATGTGGGGTACATTATTTCCGGAATCAAGACTTCGAAGGAAGTGAAAGTCGGTGATACGATTACCCATGTGGAAAATCCGTGTACTGCTGCAATAGAGGGTTTTCAGGAAGTCAAGCCAATGGTGTTTGCCGGTGTTTATCCAATAGAAACGGAGGATTTTGAAAATCTTCGTGCATCTCTTGAGAAACTGCAGCTTAACGATGCTTCGCTTACATTCCAGCCCGAGTCGTCGGCGGCACTTGGATTCGGTTTCCGCTGCGGCTTTCTTGGACTTCTTCATATGGAAATTGTACAGGAGCGTTTGGGCCGTGAATTCGATATGGACGTCATCACAACGGTTCCAAATGTTTCATATAAGGTGTTTGACAAGAAAGGGAATGAAATCGAGGTGCACAATCCATCGGGACTGCCGGATCCAACGCTAATTGAGCACATCGAGGAACCGTATATCCGTGCTTCCATTATTTCGACAACCGATTTCATCGGCCCGATTATGACTTTATGTCTTGGTAAACGCGGAGAACTGGTTAAGCAGGAATATATTTCGGGTAATCGTGTTGAACTGATTTTTGACTTGCCGTTAGGCGAAATTGTAATCGATTTCTACGATAAATTGAAGAGTATTTCGAAAGGGTATGCCTCTTTCGATTATCATTTGCATGATTTCCGTGAGTCGAAGCTTGTAAAGCTGGACATTTTGTTAAACGGAGAGTCGGTGGATGCTTTAAGTACATTGACGCATGTCGACAATTCGGTCACATTCGGACGCCGCATGTGCGAGAAGTTGAAAGAACTGATACCTCGCCAACAGTTTGACATTGCCATTCAGGCCGCTATCGGCGCCAAAATTATTGCCCGCGAAACGATTAAGGCGGTACGAAAGGATGTGACGGCTAAGTGTTATGGCGGTGATATCAGTCGTAAGCGTAAACTTTTGGAAAAGCAAAAGAAGGGTAAGAAGCGTATGAAACAAATTGGTTCGGTAGAGGTTCCGCAGAAGGCGTTTCTTGCGGTGCTGAAGCTTGACTAATTTATTATAAAGTATGGTTTTGAAAAGATTATTTTAGGTGTATTGTATATGGAAAGAGGTATATATTATTCGGCTAAGAAAATGATAGTCAGCTATGCAAAGGCCGGTAATCCGTTGATTGCAGCAACGGTACTGGCACTTGTAGTGGCTAATTTACCAGTCGTGAAAGACTATTATTTCTGGTTGTGGAATCAGGAATTGTCGTTGCAGATCGGTAATTTTAATCTGTTCAGTCATGGCGGACATTCCATGACATTCATGCAGTTTATCAATGATGCGTTGATGGCAGTGTTCTTTTTTACGATAGGGTTGGAAATCAAGCGTGAAGTGCTTGTCGGTGAATTGTCGTCAATCAAGCAGGCATTGTTGCCTATTATGGCCGCTGTCGGAGGTATGGTTGTGCCTGTGTTGATTTTTTTTGCATTGAGCAACGGTACGGAATATGTCAACGGCGCGGCAATACCGATGGCCACTGACATAGCTTTCTCGTTGGGTGTTCTAGCTATGTTGGGTAACCGTGTTCCGGTTTCTCTGAAAATATTTCTTACGACATTGGCCGTTGTTGATGATATTGGCGGTATTCTTGTGATTGCCACCTTCTATTCTACTGGCATTGAGTATGCCTATCTGTTGTATTCACTGGTTGCCATTGCGCTGTTGCTTTTAGGATCGGTATTGAAGATACAGAGCAAAATCTTCTATCTGTTGTTGGGAGGTGCTGTGTGGTATCTGTTCTTGAATTCAGGCATTCATCCAACAATTGCTGGTGTGATTGTTGCCTTCTGTATTCCGGCAAAGCCTGTGTTCCATCCTAAAAAATATATTTCTATTATTCGAGAAAGCATTTCGCATTTCCCGGAAAAAGATGATAAGGTGGGCGTGGACAGTGGGCGTATGCTGTCAAAAGAACAGCTGAACTGGCTGAAGCAGATAGAGTCGGCTTCCGATAAGGTGATTTCTCCGCTCCAGGAGTTGGAAGATTCATTACACCCGGTAGTAAACTACTTGATTATTCCGCTGTTTGCTTTTGCCAATGCCGGTATTTTCTTGGGTGACATGGCAGTTTCTGATTTGTATAGTGGTGTCAGTCTTGCCGTTATCACAGGCTTGTTTTTGGGCAAATTCCTGGGCATACTGTCATTTACGTGGCTGGCCGTCAAACTGAAATTGGCTCCGATGCCGTATCATGCCAACTGGAAAATGGTTTCGGCCGTTTCTATGTTGGGCGGTATAGGGTTTACGGTTTCATTGTTTATTGCCAACTTGTCGTTTGATCCTGTAGCGCACCTGGAACTCCTCAATTCTTCGAAATTGGGAATCCTTGTCGGTTCGTTGCTTTCGGGTGTTGTCGGTTATCTGCTTTTGCGCATTATGTTACCAAAGATTCCTGTGCAGGACTAAATAATAGATATATCGAATACTACTAATATATAGGTAGCATACGCAAGTGATTTACCAATTTAATGTGATTGTGGGCATTATTCTGTTGATGTAATTTTGCAGCATAAGGATTTAATTAATTTGTTAATCATATTGCGTAACCGATTAAAAGGCTAAAGCTCCTTACGAAGTGATTCGTGGGGAGCTTTTTTAATATTTCAAATCATTCCGCTTGTCGCAAAAATTTTATTAGCCAACATATGTTGGCTAATAAAGCGTAGGGATATGTTTTGTTTTTCTTGATACAATTCTTTTGCAAGTATAAGAGTCGTGTGTATTTAAAAAGAGTTGAAAGAAGAATACGGATTTTGGTGAGAAAGTACTTGTGGAATAAAAAGGACGGCCGGGAATTTCCCAACCGTCCTTTGGTATTTAACTTGCACGTAGCAGTTTATTTGTTTACTTGGTATTTGTTCCAACCATCTTTCAGGAAGGCAACAGTTTGGCGTGCGGCTGCAATACCGGCGTTGATGTTGGCTTCGGCTGTTTGTGCACCCATCTTTTTAGGAGTAAAGAATACACGTGTGCCAAATTCTTCCGTCATCTTTTCTGCACAGTCAGGCTTGATGTCGCTGATATAGCGGATATCCGGGCGATTGCGCAATGCTTCTGCCAAGCTTTCTTCATTGATGATTTCCTTGCGTGCCGTATTGATGAGTATACCGTTCTTAGGCATTAATTTCACAAAATTTTCTCCAATAGAATTTCGTGTTTCCGATGTTGCCGGAATGTGGAGCGAAACGTATTGGTTGTTTGTGTAGAGTTCTTCTACGGAATGAACCGGAGTAATGCCGTCGGCGACCATGTCTTCATCTTTTACAAATGGATCGAGTGCAGAAACTGTCATGCCAAAACCTTTGGCGATTCGTGCAACATTGCGTCCCACTTGTCCATAGGCGTGAATACCGAGAGTCTTTCCTTTCAATTCTGTTCCAGATGTGCCATTGTATTGGTTGCGGATCATCATTATAAGCATACCGAATACAAGTTCGGCAACAGCATTGGAATTTTGTCCGGGAGTGTTCATCACACAAATGTTGCGTTCCTTTGCTGCCGCGAGATCAACATTGTCGACACCGGCACCGGCACGGACAATTACTTTCAGATTTTTACCGGCATCCAAAACGGCAGTATCTACAATATCACTGCGGATAATGAGGCCGTCGGCTTCAACAACGGCTTTGAGCAAGTCTTCTTTCGTTCCTTTTTCCAAAAGGATGAGCTCGTGGCCTGCACCTTCTATTTCTTTGCGTATGCCTTCAACAGCAACGGCTGCAAAAGGCTTCTCGGTTGCAACTAATATTTTCATGACCAAATTAGAGTTTACGTTCGAATTCTTTCATTGTGTCGATGAGTACTTGAACAGAAGACATCGGCATAGCATTATAGATAGAAGCACGGAATCCTCCGACAGAACGGTGCCCTTTGATGCCCACAATACCTTTCTCGCTTGCAAAGTCGATGAACTGCTTTTCGAGTTCTGCATATTCTGGACGCATAACGAAGCATACGTTCATGATAGAGCGGTCTTCCGGTTTTGCTGTACCAACAAAAATTTTGCTGTGGTCGATAGCGTCGTATAGTGCAGCGGCCTTTTCAAGGTCAACCTTTTCCATTGCTTCAACACCGCCCATTTCCTTGTACCATTTGAGGGTTTGTAATGCAGAGTAGATCGGCAATACAGGAGGAGTATTGAACATAGAGCCTTTGCTGACATGGGTACGATAATCGAGCATTGTCGGGATTTGACGGTCAACTTTTCCAAGAGCGTCTTCCTTGACGATGACCAAAGTTACGCCTGCAGGTGCAAGATTCTTTTGGGCACCGGCATAGATTACGTCATATTTGGAAACGTCGATTTTTCTTGAGAAAATATCACTGGACATGTCCGCAACCAATGGTACGCTAACTTCAGGGTCTTTGCGGAGTTCTGTGCCGTAAATGGTATTGTTTGTCGTTATATGGAGATAGTCGGCATCGGCCGGAACAGTGAAATCTTTAGGATAGTATGTGTAATTTGCTTCTTTCGAAGAGGCTACAACTTCAACATCTCCAAAGAGTTTCGCTTCTTTGATAGCTTTGTTTGCCCACACACCACTGTCAACATAGGCTGCTTTCTTTTTCAGCAAGTTGAACGGTACCATGCAGAACTGCAAGCTTGCACCACCTCCAAGGAACAAAACTTCGTAGCCAGCAGGAATTTCAAGTAATTCCTTAATTAAGGCGTTGGCTTCGTCGATAACAGCTTGGAATTCTTTACTTCTGTGAGAGATTTCAAGAATAGAAAGTCCTGTTCCGTTGAAATTACGTACAGCATCGGCTGTGTTCTGGATTGTGAATTCGCTCAGAATAGAAGGTCCGGCGTAAAAATTTAGCTTCTTCATTTGAATTTGATTTTATGTCTTTAACAAAGTTAGTAAAAAAAATGAACTCCTCATTATTTTTAAGCGAAAATAATGAGGAGCTTTTGTGAATGAAGTGTTAAATATGTTTATTCTGTTATATTCGGTTTTTCAAGTCCGTATCCTTTCTTCTTGTCAATGATTTTTAGTACGAACCCGAGCAACAGTGCTGCAACGCCGAGGCAAGCCAACATGACAAGCGGAGCAGTGTAGTTGTATGAAATTGCAGCCACTTCCGGAGTGATGGCGCCGCTTTGAAGATCGGCTACCAGTTGTGGGTTTGTGCTGTCGAGCACTTTGCCGATAAGGATAGGGAAGAGCCACAGACCGATGTTCTGAATCCAGAAAATCAAAGCATACGCACTACCGATGATTTTTGCGTCTACCAATTTAGGAACACTTGGCCAGAGTGATGCAGGCACAAGTGAGAAGCTGGCGCCAAGTACAAGAATGGTGATGTAGGCAATGATTGTTCCACCAACCATGTTTCCTTTGAACATTGGAAGGATGAAGGCAAATGTAAGGTGACAAGCAATCAAAAGTACAGAGCCGAGAATCAGCATGGTAGCTGCTTTTCCTTTGTGGTCGACATAGTTGCCGAGAATAGGAGTAATACCTACAGCCAACAGCGGGAATACGGCGAACACCGTTTCGGCGCTTTGTCGCATGTAACCCATATAGCAGAAAATGACCAGTGCAACGATGGCTACTGTCAGCAATGTGTATTTCATTTTTGCGTTTTTCGAAAAGTTGCTCATGAATGCTGCGGCTGCTACCACCAACATGATACAGTATTGAATTACCGTTACCGTGTTTGTTGCCCAGAATGAGTTCGGATCAACTTCAGTGAACGTAAGATTGCATTGAAGCATGTTTACGGCATATTTCTGGAACGGGAAAATGGCTGAATAATAGAGCACGCATAGCAGTGCTACCAACCAGAAACCGCTGCTTCGGAGAATTTGACCAAGGTCACTGATTTTAAACGGATCGTCCTTTTCTTCTGCCTCACCGGTTTGTGCATCCAGTTTCTTGTCCATTACGAAATAAACAAGGAACATGATAAGTGCAATCATCAACAAAACGACACCGAATGCAACAGAACGTGACACGTCAATGTCGCCTCCAAGTTTTGCAAATACCGGGGAGAAAATCATACAAGTTGCGACACCCAGGCGTGCCAGTGCCATTTCTGAACCCATGGCTAATGCCATTTCCTTACCCTTGAACCATTTTACAATACCTCGAGAAACGGTTATGCCTGCCATTTCAACGCCACAGCCGAAGATCATGAAGCCGATAGCAGCAAATTTTGCAGAAGCTGGCATGCCTTCATAGAAAGGTGAAATGCCAAGCTCGTCAAATCCTGGAATGTAGTTCAAATTGTTGTTGAACCAGTTTTCAAGACTACTTCCCATGAACGATTCAGTAACTGCATACCAATTGATTGACGCTCCAATCAGCATGACAACACCGGAAAGGACAGCCGTGAAGCGAACACCCATTTTGTCGAGAATAATTCCCGCAAAAATAAGGAAGAACACAAACACATTGAGGAATGTTTCCGAACCTTGCATTGTTCCGAATGCAGTGGAATCCCAACCGCGAGTTGATTGCATAAGGTCCTTGATTGGGGACAGAATGTCCATGAAAATGTATGAACAGAACATGGCCAATGCCAATAGCAATAGCGCAGTCCATCGCCATGCAGGCGAATCACTTAACTTCTTTTGTAGTTGATCTTTCATTTTGTTTGTTTTTTGTTGGCAAAGATAGCAAAAGGTGAGCGCAGTGGCAAACGAAAATACAATTTTCTGGATTGACAATGATTGTTTTATGGCGAAGTAGTTTTAGAGTCGAGGACAGCTGAAGATGGGATTATTGTGTTAAATGGCAGTGGGTTGTTGATTGTTGTATTTGTCGGTAAAATAAAAGAATGAGAGGCTACTTTCGGGTAGCCTCTCGTTCTGTATAGTTGGATTGCGTTTTTTTATTTGTTGATTTTCTGCCAACTGTCTTTTAGCGTGATTGTACGGTTGAATACGAGTTTGCCAGGACGGGAATCCTTCTTGTCGGCAGTGAAATACCCAATTCTTTGGAATTGGAAGTTTCTGCCCGGTTCTGCATTTTCAGCCAAAAATGGTTCAATCTTGGCATTGGTAACAACTTTCAATGAGTCAGGATTGAGCAACTCGTGAAAATCACGATCCTTCACTTCAGACGCATTTTCAACACTGAACAGGCGGTCGTACAAACGTACTTCAGCTTCGACACAATGGTCGGCAGAAACCCAGTGGAGGGTGCCTTTCACCTTACGCATGCTGCCTGGGAGTCCGCTACGTGTATCTGGATCATATTCGCAATAGATTTCTTCGATGTTGCCATCTGCATCTTTCTTGCATCCCGTACATTTTACGATGTAGGCAGATTTTAAACGCACTTCACTTCCCGGTGTCATACGGAAGAATTTTTTCGGCGGATTTTCCATAAAGTCGTCGCGTTCAATATAAATCTCGCGGCTGAATGGAATTGTGTGAGTTCCGCTGTTGGGATCTTCCGGATTGTTTTCCATTTCCATATTTTCGACTTGTCCTTCCGGATAGTTGGTAATGATTACTTTTACCGGATTGATGACAGCGGAAACACGAGTAGCACGCTTGTTCAAATCTTCGCGAATGCTGTATTCGAGGAGTGAAATATCGTTTACAGCTTCATATTTTGTATAGCCGATGCGATTGATAAACGATTTGATGGATTCCGGAGTGAAACCACGACGGCGCAGACCTGAAATGGTCGGCATACGTGGGTCGTCCCAGCCGTCAACCAAACCTTCTTTGACTAATTGCAGAAGTTTGCGCTTACTCAAAACTGTGTATGTAAGGTTTAGACGGTTGAATTCAATTTGGCGTGGACAATAGCTGTCGTCGGCGAGTTCTTTCAGAAAATATTCGTAAAGGGGACGGTGCGGTACGAATTCGAGAGTGCATATAGAGTGGGTGACACCTTCAAAATAGTCGGACTGTCCATGAGCGAAGTCATACATCGGATATACTTTCCAAGTATCGCCAGTACGGTGATGCGGGTGCTTGATAATGCGGTACATGATTGGGTCGCGGAAATGCATATTGGACGATGCCATGTCGATTTTTGCACGCAATACCATGCTGCCTTCTTCGAATTCACCCTTGTTCATGCGTTGAAACAAATCCAGGTTTTCTTCGATGGGGCGGTTGCGGTAGGGACTTTCTGTGCCCGGTTGTGTCGGTGTCCCTTTTTGTGCTGCTATCTCTTCTGATGTCTGTTCGTCAACATAAGCCTTGCCTTCCTTAATCATTCGTACGGCCAAGTCGAAAAGCTGTGGGAAATAGTCGGATGCATAGTATTCGCGGTCAGCCCAGTCGTATCCAAGCCATTTGATGTCCTCACGAATGGAATCGACATATTCCACATCTTCTTTAACAGGGTTTGTATCGTCGAAACGCAAATTGCAAGTACCACCGAATTTTTCAGCAATGCCAAAGTCCATGCAAATGGCCTTGGCGTGGCCAATATGCAGATAGCCGTTTGGTTCCGGTGGAAAGCGCGTATTAAGGCGTCCTCCGTTTTTACCTTGCTTTAAGTCTTCGGCAACCAGCTGTTCTACGAAATTCAAACCGCTTTCTTTTTCAGTTGCCAGTTCTTTGTTTTCGTTTTCTGACATAGTATTCTGTTTTGTTGTTTTCTTTATTTTAAAGTGCAAAAATAAGAAATTATTTTCTAAAAGTTAAAAAACCGACTACAAAACGAACCAATAGATATAAAAAATCAGGCCATTCTTCATAGAATGGCCTGAAGTTATTGTGGATGGGATAAAAATCAATTAGCCCAAGAATCCGAGCAAAGCACCTGCGGCTACAGCTGAACCGATAACACCGGCAACGTTCGGACCCATTGCATGCATGAGCAAGTAGTTGGTCGGGTCGTATTGAAGACCGATGTTGTTGGAAATACGAGCTGACATCGGAACAGCCGATACACCGGCGTTACCGATAAGCGGGTTGATTTTCTTTGATTTCGGAAGAATAAGGTTGAAAATCTTGACGAATATCACACCTGATGCAGATGCAATGACGAATGCCATGAAACCAAGAGCAAAAATGCCCAGCGTTTCCCAAGTCAAGAATTCTGAAGCCTGAGTTGAAGCACCTACCGTAAGACCCAAGAGCATTACGATGATGTCGTTCAATGCGTTGCTTGCAGTCTTTGCAAGACGTGTAGTTACACCACTTTCACGCAGAAGGTTACCGAAGAAGAGCATACCCAATAACGGAAGTGCGGAAGGAACCACGAAGCAAGTGAGAAGAAGACCGACAATCGGGAACATGATTTTCTCCTTCTGAGAAACGGCACGAGCCGGTTTCATCTTGATTACGCGTTCTTTCTTTGTGGTGAGCAACTTCATGATCGGCGGTTGGATTACAGGAACAAGTGCCATGTAAGAGTAAGCCGATACGGCGATAGCTCCCATCAAGTTCGGTGCAAGTTTAGAGGACAAGAATATGGCTGTCGGACCGTCAGCACCACCGATGATAGCGATGGCACCAGCCTGGTCTGGAGCAAATCCAAGGAAAAGAGCTACAATATAAGCTCCAAAGATACCGAACTGGGCTGCTGCACCTACCAACATCAGTTTCGGATTGGCAATCAGAGCTGAGAAGTCAGTCATTGCACCGATACCTAAGAAGATAAGAGGCGGATACCATCCGGCACTTACACCATTATACAGAATATTCAACACAGAACCTTCTTCATAGATTCCGACTTCAAGGCCGGCATCGATTTTGAATGGAATGTTACCCACCAAAATACCGAAACCGATCGGAACGAGCAAGAGCGGTTCGAAATCGTGCTTAATAGCAAGCCAAATGAAGAAAAGACCTACACAGAGCATAACCAAGTGGCCGGGAGTAGCGTTAGCAAAGCCCGTATAGCTCCAGAAGTCCATCAAATTTTGGCCTAAGAAATTAAATAACTCCATAATTCAGATTTTATTCGATTGTTAAAAGAGTTGCACCTTCAAGAACTGAGTCGCCCTTGTTGACTTCGATAGATTTTACAACACCGTCTTTGTCAGAGTGGATGTTGTTCTCCATCTTCATGGCTTCAAGGATAACAACAGTGTCGCCGTTCTTGATAGTGTCGCCAACTTTTACCTTGATGTCGAGAATAACACCTGGGAGCGGAGCTTTGACGCTGCTTGCACCACTGGCAACTGTCGGCTTTGCAATGATTTTAGAACCAGTTTCTGTGCGAGGAGCAGCAGTTGGTCTTGGTTTAGAAACGGCTGGAACGACCTGTTCCTCAAATTCCACTTTGTACGGTGTGCCGTTCACCATGATCTGAGCTCCATTTTTTTCAATGTCACCAACAGTTACTTTGTATTCCGTACCGTTGATTTTGTATTTATAGTCTTTCATTTTTTTGAAATTCAATTGATTGATTTGGTTGTTATTTGTGCGGAGTTTCGCGCAAAGAGTAAATCTTAGAACTCCATGGAGAGTAAGCTCTCTTTACTTTGTTGATAGTAAGAACGAGGTCTTCGTGGTCGTGCATGTTGAGATGCTCGTGCAGAGCCATACATATGGCTGCAATAGCTTCTCCAGAATCGGCACCTTCAGATACTGTAGCAGTAGTGATATTGCTGGTAGCCTCCTGTTTCTTGCGTGTGGCATTTTTTTCGTTGATTTTGCCGATAAGGCGGAAACACAGATACAACAATATCAATGAAACAAATACGATTGCCATTGCAAGCACTGTCATGCCCAGACCGCTCTTGTCGTGCTCGGCAAACATATCAATCTTCTCGTTGGAGTCGATGATAACATTGTTGCTGCTTGGCGTAATGTACTTGGCGTCGCTTCCATCACGGATTTCCCATGCATTTGCATCGTTGTCGGCGTCTTTGACACCATCTGACTTACGAGCATATGATTGGTTGTCCCCGAGATTTGCAGGAATAACAACTTCGTCAATTAATGTTTTTCCGTCTGCATCATACAGACCAATCCAGTTTTCTACACCCGGAGTCAATACGAAATTGACGTGGAATGTACCTTTGTTTGGCTCTCCGTCTGCCCAGAATACAACGTGCTGGCGCGGGTGTATTTCTGTGTTAACGTCCATGCGAGGCACTGGGTACATGGTAGGGTTGCTCGGATCGTTTGTCAAGTACATGCTGGCGATGTCAATTGGAGCAAACGATGAGTTGAACAACTCAATCCATGCCTGGTGTTTGCCATAGTCGTCCACATAGTTGCTGTCATTCTGCACCATTATTTCGTTGATGCAAATAGCTTTACGGCCTTGAGCCATAACGCCGGCAACCGAGAATACGAGGCAAGCCAAAAGTACTACTAATGCTTTTTTATTCATATTCGTACAAATTATTATAGAGGAATATTTCCGTGCTTCTTAGCCGGGTTAGTCAATTTCTTGGTAGCCAATTGTTGCAATGCGCGGATGATGCGGAAACGTGTGTTGCGCGGTTCGATAACATCATCAATATAGCCGTATTTGGCTGCGTTGTACGGGTTGCAGAACAAGTCGGTGTATTCTTTTTCTTTTTCTGCAATGAATGCAGCAGGATCAGCCTGTTCTTTTGCTTCACGTGCATAAAGAACTTCAGCAGCACCGGCAGCACCCATAACTGCGATTTCAGCAGTAGGCCATGCATAGTTCATATCGCCGCGGAGTTGCTTACAGCTCATCACGATGTGGCTACCACCATAGCTCTTTCTCAAAGTGACTGTAACTTTAGGTACAGTAGCTTCGCCATAAGCATAAAGTAATTTAGCACCGTGAAGAATAACGGCATTGTATTCTTGGCCTGTACCAGGAAGGAAGCCCGGAACGTCAACCAATGTTACCAAAGGAATGTTGAATGCATCGCAGAAACGTACAAAACGTGCAGCTTTACGAGAAGCGTTGCAGTCAAGTACACCAGCCAAATATTTAGGCTGGTTGGCTACGATACCTACTGACTGACCGTTGAAGCGAGCAAAGCCGACGATGATGTTCTTAGCGTAGTCGCGTTGAACTTCAAGGAATTCGCCGTTATCGATGATGGCGCCAATGACTTCGTACATATCGTATGCTTTGTTTGGAGAATCCGGAACGATTTCGTTCAATGAGTCTTCCAGACGGTCGATTGGGTCTGTGCATTTTACCAGCGGAGCTTCTTCCAGGTTGTTCTGAGGAATGTAGCTGAGAAGTTTGCGGATGAGTTGCAATGCTTCTTCACCGTCTTCTGTTGCGAAGTGTGCTACACCTGATTTTGAAGAGTGCATTGTTGCACCACCCAATTCTTCTTGTGTAACATCTTCACCTGTTACAGTCTTAACAACTTTAGGACCGGTAAGGAACATGTAAGAGATGCCTTTAGTCATGATGGTGAAGTCGGTTAATGCCGGTGAATATACGGCACCGCCGGCACAAGGACCGAGGATAGCAGAAATTTGAGGAACAACGCCCGAAGCAAGAATGTTGCGTTCGAAAATTTCAGCATAGCCTGCCAATGCGTTGATACCTTCCTGAATACGTGCACCACCTGAGTCGTTCAAACCGATGACAGGAGCACCCATCTTCATGGCCATATCCATGATTTTGCAGATCTTCATGGCCATTGCTTCTGACAATGAACCACCGAATACTGTAAAGTCCTGTGCAAATACATAAACAAGACGGCCGTCGATTGTTCCGTAACCGGTTACGACACCGTCACCGAGGAAATGTTTCTTTTCTTGTCCGAAGTTTGTGCAACGGTGTTGTACAAACATATCAAGTTCTTCGAAGCTACCTTCGTCGAGGAGTTGTGCGATGCGTTCGCGAGCTGTGTATTTACCTCTTTCGTGCTGCTTGGCGATAGCTTTTTCGCCGCCGCCCAAGCGGGCTTTTTCGCGCAAGGCGATAAGCTCCTGCACTTTCTCAAGTTGATTGCTCATAGTTAAAGTTGAATTGTGTTATTAGAGTTGATTTATTCCGGCTTTTCGCAAAGTTCAGTCAAAACGCCAAGTGTTGATTTCGGGTGAAGGAATGCAATGTTCAAACCTTCAGCACCCTTACGCGGAGCTTTGTCGATAAGTCTTACGCCCTTAGCTTCAACTTCTGCCAATGCATTGGCAACGCCGTCAGTGGCAAATGCCAAGTGGTGGATGCCTTCGCCGCGCTTTTCGATAAATTTAGCAATTGTACTGTCTTCGCTTGTCGGTTCGAGAAGCTCGATTTTTGTTTGTCCTACCTTGAAAAATGCTGTTTTTACTTTTTGGTCAGCTACTTCTTCAATAGCGTAACATTTTAGACCAAGTACGTTTTCGTAGTAAGGAATTGCTTCATCAAGACTCTTGACAGCGATTCCAAGATGTTCAATGTGAGAAATATTCATAACATTATAAGTTAAAAGGTGTTTGTTATAATCTGTTTTGTTGGTGCAGATACCTTTTAGGGTGAATCTACATCGCTCACAAAATTACTATAAAAATAGTAATTACGTCATATTTGTACGGAAAAAACGACTTAAAACGACTGACAAAAAGTTAAAATCCCGGAATGATATATTTATATATAGGTATAAAAGTGTAAAAGATTGGATGCCGGCATAGGGAAAACTGACGATATGTCAGTATGGCTTGCATGGGCTGACATTTTTTGAATGCGGGTTTTGAGTTTGGCACGCGATTTGCACAATAGAGAGTGTCGACCGCAAGGCTCGACAGAATAAACTTGATTAATAACAAATAAAAAATATAGAATTATGGGCAAAATTATTGGTATTGACTTAGGTACTACGAACTCTTGTGTAGCAGTTCTTGAAGGTAAAGATCCTGTAGTAATTCCTAATAGCGAAGGTCGCAATACGACTCCTTCCATTGTGGCTTTCATTGATGGTGGAGAACGTAAGATCGGTGATCCTGCAAAACGTCAGGCAATCACAAATCCGACTCGTACGGTGTTCTCAATCAAACGTTTCATGGGTGAAACCTATGATCGTGTAGAAAAAGAAATCTCTCGTGTTCCTTATAAAGTGGTCAGAGGTGACAACAACACTCCGCGTGTTGACATCGACGGCCGTGAATATACTCCGCAAGAAATTTCAGCTATGATTCTTCAAAAGATGAAGAAAACGGCTGAAGATTATCTTGGACAGCCTGTTACGGAAGCCGTTATTACCGTTCCGGCTTACTTTAACGACTCTCAGCGTCAGGCAACTAAAGAGGCTGGTGAAATTGCCGGTTTGACAGTTCGTCGTATCGTGAACGAACCGACTGCCGCAGCATTGGCTTACGGTCTTGACAAGAGTGCAAGCGATAAGAAGATTGCAGTGTTCGACTTGGGTGGCGGTACATTTGATATCTCTATCCTTGAATTGGGTGACGGTGTGTTTGAAGTAAAATCAACAAACGGTGATACTCACCTGGGTGGTGATGACTTCGACCACAAGATTATCGACTGGTTGGCTGACGAATTCCAGAAGGATGAAGGCGTAGACTTGCGTCAGGACCCGATGGCATTGCAACGTTTGAAAGAGGCTGCTGAAAAAGCTAAGATTGAACTTTCAAGCACAACTTCTACGGAAATCAATTTGCCGTATATCATGCCGGTTAACGGTATTCCAAAACACTTGGTTAAGACTCTTACCCGTGCAAAATTCGAACAGCTTTGCGATGATTTGATTCAAGCAACAATCGCTCCTTGTCAGCAGGCATTGAAGGATGCAGGTTTGACTGCTTCAGATATTGATGAAGTGATCCTTGTCGGTGGTTCAACTCGTATTCCTGCCGTTCAACAGATCGTTGAGAAGTTCTTCGGTAAGGTTCCTTCTAAGGGTGTTAACCCGGATGAAGTAGTCGCTGTAGGTGCTGCCATCCAAGGTGGTGTATTGAGCGGTGATGTGAAGGATGTCGTTCTTTTGGATGTCGTTCCATTGTCAGTAGGTATCGAAACATTGGGTGGTGTGATGACCAAACTTATCGACGCCAACACTACAATTCCTACTCGCAAGAGCGAAACATTCTCAACAGCTGTCGACAATCAGCCGTCTGTTGAAATCAACGTATTGCAGGGTGAACGTCCATTGGCTAAGGATGACAAGTCCCTTGGTCGTTTCCACTTGGATGGAATTGCTCCGGCTCCGCGTGGTATACCTCAGATCGAAGTTACATTTGAAATCGATGCCAACGGTATCTTGAATGTATCGGCTAAGGATAAGGCTACAGGTAAGGAACAGAGCATCCGTATCGAAGCTTCCAGCGGTTTGACTGATGCTGAAATCCAACGTATGAAGGATGAAGCTGCTGCCAACGCTGCTGCCGATGCTAAGGAAAAGGAACGTATCGATAAAATCAACAAGGCTGATGCCGTAATCTTCCAGACTGAGAAACAGCTGAAGGAACTCGGTGACAAGTTTGCCGCTGACAAACGTGCTCCGATCGACGCTGCTTTGAACGAATTGAAGGAAGCTCACAAGGCACAGAACGTAGATGCTATCGATCCGGCTATCGATAAATTGAACGCCGCTATGCAGGCTGCTGCTCAGGATATCTACAATGCTCAGCAACAGGCCGGTGGTGCACAGAACGCTGGTTTCAACTCTAACGCAGGTGCAAACCAGAACACAGGTGCTAACAACAATGACGGCAACAATGTTACCGACGCCGACTTCGAAGAGGTCAAGTAAATGTAAGATTTAAACCACATAGTAAAAGCGTGTGACTCATTTGGGTTACACGCTTTTTTGTTTTGGGGAATTGTGGCGTGTTTGATGTTTTGATGAGAAGGCATCGGAATGTTATAAGTTCTAAAAGTAAGGGGATTTGTGGGTAATATGCTTGCAGGCAGTTCGGTTTTCGGCAAAAAACTATTATTTTTGCAATCAGTTTTGTAAATTAAGAAAAGAAGTGGACAAAAGAAAACATATAGCCATTTTGGGTAGTACCGGATCGATTGGTACGCAGACGCTCGATGTGATTTCGGAATATCCTGACAAGTTGTATCCTTCGTTGCTGACGGCAAACCGTAGTGTGGATTTGCTGATTGAGCAGGCTTTGAAATTCAAGCCGCAACGCGTGGTGATAGCATCGGAGGAGTGTTATGGAAAACTGAAAGATGCTCTTGCCGGGACGGGAATTGCCGTAGAGTGCGGTTCTAAAGCGATTGCCGAAGCCGTAACGGCTGAAGACATTGACATCGTGGTGACTGCTATGGTGGGTTACAGCGGATTGGAGCCTACGATCAGTGCCATCCGTGCGGGCAAGAAAATTGCTTTGGCCAATAAGGAGACGCTTGTCGTTGCCGGAGAACTGATTACCGATATGCTGAAAGATTCAGCATCGGAACTAATACCTGTCGATTCCGAACATTCTGCGATTTTTCAGTGCCTCGTAGGAGAGGATATCCAGTCGGTCGACAAACTGATACTGACAGCTTCCGGTGGTCCGTTCCGTACGAAGACATTGGAAGAAATGCAATTCGTGACAAAAGCCGATGCATTAAAACATCCGAATTGGCATATGGGGGCAAAGGTGACGATTGATTCGGCATCCATGATGAACAAGGGTTTCGAAATGATGGAAGCACGCTGGCTGTTCGGTATTCCTTCGGAACGCATTGAGATAGTAGTGCATCCGCAATCGATTGTTCACTCTATGGTGGCCTACAACGATGGGGCGGTGAAAGCCCAATTGGGGTTGCCTGACATGCGCCTGCCAATCCGATATGCTCTCAATTATCCAGAACGCTTGCCTTCGGCATGCGAGAAATTGAAAGTGTCGCAATATTCCACTTTGACTTTTGAAGCTCCTGACATGGCGAAATTCCCATTGCTCTCTATGGCATTTACTGCCATTCAAGCGGGTGGCAATGTACCGTGTGCGCTGAATGCCGCTAATGAAATAGCCGTAGCTGCATTTTTGGAGGAGAAAATCCGTTTTGTGGATATGCCGGTTCTTGTGGAAAAGGCATTGGAGCGAAATGTGTTCATCGCAAAACCGACTTACAATGATTTAGTGGAAACGAATAGAGAAATAAGAAATATAGCCTCGTCAATTGTTGAAAAATAAAACGTATATAAAATAAATGGATTCAACCTTTTTGATTAAAGCCGTACAGCTGATTCTGGCTTTCGGTTTGCTTGTGATTGTCCATGAGTTCGGACACTATATATTTGCGAGAATTTTCGGTATCCGAGTGGAGAAATTCTATATATTCTTTGACCCTTGGTTCAGTTTGTTTAAATATAAGCCCAAGAAGAAACCGGGTACGGAAGACAAGGCTTCATGGCGTGATACAGAATATGGTATCGGGTGGTTGCCGTTGGGCGGATACTGCAAAATTTCAGGTATGATTGACGAATCGATGGACCTGGAACAGATGAAACAGCCGGCCAAGCCATGGGAATTCCGTTCAAAGCCGGCATGGCAACGTTTGTTGGTTATGGTGGCAGGTGTGGTGTTCAATTTCATTCTTGCTATAGTCATTTATGCCGGAATTGCCTATACGTGGGGAGATAAATATATAGATTATACGGATGCTACCTATGGTATGCAGTATTGCGAACCGGCCCATCGCATTGGGTTTGTTGATGGTGACATACCATTGTTGATGGACGAACAGAAAATCGATGCCGCCAATTACGACTTGTTGAAAATGCTTGAATCGAAGCAAGTGACAGTTCTGCGTAACGGAACGGACACAGTTGTTATTAATATGCCGGAAAACGCTGTATTGAAACTCAACAGTGAGATGGAAAAAGAGGACAGCGGTTTTGGATTCATGGTTTATCGTATTCCTGTCGTTGTGAAAAAGCCCGTGGCGGGAGAAGCCGCCCAAAAAGCCGGTTTACAAGCCGGCGACCGGATTCTTGCCGTCGATAGCGTTCCGGCTGAAACGTACGATGTGTTCACTAAAGAATTGGCTGCTCACAAAGGCAAAATTGTCAAAATACAGTATGAACGTGGCAATGAATTGAAAACGGCTTCTTTGCAGATTTCCGATGCAGGTAAAATCGGTATTGAGTTGACGCCGATTACGGAATTGTATAAAACCAAGACGATAAAATATAACCTGTGGCAATCTGTTCCCCGTGGTATTGAAATCGGTGTCGACAAACTGGTGTCTTATGTAAGTCAGATGAAGTATATATTTACCAGTGAAGGCGCGAAGAGCCTTGGTGGTTTCGGTGCTATCGGAAATATGTTCCCCGATACATGGAGCTGGTATCAGTTCTGGGTGATTACTGCGTTTATCAGCCTGGCACTTGCGTTTATGAATATTCTTCCGATTCCTGCATTGGACGGTGGTCATATTCTTTTCTTGATTTATGAAATGATAACCGGTCGCGAGCCGAATCAAAAATTTATGGAATATGCCCAGATGATTGGTTTGGGACTGTTGGTGTTGTTGATGCTTTATGCCAATGCCAATGATATTTACAGATTTTTTATCAAATAGCGATAATGTAGTTTATGGAATATAAGAGAGTATTTTTAAAGAAAGGAAAAGAAGAATCGCTGAAGCGTTTCCATCCGTGGATCTTCTCCGGAGCGATTGCCAAGATGGACAACGGGGTGGAAGAAGGCGACATTGTTGCCGTGTATTCCTATTCCGGTGAGTTTATTGCGGTAGGACATTTCCAGATTGGAAGTATCACGGTGCGTATTCTTGACTTTGCGCAGCGTGACATCGATGCGGATTTTTTCTTCGACCGTCTTCAGAAGGCTTTCGAATTGCGTAAGAGTATCGGCTTGATACGTCCTGACAACAATGCCTTCCGTCTTGTACACGGTGAAGGAGATTTCCTTCCTGGGCTGGTAGTAGATATTTATGACCGTACGGCAGTAGTTCAGGCTCACTCGCCGGGTATGCACTTTGCACGAAACATTATCGCTGATGCATTGCTTCGTATTGCCGACGGATTGGTGAAAAACGTCTATTATAAGTCGGAAACGACATTGCCCTATAAAGCACAGCTTGATCCTCAGAACGATTATATCGTAGGCGGATTTGAAACAAATATCGCCATGGAAAATGGTTTGAAGTTCCATGTAGATTGGCTAAAGGGGCAGAAGACGGGATTTTTTGTCGATCAGCGAGACAACCGTTCACTTCTTGAACATTATGCAAATGGCCGTTCGGTGTTGAATATGTTTTGCTATACGGGCGGTTTTTCGTTCTATGCCATGCGTGGCCATGCCAAACTTGTCCACTCTGTAGACAGTTCGGCAAAAGCCATACAGCTGACCAACGAAAATGTGGAATTAAATTTCCCGGGCGATCCGCGCCATCAGGCATTTGCCGAAGATGCCTTTAAGTTTTTAAATAATATGGATAACAAGTATGATTTGATCATACTTGACCCACCTGCATTCGCCAAGCATAAAAGTGCATTGAAGAATGCGTTGATAGGCTATCGCAAGTTGAATGCCAAGGCATTTGAGAAAATCCTTCCGGGTGGAATTCTTTTTACGTTTTCCTGTTCGCAAGCCGTGTCGAAAGAACAGTTCCGTTTGGCAGTCTTCAGCGCGGCTGCCATGTCGGGGCGTCGCGTGCGCATTTTGCATCAGTTGACCCAGCCATCCGACCATCCTATAAATATCTATCATCCGGAAGGCGAGTATTTAAAAGGGTTGGTACTTTATGTTGAATAACCCTCAAACCATTAACATATGAAGAAATCATTTTTAGCGGCTGCAATGGCAGCGATGGCATTGGTTTCAGTATCTTGTTCTTCCGACAAGAAAACGGAAACCGCCGAATTTAATTACAAAGTGGACAGATTTGCAGACATTGAAATTCTTCGTTACAAGGTAACGGATTTCGAAAACTTGACTCCGAAACAGAAAGAACTGGTTTATTATCTGACAGAAGCTGCGCTGTATGGACGTGACATTCTGACAGATCAAAACGGTAAATATAACCTTGCTATCCGTACGACATTGGAAGAAATCTACAAGAATTATGATGGAGATAAGGAAAGCGCGGATTATAAGGGCTTTTTGGAATATTTAAAGCAAGTATGGTTTGCCAACGGTATTCACCATCATTATTCTACGGATAAGTTCGTACCTAAATTCTCTCAGGATTTCTTTAAGGCAGAAGTGGCAAAACTTGCTCCTGAATCATTGCCTTTGGCCGAGGGACAGACTGTCGATGTTTTTGTAGCAGAATTGGTTCCGGTGATTTTTGACCCGACAGTAATGGCGAAACGTGTCAATCAGACAGACGGACAGGATTTGATTCAGACTTCCGCCAATAATTACTACGATGGTGTAACTCAAGCTGAAGTGGAGCAATTTTACGCTGCCATGAAGGACCCGAAAGATACCACGCCGATTTCATACGGCTTGAACTCACGTTTGGTGAAAAAGGATGGTAAGGTACAGGAAGAAGTCTATAAAATCGGTGGCCGTTACAGCGCGGCAATCGAAAAGATTGTAGAAAATCTGAAAAAGGCAGAGGCTGTTGCTGAAAATGATCAGCAGAAAGCCTGTATCAATAAATTGATTGAATATTATACAACGGGAAATTTGAAGACCTTTGACGAGTATTCCATTCTTTGGGTGGAAGACGTTGTCAGCACTGTTGACTTTATTAACGGATTCATTGAAAATTATGGTGACCCGCTGGGCCTGAAAGGTGCATGGGAATCAATCGTAAACTTCAAGAACGAAAAGGCTTCCCATCGTACGGAAGTAATCAGTGCCAATGCCCAATGGTTTGAGGACCATTCTCCGATAGATGCCCGTTTCAAGAAGGACAGTGTTAAGGGTGTAACTGCAAAGGTTATTACTGCTGCAATTCTTGCCGGTGATGCTTATCCGTCTACGCCGATTGGTATAAATTTGCCGAATGCGAATTGGATTCGTGCTGCCCACGGTTCAAAATCGGTAACTATCGAAAATATTACAGAGGCATACGATCAGGCATCACATGGAAACGGTTTTAATGAAGAATTTGTAATAGATAAGGAAACCAGTGACCTGTTGGACAAATATCTGTTTATCGTTGACAATCTTCACACGGACTTGCACGAGTGTCTCGGTCACGGTTCTGGAAAATTGCTCCCAGGTGTACATGATGATGCCTTGAAAGAACATGGCTCAACGCTTGAAGAAACACGTGCCGACTTGTTTGCTTTGTATTATCTGGCTGACCCGAAACTTATGGAACTTGGATTGGTTGACAATAAAGACGCTTACAAGGCCGAATACTACAAGTATATCTTGAATGGCATGATGACTCAGCTGATGCGTATCGAGTATGGCAAAAACATTGAAGAGTCACACATGCGTAATCGTCAACTCATTTCCATGTGGGCGTATGAAAACGGTAAGGCTGAAAACGTAATCGAACTGGTGAAGAAGGATGGAAAGACTTTCATTAAGATAAACGACTACGAAAAGCTCCGTGGTTTGTTTGGCAAATTGCTGGCTGAAGTCCAGCGCATTAAGTCGGAAGGGGACTATGCAGCAGGAAAGAAGTTAGTGGAAGACTATGCCGTGAAGGTAAATCCTGAAATCCACAAGGAAGTTCTCGACCGCTATGCCAAACTTGACATTGCTCCTTACAAAGGTTTTGTAAACCCGGTATATACAGCGGTAAAAGATTCAAACGGTAATATTACGGACGTAAAAGTGGATTATTCGGAAAACTATGTTGACCAGATGCTCCGCTATTCCAAAGACTATTCACCGTTAACAAAATAATCTGATTTGATTAATGGATAAATGAGGCATCCTCTTGTTTGAGGGTGCCTATTTTTGTAGTTTTGCAATATGGAAAAGGAAACGCTTAGAAATATAAAAACTCAGTTTTTCGCTTTAAGAAACGGGGAGATTGCCGATCGTTTGCGAAAAGCAGGAAGTCCGTATAAAATTATATTCGGATTGCTTCTACCGCAAATAGAAATGGTGGCCGGTAGTGTTGAACCGTCAGTGGAGTTGGCTGAAACTTTATGGGCTAACACATCGACGCGTGAAAGCAGGCTAATGGCAACAATGGTGTATCCGTTGGACGCATTTACTGTGGAGAAAGCCAAAGAGTGGGCGGCAGATTGTGACACCGTGGAACTGGTCGATTTATTGTGTTTCCGTCTGGTGCGTCATTTGCCCGAGGCGGAAAATTTGCTGATGGAATATCTTATGGCCGATGCTGCTCCAATGATGCGTTATTTTGCCTTGCGATTGGCAATGAATCTTTTGGTAATCGGAAACCTTTTTGAAAAAGACAAAGTATATGCTTTTGCTTTAGACGAAGGAAACCGGGCCGACTGCAAGTCAAAGATGCTCTGCCGGCAGGTTCAAGAAGAAATTGAATGGCAAAAAGAAGAGGAAGGACTTTAATCCTTCCTCTTATTAGTTGAAATCCATGTAGTTGCTTGTTAGTCAAAGATTTTATCCCAGTCTTTCCAAACTACTTCATAACCAAGATTTTTTATCTCTTCAGCTACGTCTTTAGGGGTACGCTCATCGCTGACATGGAATTGCTCGAGGGCGTCAGGGGTACTTGTGTAGCCGCCTGGTTCAGTCTTGCTTCCGGCGCTCATGGAAGTGACGCCCAATTTCATCATATTGGCACGGAAAACGGGATTTTCACGTGTTGAATAGGATATATCGACATCGTGGTCAAAGATGCGGAATGCAAAAGTGAGCTGTGCCAATTCCTTGTCTGTCATGGTTACATTCGGCTGGAATCCGCTTTCCGATGGTCGCATGCGCGGGAAATTGACAGAATAGCGGGTTTTCCAATAATGCTTTTGCAGATAGCGTAGATGAATGGCCATCATTGTGACATCCGTTCTCCAGTCCTCAAGGCCAATCAGCACACCCATGCCTATTTTATGAACACCGGCTTGTCCCATGCGGTCGTAGCCGTTAAGACGCCATTCGAAAATAGACTTCATTCCTTTGGGGTGGTACAATTTGTAGTTCGCCTTGTTGTATGTCTCTTGGAAACAGACAACTCCGTTCAGTCCGACTTTCGTCAGGCGTGCATAGTCGTCGGCTTTCAACGGCATAACCTCTATTGTAAGATTGTTGAAGTAGGGACGTGCAATTTTTAAGGCATTCTCCAAGTAGTCAACGCCGGCAATGGCAGGCGCTTCACCCGTCACAATCAACAGGTTCTCGAACGGGCCTAAAGCACGGATGGCCTTGCATTCGGCTTCGATTTGTTCGTCGTTAAGTGTTGTACGGGCAAAATCGTTGTTGTGGTTAAATCCGCAGTATACGCAGAAATTTGTGCAGGCATTGCTTAAGTACAGAGGAATGTACATGCTGATAGTCTTGCCAAAGCGTTCTTGTGTATATTTCATTGACAATCTTGCCATCTGTTCCAGATAGGGCACAGCGGCAGGCGAAATAAGTGCCATAAAATCATCAATGTTCAGATGTTCTTTTGACAACGCATGCAGTACATCGTTTTCTGTTTTCGATGCAATGCGTGCTGTTGTTTCGTCCCAATTTATTTTTTCTAATTCTTCAGAAAACATTTTGTTAGTTATTTACAAATCTCTTCAGATATTTTTTGTGTGATGCGCATTGCGCAGAAATTAGGTCCGCACATGGTGCAGAACTTATCGTCGGATTCGTGACTTTCTACATAATATTGTTTAGCACGTGCTGGGTCGAGCGACAGATTGAACTGGTCTTTCCATCGGAATTCGAAGCGAGCCTTACTCATTGCATTGTCACGGACTTGTGCGCCGGGGAATCTTTTGGCCAAATCGGCAGCATGAGCGGCAATCTTGTATGCGATGACACCGTTTCTCACGTCCTCCTTATTTGGCAGACTCAAGTGCTCTTTCGGCGTTACGTAACAGATCATAGCCGTTCCGTACCAGGCAATTTGTGCCGCACCGATGGCTGATGTGATATGGTCATATCCCGGAGCAATGTCTGTTGTCAACGGACCGAGCGTGTAGAATGGAGCTTCGTGGCAAGCGGACAACTGTTTGTCCATGTTCTCACGAATCTTTTGCATCGGAACGTGTCCCGGGCCTTCGATGATGACTTGTACGTTATGCTTCCAGGCCTTTTCCGTGAGTTCGCCCAAAACGTCAAGCTCAAGGAACTGAGCCTTGTCGTTGGCATCGTAGATAGAGCCAGGGCGCATTCCGTCGCCCAAAGAAACGGCAACATCATATTGTGCAAGAATTTCACAGATTTCATCAAAGTGTGTGTACAAGAAGCTTTCTTGATTGTGAAGAACGCACCATTGTGTCATGATGCTGCCTCCGCGGGATACAACACCTGTAAGGCGATCGCCAATCAGTTGTGCATGTGCCTTCAGAACACCTGCGTGGATAGTAAAGTAGTCTACGCCCTGTTCGCATTGTTCAATCAACGTGTCACGGTAGATTTCCCAAGTCAGGTCGGCTACATTACCTTTGACTTTTTCCAATGCCTGATAGATAGGTACGGTTCCCATCGGGACTGGACAGTTGCGGATAATCCATTCGCGTGTTTCGTGAATGTTGTCGCCGGTAGAAAGGTCCATCAGTGTGTCACCTCCCCAATAACAGCTCCACATTGCCTTGTCGACCTCTTCTTTTATGCCAGAAGACAGGGCAGAATTGCCGATATTGGTGTTTAATTTCACACTGAAAGCCCGTCCAATAATCATTGGTTCTGCTTCCGGGTGATTGATGTTGGCCGGAATGATGGCACGTCCGGCAGCGATTTCCTTACGGACAAATTCAGGGGTTATGTACGATTCAATACCCAGTTCTTTGTTGTTCAGATTTTCACGAATGGCAACATATTCCATTTCGGCTGTAATGATGCCGGCTTTGGCATAGGCCATTTGTGTGATTTCCTTGCCGGGTTTTGCTTTGCGGGGCTTGTATTGCTTCTTGAAGCGGATTCCGTCAAGACTTTTGTCCTGCAGGCGCATTTTACCGTAGTCGGAAGTGATGCTTTCAAGTTGGACAGTGTCGTTTCTGTCGGCAATCAGTTGTTCCCGCAAACGCGGCAGACCTTCATTGATGTCAGTCTTAATGTTCTTGTCGGTATATGCGCCACTGGTGTCATATACAATGACGGGAGCATTGGGCAGGATTTTTTTCTCGCCGTTTTCAATTCTGACTGTTGGAGTCAGATTGATTTTTCGCATACCTACTTTGATAGGGAATAGGGTGCCGTCGATGTAGATCTTTTCAGAATTAGGGTATGAGCTGATGTTTATATCCGTAAATTCCATAATATGAAGGTCGTTTTTTAGTTAGTCAAGAAAAGAAGTAAGAGGACTGCTTGCCATTGCGTGGTCTGACTTTTCACCCAAACCGGCAAGGTATGCCATGCGTCCGGCTTCAGTTGCCATTTTAAAGGCTTTAGCCATTTCAACCGGATTGTCGGCAACGGCAATAGCTGTGTTTACCAAAACGGCGCTTGCGCCCATTTCCATTGCAGCTGCAGCATGGGATGGAGCTCCTAAACCGGCATCAATCACTACTGGTACGTTGCTTTGGCTGATAATGATTTCAAGCATTTCCTTCGTTACCAGTCCCTTGTTCGTACCAATAGGTGCACCAAGCGGCATAACAGCAGCTGTGCCTACGTCTTCTAAGCGTTTGCACAATACAGGGTCGGCTTGGATATACGGAAGGACTACAAATCCCAGTTTTGCCAATTGCTCTGTTGCTTTTAATGTTTCAATTGGGTCAGGTAACAGATATTTTGGATCAGGATGAATTTCAAGTTTGATGAAATTGGTGCCAAAACATTCTCTGGACAATTGGGCTGCCAATACGGCTTCTTCTGCATTTCTTACTCCAGATGTGTTCGGGAGAAATTGAACATGTTCGCGATTGATATGACGCAGCATGTCGTCGTCGGCAGCGTCTGACGTATCCAAACGTTTCATCGCTACTGTAATCATCTCAGAACCTGAAGCCAAAATGGCCTGTAACATTAAATCGTTTGAGGAAAATTTTCCTGTTCCTACGAACAGTCGTGAAGAAAATTCACGACCGCCAATAATTAGTTTTTCCATTATTTCTGATTATATCGTTGTTCAACTATCTTTTCAAGTAATGCTATCATTTTATTTGTTTCCGATGTCATGTCCTCTGCATTGATAAGGCTTCCCGATACGGCTATACCGTCAACGCCGGTCGACATGATGTCTTCAATATCGTCATATTTGATGCCCCCGATGGCAACTACAGGCAGACTGATGCTCGATGCTTTTTTTCGGGCAATGATTTCTTTGTATCCGTCTAATCCCAACACCGGACTTAATTTTTCTTTGGTTTGAGTGAAGCGGAACGGACCGAGTCCGATGTAGTCAATGTCAAGATGGCGTACAGCTTCGATGTCATCAAAGGTGTTGGCTGTCACACCAATTATAAACTCTTCTCCCAAGAATTTTCTGGCTTCAGTGGGGTCCATGTCAGTTTTTCCGAGGTGAACTCCATCCAATGCCAATTCTTTGGCTAAGTCCACGTAGTCGTCAATGACAAGGATGCATTCATGTTCTTTACAAATGTCCTTTGCCTTGGTCGCAACTTCGACTATTTTTTCACGGGTTGCATTTTTCATACGTAATTGAATCCATTTGCAACCGCCGTTGACTGCATTCTCTATTTCTTCGAGAATAGTCATTTTGTCGGAGGGGTGTGTGATAAATTGCAGCATATTTCTATATTGTTTTTTTTATTTCGTTTAGGATTGTCGTAAGCTGTTGGATATCTTCCGCATTGAATAAGTAACCAAGAAATGCGGCTCCACCAAAACCAATCGTAGAAAGATAGGGGAGTTTGGCGGCTGTAATTCCGCCTAAGGCGACCACTTTAGGGGTGACCAGGCCTTTGTCCCGTGCCTCTCTCAACTCCTTATCCGTAAAGTTCGACAAATAACCTTTTTTGCAGATACTGTTAAAAATAGGACTTAAGAATACATATTCAAACCTGTTGATGTCCGTTAATTCCTCAAAACTGTGGCAGGAACGGGAAATCTTTCCCGTGTAGCAGTCAGGTATTGTCGGATGTTTAGCGTTCAGGTGTATACCTCCTAAATTGTATTTCTCGGCTACTTCAAAATGATTATGGATTTTCAGTCTGCAATAGTATTCAGGAGGGATTCGCGAAACAAAATTGTCAACTGTTTCCAAATCAGACTGTGGTTTGCGAATATGTACGTAGTCGAAACCGTTATCGAGAATTGTGCGGATGAAGTCAATTTCTTGCGGGAAATAGGCTTCGGGAGTAATGGCAATCAATTTCATGAACTATCCTCCGTAAGAAGCGGTAATGGCGACAATCCGATCTTTGTCTTTGAGAACAGTTTCACTCCACTGTGAAGACGGGAGGATTTGGTTATTAACCGCTACGGCAATGTTGGTTGATTCTATTTTTTGCTCGCGGATAAATTCCAAAACCGAACAATTTTCCTTTATGGAAATTTCTTTATTGTTGAATGTGACAGTTATCATTGTGCAATAAGTTTTTGAGGATTGAAAAAGTGATTTAGTGGGCCGTGGCCAGAACCGACAGTAACATCAGCTCCGTTCTCCAAGGCTTTTTGCAGATAAGATTTGGCGGATGAAACAGCCGTTGTCAGGGACTCTCCCAACGCTAAATAGGCAGCTATTGCAGATGAAAGAGTACAGCCGGTTCCATGCGTGTTCCTGGTGTTGACGAATTTACCAGGGAAGGTTGCTTCAAGTCCGTTTTGGGAAAACAAGTAGTCAGCCATTTCATCATTGTTGAAATGACCGCCTTTAATTAAAACCGATTTGCAGCCTAAATGAATGATGCGGTTGGCCGCTTCTTCAATTTGTGGGAAGTTGTCAATCTTTATCCCGCTCAATAATTCCGCTTCGAATTTATTAGGTGTCAGGAGAGTGGCCAATGGGACAAGCTTTGAAATCATAGTCTCTATGGCATCGTCGGCAATGAGTTTGCTCCCGGAGGTAGAAATCATAACAGGATCAAGAACAATATATTCAGGTTCATAATAACGCAGTCTTTCAGCTACCATGTTGATGATGTCTTTTGAAAAAAGCATGCCGATTTTTACCGATTTCGGATGCAAGTCGGTAAAAACTGCGTCGATTTGCTGACCAACAATTTTAGGTTCTACTCCTTGTATGCCGGTGACTCCTGTTGTGTTCTGTGCAGTTATAGCCGTGATGGCAGTGGTGGCGAATGTGCCGATAGCCGACATTGTCTTAATATCAGCCTGAATACCTGCTCCACCACTTGAGTCAGAGCCTGCAATGGATAAAACTACTGGATATTCTTTCATAAGCTATAAAATTAGGAAACAAAAAGGCTTATGAAATTACAAGATGAATGATACAATCCCTTCGCCGGCATTATCCGTTCAGGTTCAGAGGGTATAATCTCAGCCTTGTGGCACCCCTTTGTTTCGATGCAAAAATACAAATTATTTATATTTATGGCAAATAACTGTCTGTTATTTTTGATTAATTCCTTATATTTGTAGAACGTAGGATGTCACTGGGAGGAATATCGGCGCTCAGTGTATTTAAAAAATGAAAAACTATGAATATATATGCGTAAACCTTATCTAAAACTATGGTTGCTTTTAGTTTTGTCGTTCGGCTTTTTTGTGTTACTGTCGACATTCAAAAACGTAAGATTATTCGGACATGATCTTGCGTTAATGGATTTTGGAAGTCCTGCGACACATGTTGACACTTTGTCGAAACAGCCTGCGACTGTGATAAAAAAAGTGACAGCCATGCCCGACAGTTTGCCGGGAACTGTTTTGGTTTTAGGCGATTCGATGATGGAATGGCTTTGCCGGAACATGACAGCGTATTTTCGGCATAACGGAAGTAAGTGCTATGCTGTAGTATGGTATGGGTCGACCACGGAATCATGGGCCAAAACGCATCGCATAAAAGAATACGTTGAAATGTTCAAGCCCGGATTTGTTGTATTGAGTATTGGTTCCAATGAACTGTTTATCAAAAATGTTCAGACACAACGGGCCGATGATGTGGACATCATTATAAATGAATTGGATACAATCCCCTTTGTTTGGATAGGACCACCCAATTGGAAACCTGATACAGGGATAGGAGAACTGATACGGAACAAGGTGGGGGATGGACGTTATTTCCAGTCTAACCGTTTGGAATTTAATCGGGCTAAGGACGGTATGCATCCTTCTCGTTTTGGCGCAAGAGTGTGGATGGACAGTATAGCTGTTTGGTTGTCGTCCCGCTCCTTGTATCGGTTTGATTTGAGTGTTCCTGAAAACAAATCTGTATCTCCGGATAGGCTAATACTGTTGACACCGAATGATTGATTATTTAAGAGACATATTGCAGTACGACCCGCAAAGTCCGATGTTGTTTAACAGCGGACTATTTTGGGTGCTGTTTTGTTTGTTCCTTCCTTTTTATTCGTTGCTTCGTCATCGTAAAATGATGATGATGGTGTATGTCGTGGCTTTTAGTCTGTTTTTTTATTATAAGTCAAGCGGACTTTTCTTCTTGTTGCTTGTGGCCCGTGCCGTGATTGATTTCTATCTTTCGAGATGGATGGCATTGTGCTCCGGCCGTTTAGCAAGGCGAAGCATCTTGTCGTTCTCCTTGTTGACATCATTGGGAACATTGGCATATTTTAAATATTCAAATTTCTTTCTGTTAAATCTGAATACCCTGTTGTCGACTAATTTTCAACTGGTGGATGTGATATTGCCTGTGGGCATATCGTTCTATACTTTTCAGTCTATCAGTTATATGGTTGATGTTTATCGGGGAAGGGCCGATTGTGCCGAAACGCTATTGGACTATTTGTTTTTTCTGTCCTTTTTCCCGGCATTAGTGGCCGGACCGATTGTGCGTGCATCCTCCTTTATGCCACAAATACGAGCCAATTATAAGATTACGGATACAGTTGTGTTTGGAGGCTTGTGGCTTATCATGGTTGGCTTGCTGAAAAAAGCCGTTGCAGCCGACTATATATCTCAGTATACGAACATCGTTTTTTCTAACCCTCAAGGCTTTAGCGGCTTGGAATATGCTATGGGCTTGATTGGATATTCCGTGCAGATATATTGTGATTTCTCCGGTTATTCGGATATGGCTATTGGACTTGCAAGAATATTGGGCTTTGATTTGGGTGTGAATTTCAATTTGCCTTATAAGGCACATAATATAACCGAATTCTGGAGACGTTGGCATATCTCTCTTTCATCTTGGTTGAAGGATTATGTATATATACCATTAGGAGGAAACCGACAGGGAAAATTCCGGACATCGTTGAATTTGTTTCTTACTATGTTGGTTGCAGGATTGTGGCATGGTGCAGGTTGGAATTTTATTGTATGGGGAGGATTCCATGGAATGGGACTGATTGTTCATCGGAATTTAAGGCAATACCTGTCAAGGATACCTGACAATTCAATCGTGAAAATTCTGTCGATTGGAATAACTTTTGTTTTTACATCTTTATTGTGGGCATTTTTCCGTTCTTCGGATTTGGAAACTGCCGTAGCCATAATTGGTAAAATTTTCAGCGAATTTACACCGTCCATGTTCGTACCGTTTGCGCAGACTCGCAGTTTATGGCTGATCATCGTGACACTGGCATTGCTGCTATTCTTTATTCCCGAACGCTGGTATGAAAGGTTGCGTAAGGCATATCTGAATAGCCATCTGGTTGTCAAAATGTGCTTGTTTATTGTTTTAGTGCAATTAATACTGGAATTGTCGGGAGCTAATGTCACACCATTTATATATTTCCAATTTTAATCCAAACAGATTCATCCGACCGTTAATCATGGATTTACTTTTGATAGGAGCCCTTGTCGGCCCTTGTGTAAAATGAAAAATTGATTTTGTTGTCAGCCAAACATGCACTACCTTTGCATGGAATAAAGGTATTTTGAATAATGAAATCGTTTCTACAAATAGAAGGATTGACTAAGTCGTTTGGCGACCGTGTCTTGTTGGACAACATTACTTTCGGACTCTATGAAGGAGATAAAGTCGGTTTGATTGCTAAAAATGGAACAGGCAAAACAACACTGTTGAGAATTATTGCCGGTTTGGAACCGTATGATGAAGGTAAGGTCGTTTTCCGCAATGATCTGCGTGTTGCCTATCTGCCGCAACTTCCAGAGTTGGATCCTTCTTTGAGTGTGATAGAAGCGTGTTTGTCATTGTCGGATGAATCCACCAATGCCATTCGCAACTATGAGAAGGCGATTGAGTCGGGAGATGCAGATGAAATCAGTTCCGCTATCCATGAAATGGATACGGTCGGTGCTTGGGATTACGAAGAGCGCATCAAACAGATTCTTTCACAACTGAAAATCACTCAGTTGAACCAGCCTGTCAAGGAGTTGTCGGGTGGACAGATAAAACGTGTCGCTCTTGCAAAAGTGATTATTAATGAACCGGAACTGTTGATTCTTGATGAGCCTACCAACCATTTGGACATCGAAATGATTGAATGGCTTGAGGACTATCTGAAACGAAGCCGTATTTCTTTGTTGATGGTGACCCATGACCGGTATTTTCTGGATAAAGTTTGCACAAAAATTATAGAAATTGACATGCGGCAGATTTATACCTATGAAGGAAATTATGATTACTATTTGTCAAAGCGTGAAGAACGGATTTCTGCACAGGATGCTGAATTGGCGAAGGTGAAGAATCTGTTGCGTACGGAACTTGACTGGATGCGGCGTCAACCCCAGGCTCGAGGTTCCAAGGCAAAATACAGAATAGATGCCTTCTATGAGCTTGACAAGAAATCGAAATTCCGCCGTGATGATTCAACGGTTGAACTGAACGTGAAATCGTCGTATATCGGCTCAAAAATTTTTGAAGCGCATGATGTCTGCAAGAAGTTTGACGATCTTGTGATACTGAAAGACTTCAACTATATTTTTGCCAGGTATGAGAAGTTGGGAATTGTTGGGAACAATGGAGTTGGAAAATCTACGTTCATAAAACTTCTGTTGGGATTGGAAAAGCCTGATTCGGGATATTTTGATATAGGGGAAACTGTCAAGTTCGGCTATTACAGTCAAGACGGTATTCAATTCAATGAAGAAGAAAAGGTTATTGACGCCGTTAAAAAAATAGCAGAGGTAATAGTGTTTGACGAGAAAACCAAATATACGGCATCACAGTTCCTGCAGTTGTTCCTCTTTACACCGGAAACTCAGCAAAAGTATATCTACAAGTTGAGTGGAGGAGAGAAACGGCGTCTTTATCTGGCAACGGTTTTGATGAAGAAACCGAATTTTCTGATCCTTGACGAGCCGACGAACGACTTGGATATTGTTACACTTGGAATCCTCGAGGATTATTTGCAGAAGTTCAAAGGTTGTGTAATTGTGGTTTCTCACGACCGTTTTTTCATGGACCGTACTGTCGACCACTTGTTTGTGTTTGAAGGCAACGGTGTGATAAAAGATTTTCCAGGCAACTATTCAGATTATAGGGAGTGGAAAAATCAGCAGAAAGAAGCAAAGGTCGCAAAGAAAGAAGAGCGTCCGAAAGAGCATGTAACCAAACGTGACTATTCTTCTAAAATGACATTCAAGGAAAGAAAAGAGTTTGAAGCCTTGAGCGCAGATATCGAGAGTTTGGAAGCGGAAAAAAGGTCCATCGAGGAATCATTCAACGGTGGTACGCTTGGTATGGAAGAATTGACACAAAAATCCAAGCGCATATCCGAGATTATGGCAGAATTGGAAGACAAAGAAATGCGCTGGCTTGAATTGTCGGAAAAGGAGTAACAGAGAATGTCTATTTGAAGATGTATTGCATGACAATTACGTTAATATAAGTGTCGCCGGTCCGTAGCCAGTCTTTCAGTATCCCGGTTCTTTCAAAATTATTCTTTTCAAAGAGTTTAAGACAAGGTTCGTTGTTAACCGGTATGTGGACTGCAACCTGATGCAGTCCTATGAAGTTTTGTAAATAGTTCATGGCAACTTTCAGCGCATCTTGACCAATTCCTTGGTTAGCATATTCCGTATCAATAAGCATCCCTAAAAAGGCACGCCGGTGAAAAGCGTCAAAGTCGAAAATGTCAAACAGACCGACATTGGCGTTTGTTTTATTAAGGACAATCATCAGTCGCAGCTGGCCCTGCTCGAAAATGTTTGCCGTGTAGTTCTGTAAATATTCCCAGACCTGATGCCTTGACAAAGGTGCGATTGTTCCTCCTACAGCCCATAAGTCAGTATCGTTTTCCCATTTGTGAATTATTTCCAAATCCGTAGGTTCAAGAGCACGAAGCGTGATTCGGTCGTTTGACAGGAGTTTCATAGTTGTTTCATTTTAGGAGATATGATTAAATCCGATTGTGATGAATAGATGAAAAATCGGGTGTTTGGATTGCTGTGGCTGACAATGTAGTCGATCATATTTTGATAACTGACGACCCGATTGTCAAAGATGACAGCAGTTTTACCGGCTATATCTGTTCGGATGCCGTTGACATGGTCGCAGATATATACAGGGGCATTCGAATCCGCAAATTTAGAACAGATGCATTTGGAATCTTGCGAAACTATTTGAATGTTGGTAAATAGCGTTCTTGATATCTTTCTGGCTGGCAAAAAGCGTTTTACTATCCTTTTTACAATAGCAATTGCCGCGCGAATCCAAACGGCAAACTTTATAAGAAAATAATAGAGTTTACTATAGTTCGGATAGTTTTTTCGGTAGAAAATCAGCATGGCCTCATAGAAGACTTTGACATATTTCATCGAATCCTTCTTAGTACTTTCTCCCTTGTAATGGATAATAGGGGTGGGAAGATAGTAGTTTTGGTAACCGGCTTTGGTAAAGCGGTAGGATAGGTCAATATCCTCACCATACATGAAAAAGTCGTTGTCAAAGCCATGACATTTCCGAAGAATATCAGTGCGAACAAAAATAAAGGCACCGGCAAGTATGTCTATCTTGTGGGGCTCCTCCTTGGATAGATAGCGTAAGTGGTATTTTGCAAAATGTGGCGAATACGGGAATAGGGCCGAAAGTCCGAATATTTTGCAGAAGGATACCCATGGCGTTGGAAACGAGCGTTTTGATTCCGGCAAGAAAACGCCGTTCCCGTCCGACATCATCACACCGATACCGCCACAGTCGGGGTGCGATTCATACCAATCGATGCAGTCGAGAATCGTACGTTCTCCAATAATCGTGTCAGGATTAAGTATGAGCGTATATTTCCCTTTCGCAATCTCAAATCCTTGATTGTTGGCTCGAGCAAAACCTACATTTTCAGTATTTTCGATATAGATAACATTGGGGAAACGTTGTTTGAGGAAAGGGATGGAATCGTCGCCCGAATTATTGTCGATGACAATAATTTCTCCTTCAAGATGGCGTAAGGCTTCCAGAGCGGAACGTATGGTCTGTTCCAAGAAAAATTTTACTCTGTAGTTAACTATAACGATGGAAACATCCTTCATGCCAAAAGATTATTTCGTGTTCTTAAAACTGTCGGTGAATAGTGTTCTGTTGAGAATAGAGCGGCCCAAAGTCACCTCATCGGTATATTCGATTTCGTTGCCAATGGCTACGCCACGGGCCAGCATCGAAATGGTCGTTTCATAAGGCGATAGCTTACGGAAAATGTAGAAGTTGGTTGTGTCGCCTTCCATTGTGGCGCTGAGTGCCAGAATTACTTCTTTCACATTACCGGATTTCACACGCTCTACAAGGCTTTCGATTTCGATGTCCTGAGGGCCTATCCCGTCCATAGGGGATATCAGTCCGCCCAAGACATGATACAGACCATTGAACTGATGCGTATTCTCAATAATCATGACATCTTTTACATTTTCTACAACGCATACGGTGGTTGTATCTCTTGTTGGATTAGCGCAAATAGGGCATATGTCCGTTTCTGAGATATTGTGACAAATTTTGCAATATTTGATTTCTTTACGTAACCGGATCAAGGATTCACCCAAACGCAAGGCCACTTGTTCGTCTTCTCTAAGCAAATGGAGAACAAGTCGAAGAGCGGTTTTTCTTCCAATGCCGGGCAAATGGGCAAATTCATTTACCGCGTTTTCCAACAATGATGATGAAAATTCTTTTTCCATACTACAAAAATACGCTTAAAATGAGAAAACATAGTGCTTTTTGTCGTTTTTTTCCGTAACTTTGATTTTGTTTATAATAACTTGTGATTTGTTATGCTGATTAAAGACGCAAAATTTGTTATTAGCAGTGCTGATGTGAAAAAATGTCCGGAAGGAAATCTTCCCGAATACGCTTTCATTGGAAGGTCGAATGTCGGAAAATCGTCTCTTATTAATATGCTTACTGGCTGTAAGAACCTTGCAATGACCTCGGCAACTCCTGGAAAGACAATGTTAATCAACCATTTTTTAATCAATAATCAATGGTATATTGTCGATTTGCCTGGGTACGGATATGCCCGTAGAGGGAAAGAAGCCCGTGAGACATTGCGAAAAATGATTGAATCCTACATTCTGCAACGTTGGCAGATGACGAATTTGTTTGTCTTGGTGGATTCGCGACATGCTCCACAAAAAATTGATATTGAATTTTTAACGTGGTTAGGTGAACACGAAGTCCCGTTCAGCATTGTATTCACAAAGCTTGACAAACTGGGAGTAGTGGCCGGTCGTACAAAAGTTGAAGCCTACAAGGATGAATTGTTGAAATATTGGGAAGAATTACCCCCGATTTTTATGTCGTCGAGTGTAGATCGACGGGGAAGAGACGAAATTCTGGATTATATTGATTCGATTAATAAGTCATTATAAATATAAAATGAAAGGAGCTGCAAAATTTGCAGCTCCTTTCATTTATAAGTAGCATTTATTTGCCTTTATTCTGGAACAACTGTGTCTGTCAAGGCAATGTCGAGCACTTCCTTTATTGTCTTGACATAGTGGAATGTCAGCCCTTTGATGTATATAGGCTTGATGATATCAATGTCCTTTTTGTTTTCTTCAGACAAAATGATGTCAGTAATTCCGGCACGTTTGGCTGCAAGAATCTTTTCTTTGATGCCACCAACGGGCAATACCTTACCACGCAAGGTGATTTCACCCGTCATAGCTATGTGATCCTTAACTTTTCTACGGGTAAAGGATGAAGCTAAAGAGGTGACCATCGTAATACCGGCAGAAGGTCCGTCTTTCGGAATTGCCCCTTCGGGTACGTGAATGTGAACATTGAAATTGTCAAACTTGTCTGGGTCAATGTTGAAATGTTTGGCATTGGCTTTCAAATACTGAAGAGCAATGACTGCCGATTCTTTCATGACATCGCCCAAATTGCCTGTAAGGGTAAGCTTTTCTCCTTTTCCTTTAGACAATGACGATTCAATATACAAGATTTCACCACCGACGGCTGTCCAAGCAAGTCCGGTGACCACTCCAACGAATTCGTTACCTTCATAGATATCGGACACATATTCTTCCGGTCCGAGCAGTTCCTTCAAACTGCTGACAGATATTGTTGGTGAAAACTCTTTGTTGCTGGCTTTAAGTCGAGCGATACGGCGAAGTATTTTGGCAATTTTCTTTTCCAACTGACGAACACCGGATTCTCGTGTATATGCACTGATGATCTTCGCGATGGTTGCTTTCGGAAAATCTATTTCCTTAGGGGCGAAACCGTGCTCTTTCAGTTGCTTAGGCACAAGATGCTTACGTGCTATCTCAATTTTCTCCTCGCTGATATAACCTGATACATCAATCAGTTCCATACGGTCAAGCAGAGGCTGTGACAGGGTAGACAATGTGTTGGCTGTGGCAATGAACAGGATATTCGACAAGTCGTAGTCTATATCGATGTAATTGTCGTGGAAATGACTGTTCTGTTCCGGGTCAAGCACTTCCAACAGGGCAGATGAAGGGTCGCCTTTAAAGTCTTGTCCTAATTTGTCAATCTCGTCAAGCACAAACACCGGGTTGGAACTTCCACATTTGATCAGTCCCTGTATGATACGTCCAGGCATGGCACCGATATAGGTCTTTCGGTGTCCACGGATTTCTGCTTCATCGTGCAAGCCGCCCAATGACATTCTGACATATTTTCGGTGCAGGGCATCGGCTATAGATTTTCCCAACGAAGTTTTGCCGACTCCCGGAGGTCCGTAAAGACAGAGAATCGGTGCTTTCATATCGCCTCGAAGTTTCAAAACGGCAAGGTGTTCGATGATCCGGTCCTTTACGTTTTCAAGTCCATAGTGATCTTTGTTCAGCTGCTTCTCGGCGTTGGAAAGGTTAAAGTTGTCAACTGTATATTCGTTCCAAGGCAAGTCAAGCAGCGTTTCTATATAGTTGTACTGTACAGAAAAATCAGGAGACTGTGGTTGAAGACGTTCCAACTTCTTCATCTCTTTTTCAAAAACAGCCTTGACGGAGTCTGACCATTTCTTTTGGGATGCACGCTTGTAAAGGTTGTTGATTTCTTCTTCTTCGTTGTCGCCAAGTTCGTCTTGTATTGTACGTATTTGTTGTTGCAGGAAGTGGGCCCGTTGCTGTTCTGACAAATCGCGTTGTGTTTTCGACTCAATGTCGGCACGAATGGCAATGAGCTGTGCTTCCTTGTTCATTTGAGAAAACAGTTCATAGGCACGTTGCTTGATGGAGTGCTCTGTCAAAAGACGCTGTTTGACATTTGGTTCCAAAGGCGAGTTCACGCACAGAAAATTGACCAAATGATAAGGGTTGTCAATATTCTTGACTGCGAAGATGAGTTCGTTTGCCTTATTGCCCAATTTGTTGAGCATATTGATGGTTAGGTCCTTCAGTCCTGAAACCAGCACCTCAAACTCCTTGTCGTCATCGTTCGGATATACCTCATCCACAAGGGTGATATTCCCTTTCAGATAAGGATTTTTGCTTGTAATTTCATTAAGTTCAAAAGTGTGGCGTCCTTGAAGAATGACATTTGTCGTATTGTCAGGGAATTCAAGAACCTTAATAATATCAGCAACAACACCGATTTTGTATAAATCTTCAAAATCCGGGTCTTCATCTGCTGCATCACGCTGGCATATTACACCGATAGGCCGACGTGCCTTTTGGGCAGCCTTTACCAGAGCCAAGGATTTTTTTCGTCCCACGGCAACAGGAATCGCAACATCGGGAAACAATACCATATTGCGCAATGCCAAAATTGGCATGCTGTCAGTCTTTATGTTGTCCTTTCGGTCTGTCTCTTCATTTTCATCGGGAGCTATTTCCGTGAGAATGGAACAGATTTGAGGTGAATCATCTTCTTGGGAATCAAAGAAACTCGTTTTGAAAAAATTCATCATAATTTAAAACTGTCAAAAATTATAGTGTAAAGATAGAGAACGTCGAATGCAGAAAACCAAACTTATTTGTGTTTTATGCAAAGACGCATCTATTTCTTACAAAGATAGCAAAAAGAGTGCCAATGTGCAGATGACATGAAGAAAAAGCGCTTAAAAACTAAAAAAATCTGGAACAATAAATATTGTCCAGATTTTGACGTTTTATTGACATAAGATTTTAGTCAATTCTTGCAAATCAGGATTAACTGCCACTATTTGACCTTTTTGATTCAAAAGATAGCTGTTCAAATCCTTTTCAAGGTGAAACTGTTTATACACTTCAGAATTTGTTCCGCCTTCGTCGTAAAATTGCGAATCCTTGTTTACGTTGTCCAATCGTATGATTTCTTCATAGATGGCTTTGCTACGGTCATAATTGACTGATGCAAATTGGACGTTCTTAAAATTATCGATTGCTTTATTGTATTCGATGTTTCTGATTCTGGATTCGGCATCATTTGATGCCCAAAAATTCAGCAATACAAAATTCCCCCGCAAATCGCTCAGTTTCCATGTTGAATCATTGTCAGTGATTGTAATGTTCGGAGCAAATGAATCAACATTAACCCCAACTTCTTGTGCATTACGTGCAGAGAGGAGGGTCTCGAGGGCAGCAATCGTCGCAATTGCTAATAACGTTTTCCTCATTTAATAAAAATAAAATTTACACTAAAGGTTTTCTTGGGCGTCCGCCTGAGAAAAACCCCTGCCGATTTTCGGCTAAGAGAAACTCTTTTCTCTATCAGATTCGGTTGCAAAGATATGCAAATTCCATTGCGTATGCAAATAAAATATGCAGTTTTAGCTGAATTTAAACATTGGATGCCCTATAATGTAAATTTATAAATTGCTGATAATTTGCATCAATCCTCGTCGTGATAAGCGTTGTAGCTGCTAAATTATGTTATTCGGCATATTTTAATATGCATAAATATACTATTAAAAAATTCTCAAAAAAACGCCCGTTTTAATAAGCGCATAGCAATTATTAGGAGAAAAAGCGGTAAATTTGAGGCAAATTTAACTTAGATATGGAAAATAACATTGAGCTTATACTCATCAATATTTCCGGGCAGGATCGTCCTGGAGTTACATCGGCATTGACAGAAATTTTAGCAAATTATGAAGCAAATATATTGGATATTGGACAGGCAGACATTCATCATACACTTTCTTTAGGCATTCTTTTCAAGACTGACAGTCGTCGGAGCGGCGATATTTTGAAAGAACTTTTGTTCAAGGCTTCGGAATTGGGCGTTAATATTCGTTTTTCTCCCATATCAATTCCGGATTATGCCGAGTGGGTGAGTCTGCAGGGAAAGAATCGGTACGTAATAACGATTTTAGGCCGGCATATTACGGCAAAACAGATTGCAGCCGTAACTAAAGTTACAGCCAACCAAGGTCTTAATATTGATGCGATACAGCGATTGACCGGGCGAATGCCTTTGGCTGAAGCTGATGAGTGTTCGTCCAATTCTAAAGGCTGTATAGAGTTCTCTGTGCGTGGTACTCCAAAAGACTATGCCAAGATGCAGTCCGATTTTATGAGTCTTGCAAATGAATTGGAATTCGACATATCATTGCAACAAGATACATTTTACCGAAGATGTCGTCGTTTGATTTGTTTTGATATGGATTCTACCCTTATAAAAACGGAAGTAATCGACGAACTGGCAGAAAAGGCCGGTGTCGGCGCCCAGGTTCGGGAAATTACAGAACGGGCGATGCGCGGTGAAATTGATTTTAAAGAAAGTTTCAAAGAGCGTGTGGCGCTATTGAAAGGTCTGGATGTCTCTGTAATGCAGGAAATTGCAGAAAATCTTCCGATTACGGAAGGAGTGGAACGTCTGATGCGCGTGTTAAAGCGGACCGGTTATAAAATTGCCATACTCTCAGGCGGTTTTACATATTTTGGTAATTATCTGAAACATAGGTTTGGCATTGATTACGTTTATGCCAATGAATTGGAGATAGTTGACGGTAAACTGACCGGAAATTATTTAGGTGAGGTTGTCGACGGACAACGCAAGGCGGAATTATTGAAATTGTTAGCTCAAGTAGAAAATGTTGATATTGCCCAAACAATTGCTGTCGGTGATGGAGCCAATGACTTGCCGATGATCACCGTAGCGGGGTTGGGTATCGCTTTTCATGCGAAACCGAAAGTGAAACAGACAGCACGTCAGAGCATTTCTACCATCGGAATTGATGGCGTCTTGTATTTTCTTGGATTTAAAGACTCATTCATCAATGAACCATAACTCTGTTTGAATTATGTTTAAACGAATTTTGTCAGCTTTGCTGCTGGCCTCCGTCCCATTTATTTCCTCTCCGGCTGATAAGGCTGAAGGTGATTTTGATATGAACTCCCGCCAGTCCGTAGGACTTGTCCTAAGCGGAGGAGGTGCGAAGGGTATAGCGCATATTGGTGTAATCAAAGCGTTGGAAGAGAATGGTATCCCTATTGACTACATTACTGGTACATCAATGGGTGCCATTGTCGGTGGGCTATATGCATGCGGTTACAGTCCTGACGAAATTCTTGCATTAATTCTTTCAGATGATTTTAATTCTTGGTCCACAGGAGTTATTGACCAAAACAAGACATTTTATTATTTAAAGCCGGAAAGAACACCTGCGATTGTCACCTTTAATCTGGGGGGAAGAGACTCGACAAAAACATCCAGCATTTTGCCATCAAGTTTCATCAATCCCTTGCCAATGAATTTGGGATTTCTGGAATTATTTACCCCACATACGGCTTTGTGTAAGGGCGATTTCAATCGGCTGTTTGTTCCTTTCCGATGTGTGGCTTCAGATGTATACAATAAGAAGAAAATCATTCTCTCGTCGGGGAATCTTGGTGATGCTATCCGTATGTCAATGACTTTCCCTGTTGCATTCAAGCCGATAGAATACAACGGAGTTCCGATATTCGACGGTGGTATTTATGACAATTTCCCTATCAATGTCATGCGCGAAGATTTTGCTCCTGACGTAATGATTGGAATTGATGTGGCAGTTCATGGTGAATCAGACACGTCAAACTTGATTTCTCAATTGGAGAGCATGATTATCCAAGAGGAACACAATACGATGCCTGATGAAGACGGTATAAAAATCCATGTGGATTTGAAGGAGTATGGGCTGTTGGATTTTCAAAAAGCCAATGCAATATGCAAAAAGGGATATGACCGTGCCATGGAATTTATGGATTCAATAAAAGGCAGGGTTTCCGGCCGGATTTCGGCTCCTATGGTTTCGATGAAGCGGGAAATATACAAGAGCCGGGTTCCTGAAGTGCTTTTTGATTCAGTAAAAGTGGTCGGTACTGGCAAACAAGCGGGTGATTATCTGAAACATATGTTCTCACATAACCGAAAAAAACTGTTGACAATGGAAGAAGTGAAGGATGCTTACTATCGCTCCATTTCCTCGGGGAAGGTTCGTGATCTATTGCCTATTCCAGAGGCGAACAAGGACAGCGACAACTTCGATTTGATACTAAAGGCAACTGTTAAAGACAATATTGCGTTAGGGGTTGGAGGCTACATCACTTCATCCAACAATAATATGGTTTTTGTTTCGGCTGGATATGAAACAATGGATATGAACTCGTTCAGCACCAACATTATGGGCTGGATTGGTCAGTCATATTATGGTGGATTGATGAATGCAAAATTCTCTATGCTGACAAAATTGCCGACATTGGTGAGAATCCAGTTAGGAGCGAGCAAACAACGGTTTTATGAGGATGATGTGCTGTTTTTTGATGACGATCTCCCTTCGTTTATTACTACAGCAAACAATTATGTCAATGTGATATATGGAATAGGCCTTGGCCGACATGGCAAAATGGAAGCAAAAGCAGGATTTGGATACTTAAAAGATCTGTTCTATCCAACGAACAATGTTGATTTCTCCACAACAAAACAAGATGAAGGCCATTATAAGTTAGGGCAATTCAAACTATCATATGAACATATGACCTTGGATAATGAAATATTTCCTTCGTCAGGCCGTCATATCTTTGCCAGCGTAGCGGGGATAATCGGAAAACAAAAATATGTATCACAAAATGGAACAGTAAGTACCGGCTATCAGAATGTATCTTGGATAGAAGGTGAATTCAATGCCGTGAAATATTTTGAATTGGGCAACAAATTTTCCTTAGGTACCAATATGGATGTTGTCATGTCGAACAAGAAATTGTATGATAATTATACTGCTACCATCATACAGGCTCCTGCTTTTACTCCGACTCAATCATTAAAAGGCGTTTTTTCTCCCAAATTGCGTGCTAATTCATTTGTAGCAGGAGGAATTATTCCTGTTATTAAGTTGATGGAGAATTTGCAGATCAGAACAGAACTGTATGCGTTCTCTCCAATGAGGGCCATTATGGAAAATCCGGAAGGAAAGCCATTTTACGGCAGCTGGTTTGACCGTGTGGAATTCATGGGTGAAGCGTCGGTGGTATATAACTTCTCGTTTGCTTCGCTAAGTGTCTATGCAAATTACTTCAACTATCCTACACATAACTGGAATTTCGGACTAAGTTTTGGTACATACATTACAGTGCCGAAATTTTTGAGGTGATTTGTTATTACCAGAATTTGTTCAGTTCCTTGTTGTATTCGAATCCTGCTTCATGCAGCGTGTTAAGTATTGAGCTTTTATCGACTTGCATGTCCTCGCACAACTCGTCAAGGTTTGAATAATGGTCGCGAAGTTTCATATTAAGAGTGCTTAAAAGCATCATTGGGTCTTTTGGTAGTTCCATGTCTTCTGAATTTTTTTTGCAAAAGTATAAAAAAATGAGTTTGTCGCTACCGGCAAACTCATTTTTTATTTATGTAAACCAACTTTTATTTCTGACGGATTCTCCAAATACAGCCTTCAATCAAGGATGTATAGATGGTCCCGTCTTTGTCGATTTCAAACCCGTTAAAGGCAGATGTTCCCAAACGGTAGCGCCATAAGAGGGTGTGCTGTTTTAAATCGATAGCGGCAAGAACACCGTTGCGGGAACCCATGTAAGCTATGCCGTTTCTTTCCACTATGATGCAGGGGATATGTTCATATCCCAATTTAGCATCAACGACGAACGCTATTTCAGGGGTATTGGCTGAAGTGCTGACAGCAAGCAGTTCGCCGTCCATAGTCTTTGCCAAAACAAATTTTTTGTCGGTTGTCAGTCCCAAACTTTCACGGACTTTATATTTCTGATCGAAATTAGAGCGCCAAATTACTTCCCCGGTATTTCTGTCAAGGACAGTCATATAGCGGTCCGGAGCAACAACAAAAACGCGATTTTTTGTTACTGCTGGCACGCAATTGCCCGGTCCAAGCATATTGGCACTTTTACCATTATTCCATTTCCACTTCAGCTTACCAGTCTTTTTATCCAAACAACGCAGATAGGTATCCCATGCGCCAAAAAAGATATCATCACCATCGATTACAGGTGCCGCTTGGCAGTAGTTGTTCAAATCGGAATTGATCCATTCACGATTGGCCGTGTTGAGATTCCAGCATTCAAATTTTTTAAAACCACCTTGGTACAGGTAATTGCCTGAAACCAATCCATCGGCAACGTACGGGCCTTCAGACTTGTTCTCGCGAATAATGCGGCCTGTTTGCTTATCTGCCCATATTATGCGCTTGTCGGCAGTAGGAATGATAATGTATTTTGAATTGAATGCCATTCGGGAGAATAGAGATGCGTTTGTCTTGAATGACCAGATGTCTTTTCCTGTGCCTTTATCGATAGCTTTTGCTTCACCTAATGAATTTCCGAAATAAATTTTGTCTTTGTCAATGGCCAAGCGTGTGAAAATTGACGCGCTGTCTTGGTAAACACGCTCAATCGTGAAATTGGCGGGCATGGCAAATGATTCATTTTCCTGTTTGACGTAAGGCTTATGTTTTGCATTGGCCTTAATTGCAAATTTCAGTTGCGGCTGTTTGCCTAATTCTTTGTCGTATACGAATATTGAATCATTATCAATGCTGAAATCCGTATATCCATATCCTAAACCTTTGGAAGTCATGTCTAAAGCCCGGCATTTTATACCGTCTATGTCGCCACCTTTATATTTGTCAAAGATGTGATAGTGGCCACAGATGTGTACAATTGTTGGATATTTCTGAAGGATAGCAATATAATCCTGCCAGTTATCCAAATCGGGTTGGATAGGATAGTGGTTGACAGATACTACCCGTTTTCCGGGGGTGCATCTTTGTGCCAGTTCCTTGTCAAGCCAAATTAAATCCTCTTGTTTGATATGACCGTCGCCCATTTTCATGTATGGGCCACAATTAATGCCAATGAAAATCAGACTGTCAGATTCAAATACAAATCGGTCGTTGTCCCAAATGTCGTTGAAAGTTTTCAGTGCACTTTGCGACCAACTGGTTTCGTGATTGCCAGGAATGATGTATAAGGGTTTCTGAAGCTTGTCTAAAATCTGCTTTACGTTAAACAGTTCCTTGTCACTGCCTTCATTGCTCAAATCGCCTGAAAGAATGACAAATTCAGATTTGTTACTGTTGATTTCCTGAATTGCTTTTTCTAATTGTAGCTGATTTTCGTTGCCAGGTACAACATGGATGTCAGTGAGCAGTGTAAAATCGACAGCTGACATCGTGGCTGTTCCTGTCAGGATGCAAAATGCGAAAAATGCTTTTTTGATAAGGTTTGAAATGTACATATGAGTTTCTTGGTTTGTAAAATCAAAGCAAATATAGTGAAAGCCGAGTAGAGAGACAAACAGAAAACGCAGTTTTCAAATTTGGCTATGCTTAGGCGCCTCCTATATTCTACAAATATACGAAAAGATGAGCGTAGAGACAAATGAAAATTTGTTTTCAAGTTTGGCTATCCGGATAGATGGCTAAGTGAATATGCGAATAAGAAGTTATAGTTGGTGTGGTAAATGCTATGGTATATGGAATGAGGTGTTAATAGTAGTTAAATAGAATCGCATGTATTAAACCATTGTCAGAAAACTAAGTCATAATGATAAACTTCAAAAACGACAATAAGTACGATAGCAAGATATGTAATTCGTATTAAAATGATAAATTAACTTTTTCGTATCCGATAGGCGTCCTACTCTGAGAAGAGCAGAACGCCGTTTTTTTATGATAATAGCAAAAATGTTTACTTTAATATCAATTGAAAAATTCGGTGAATACATTAATGGCATTCTGATGGTCAGTAATGGAACCGGTTTCTACCGCCGAATGCATTGCCCAAATAGGGTTACCCATATCTACTCCATTAATGTCCATTTGAGAAGTCAGGATATTTCCAAGTGTTGAACCTCCGGCATTGTCGGAATGGTTGACAAAAAATTGATATGGTGATTTTGCCTTTTTGCACAATTCGACAAAAACAGCGGACGAGTGGGCATCTGTCATGTATTTGCAGTTAGCATTGATTTTGATAGTTGGACCACCGCCCATTACCGGATGATTGGTCGGATCATATTTTTCCGGATAGTTGGGGTGTGCTGCGTGTGCATTGTCGGCAGAAATCATAAACGAGTTTGCCAGCGCCTGGTAGAAGCCTTCTTGATCCACGTCTGTTGCCAATGCTATTCTGTGTAGGATATTGGTCAAAACTGGAGATGCTGCTCCTTGTTTCGTTCCGCTGCCGGTCTCTTCGTTGTCAAAGATGGCCATTACTTGCGTCGTTGTTGTGTCTTTGCCTTTAATGAGGGCACACATGGCAGCATGAGCCATGCTTAGGTCGTCAATTCTGCCTGACGAAATGAATTCATTATTGAATCCAACTTTCTGTGCCTTTTGGCAATTATAGAGCAACAGGTCGAAATCCAGAATTTGTGAAGCATCGACATTCAGTTCCACGGCAACCTTTTTTAGTATGAAACCGTCTTTTTCGACCTTGTCAGTGACAATGGCGGCAATTGGAAGCATATCTTTTTGCTTCGAAAGTTTGTTCCCGTCGTTTACCGAGCGGTTAAAATGAATGGCCAAGTGGGGGATGATCAATACCGGTCGTTTAAAATCAATGAGTCGGGTTATGGGCTTCAGAATGTTTTCCGGATTTTTGAGAATAACCCTTCCTGCGATTGACAAAGGACGGTCAAACCATGTGTAAAGAATCGGACCTCCATAAACTTCGGTATTTATGCGAAGCACTCCGTCGGCCAGCATTTCCGGATTGGGCTTAATTCGGAAGCATGGAGAATCGCTATGGGCTGAAATGATTCTGAAGCCGGTTTCACTCAAAGTTCCCTTGCCAACTTTGATTCCAAAAATAGCGCTGTCGTTTTTAGTAACGAAATATTTTCCACCTTTTTTAATGTCCCATTTTTGTGCCGGATTCAGTTCTTCAAATCCGTTCGCCTCCAAATGTTTCTTTATGGTTTCAACTGCCCAAAAGTTGCAAGGGCTATTGTCTAAAAATTCGAGCAGGGATTCTGCGTTGTAGTTTTCCATATCAGTATACGTTGTTGTATTTTATTTTGTGTAAAGCTCTCATTACATTGCACAAAGTTTGTCCCCAATAAGTCTCGAAGTTTTCCTTGCAGGCAAAAATAAGATTGTTGATATGGTCTTGAGGCGCATCTTTGGCAGCATAAATCAGATTGTACAAATCTTGAAAAATGTCAGCCAGACATTCAGATACACTGGCAGCGACAGGCGTATCGGAATATTTCATATCTTCTTCAAATACTTCCAGATAAGTGTCATCTTCTCCAATGATTGACTCCAATCTTCGGCGGATGCTGTCGTAGTATTCCTCTTCCAAATATGGCTCGAGATAGATATCTGCATCATACTCGTCCAATTGGAGGTCAGTTGCAGTGATATACAAACGAGGCAATAGCCTTAGAAGGTGGTTGACAAGTTCGTCTTTTTCCGTTTCTAAAGCATGTTCCAACAGATTGCAATACTCGTTTGCCAATCCTAAGAAGGATATGCTGTTGTTGTTTAATTGGCTCATTCTTGATATAGTTTTTGTTCCAATATATAATGGTAAACTCTCTCAGAAAGGAAAAAGTTCATGTTTAATCCTTTCTTTAACCCTTCTCGAATTTTTGTCGATGAAATTTCAATTTGTGGGGCATTGATAAAAACGACATTTTTGTTTCCACTTTCCGGTGGAAGCGGGTACCCGGGACGGGGATACACCAAAAGGCCGAATTCAGAGATAATGGACTGATAGTTCCTCCACTGGTCAAAACATGCCCAATTGTCGGCTCCAATTATCATTTTGAACTGATGCTCCGGGTATTTCTTCTTTAGATGAAGTAATGTATCGTAGGAATAAGAAGGGCGTGGTAAATCGAATTCTTCAAGACATACTCGAACATTAGCGCATTCTTCGGCTATGATTTTGGCCATTTCAATGCGATGTCGGTCATAGCTGATATTGCCTTCCGATTTCAACGGGTTGTGCGGTGTAGGCATTAGCCAAACCTCGTCGACAAGTTGGGTCTGACTGATAAAATTAGCCAATATGGCATGCCCTATATGGATAGGATTGAACGTGCCGCCAAAAATTCCAATAATCATTGTTTGATGTATTCCAAAATGATAGATGTCGTTTGAGCAACTGCTTCATTCAGATTGTCGTTAACGACGGATTTGTCATATTGGGGAGCAAAAGAGAGCTCATATTCAGCTTTGCTGACACGCTGGTTGATAGTCTCGATAGAATCGGTGCCTCTGCCAATCAGACGCTCTCGAAGAACATCGATTGAAGGCGGTTGGATAAAAATGGACAGAGCATCAGGATACTGTCGTTTAACATTGAGTCCTCCTTTAACGTCAATATCGAGAATGACATTGTTGCCACTGTCCATAATTTTTTTCAACTCGCTTTTTAGTGTCCCATAAAAGCGGCCCGGATAAACTTCCTCATATTCAACAAATGCGTCAGTCGCAATGGCTTCTTTAAAAGCTTCATCGCTGAGAAAGTGATAGTTTACGCCGTCAACTTCTCCCGTACGAGGTGAACGGTTGGTGGCGGAAACAGAAAATTGTAGACGCAGTTCCTTGTCTTTTGTCAGTTCGTTGATAATGGTAGATTTCCCTGTGCCGGAAGGAGCAGATATGATGATTATTTTTCCTTTTTTCATAATAGAGTTACATTACGTTTAATACCTGTTCTTTTATCTGTTCCAACTGGTCTTTCATTTTTACAACCACTTTCTGTAATTCTGCATTGTTGGCTTTTGAACCCATCGTGTTGATTTCCCGGCCCATTTCCTGACTGATGAAACCTAATTTTTTACCTTGGCCGGAACCGTTCGCCATCGTGGTAAGAAAATAATCCAAATGATTTTGCAGGCGAATTTTTTCTTCCGTAATGTCGAGCTTTTCAATGTAGAAAATCATTTCCTGCTCAAAACGGTTTTTGTCGTAGTCTACATTTTCCAATTTCTCCAACGCTTCTTGAATACGCGCTTTTATTTTCACAATTCGTTCTTCTTCATATTGCGGTACTTCGTCAAGGAGCGCTTGGATGCACGCAATTTTTTCTTTGAAAAACAATTCCAGTCTTTTGCCTTCCTGTGTGCGGAATTCGATCAGATGCTCAATTGCCGATTCTACTACCGAGTCGAGTGCTGACAATTCTTTCTCGTCAGTTTCGGCTGTGTCTTGTTTGAGAACATCCGGAAGTCTCAACAGGGTAGCATACCAATCCGTTGGAAGTGGAATGTTCAGTTCTTGGGACATTTGTTCGATTTGAAGTTTATATTGTCCGGCAAGCGTTTTATTGATGGATACAGGAACATCGTTTGTGATTGATTCAAGCGTAATGGTCAAATCTACTTTTCCTCGTTCCAACTTTTTGGCAACAAGGCTTCTAAGTGTCAGTTCACGTTCGCGCAACTGTTGTGGAATGCGGACAGACAAGTCCATTTGCTTGCTATTGAGTGATTTTATTTCTGCTGTAATTTTCTTACCGTTGATTTCGGTCGTTGATTTTCCGAAACCTGTCATTGATAGTATCATAATAGATTTTCTTTTTTGCAAAAATAGTGAAATAAGGTTTATTTGACAAATAAAAGATTCGATGAACTGTTAAGGGCCGTGAAGTGTTGCATAATTGGCGGAGGTTTTCTGTTTTGCTTCCAATTATTTTATTTAATTTTGTAGGCATTAATCAAGAACAATAACAATCAAAGTTTTGCAAATAAATATGAAACGACAAAGACTGACATTGCTGTTTTTATTGGCTTTCGTTGCTGTTTTTACAACCCAGGCTCAAATTCGCAAACCTGCCAAATGGAGTTTCGATTTTGAAAAAATATCAGATACTGAGGGCGTTGTGAAAATGAGTGCCCAGATTGACAAAGGTTGGCACTTGTATTCCACAAAATTGCCTGACGGTGGCCCAATTCCGACGACTGTCAATTGGGAAGAACTGAAAAATGTTGAACTGGTTGGAGAACTAGTCTCCAATAAACCGCCTCACGAAGAAGTCGATATGGTTTATCATTTGAAGTTGGGATGGTGGACGGACAATGTCGTTCTGAGCCAAAAGGTGAAAATATTGGATGCAGACTATAAGGTGTCCGGTTATGTCCGTTTCATGTTGTGCAACGATGGTACCTGCCAGGCTCCTGAAAATGTGCCGTTTGAATTCAATGCAAGCCCTTCGCCGTCTGTGCCCATGGAAGAGGTTGAACCTATAACTGTGCCATTGGCGTCGAAATCTAAAAAGGCAGAAGTGAAAGGCGAGAAGGACTACTGGAAGCCGGTGAAAATGGATGATAACACCGCTTCTATTTCCGATCGTTCGATTTGGTACATTTTTTTCGGCGGATTTGTGGGTGGTTTGATTGCTTTGCTTACACCTTGTGTTTGGCCGATGATTCCTCTGACTGTGAGTTTCTTTCTGAAAAAGCATGGTTCTCGTCGTCGTTCCATTCTTGATGCATTCCTTTATGGAGTCTCAATTATCGTCGTTTATTTGGCTTTAGGATTGATTATTACATTGATTTTTGGCCCGAGCAAATTGAATGAATTGTCGACGGATGCGATTTTCAATATCATTTTCTTTGCTTTGCTTGTAGTTTTTGCCATTTCATTTTTTGGTGCATTCGAAATTACATTGCCGAGCAAATGGACAAACAAGATGGATTCAAAGGCAGAACGCACCACCGGAGTATTGAGTATCTTCTTCATGGCGTTTACGCTTACTTTGGTTTCGTTCTCCTGCACAGGTCCGATTATCGGAACTCTGTTGGTAGAGGCTGTTAGTCTGGGCAATCTGACAGGACCGGCAGTCGGTATGGGAGCCTTTGCATTGGCTTTGGCCATTCCGTTTACACTTTTTGCCATTTTCCCGTCGTGGTTGAAAGAATTGCCGAAATCAGGAGGCTGGTTGAATTCGGTGAAAGTGGTTCTTGGTTTTGTGGAACTTGCTTTATCGCTGAAATTCTTGTCCGTGGCTGATCTTGCTTATGGTTGGGGCATTCTTGACCGTGAGGTGTTTGTCGCACTTTGGATTGTCATTTTTGCATTGTTGGGGATTTATCTTTTGGGTAAGATTCGTTTTCCGCATGATTCCAAAGTGGAGAAGGTGGGCGTTTTCCGCTTTTTCTTAGCTTTGATATCATTGGCATTCGCCGTTTATTTGCTGCCCGGTCTGTGGGGAGCTCCCTTGAAGAGCGTCAGTGCATTTGTACCACCGTTGAGCACTCAAGATTTTAATCTTTATGATGAAGGCAAATTTGTGGAATACCATGACTTCGATGAAGGAATGGATGCTGCCCAAAAGTTGGAGAAACCGGTATTCCTTGACTT
>ULSJ01004976.1_pt1 | contig 66697 bp, 59 predicted proteins | sample 1956291 | NCBI WGS metagenome assembly ULSJ01 (sample SAMEA4835705, study PRJEB28245) | human gut metagenome | biome: gut microbiome; material: fecal sample | place: Denmark | collected 2008 | reverse complement strand
GCGAACAGAAACGGCAGGCGTTTTTGCCTGTGCCGCCATTCATACGATAAATCAGTTATAGTTATGATAGAAACACTGAAACACTCAAAGAACCACAATTTCTTTTTGCTGGCAGGCCCCTGCGTCATCGAGGGCGAAGGCATGGCAATGGAAATTGCCGGACACATAGCTGAAATAACCAAACGTCTGGATATTCCCTATGTGTTCAAAGGAAGTTACCGTAAGGCCAACCGTTCGCGTGTGGACTCCTTTACGGGTATCGGCGATATCAAGGCTTTGGAAATTCTGAAAAAGGTGCATGACACTTTTGGAATTCCTGTTGTGACCGACATTCATTCGGCTGAAGAAGCTGCTATGGCGGCGCAGTATGTGGATGTGCTTCAGATTCCGGCATTTCTTTGCCGGCAAACGGAGCTGCTGGTTGCCGCTGCCAAGACCGGCAAGATGGTGAATATAAAGAAAGGACAGTTCCTTTCGCCGGAGGCGATGGAATTTGCCGTGCAGAAGGTGAAGGATTCCGGCAACAATGATGTGGCCATTACGGAACGCGGCACTACTTTCGGCTATCAGGATTTGATTGTGGACTTTCGCGGTATTCCTACGATGAAGCAGTTTGCCCCGGTGATTCTCGATGTGACACATTCATTGCAGAAGCCTAATCAGTCGTCAGGCGTTACGGGCGGATTGCCTCATTTGATTGAAACAATGGCCCGCACGGGAATTGCCGCAGGCGTCGACGGTCTGTTTATGGAAACCCATCAGAATCCTTCTGTGGCAAAATCTGACGGTGCCAACATGCTTCCGCTCGACCGTATCGAGGGCCTGTTGGAGCGTCTTTCTGTTTTGAGGATGGCTGTAAACAGTCTGGATGCACAAATGTAGTGTTTCTGCTGTGTGATAAGTATAAATGCCGGCTGCCTTCTCAGGTGGCCGGCATTGTCGTTTTTTATAAAAAACGGTTTGATTTTTCCTTGTTATCCCAGATCGGACATTAGTACGGAGAATGGACTGAAAGTCCATACATTTGCCATCAAGCGTAAATTTAGGATGAATGGGCAAATGACCGATTGGGTTGAAATGGAAACAAAACTAACTCAGCAGTATTTCTTTTGAAAATTCAATGCCCATCAGCATTTGTTTTAGTGCATTCTGGTCCGTGTGAACACGTCGGATGATCTCCATTTCTTCGTTTTCGCCCCACGCGGAACAGATTACACCTTCGCGGCTGTAGCGCAGTTGCAATTCTTTTTGCAGGAGTTCTGCCAATTCGATTTCTCCTGCTTCCATCATCAGCATGTCTGTCCAGTTGCAGGTTTTGTTCCATCGCATTTTCTGAATGTAGGCTATCAGTGTGTATTTCAAGGATGCAACGGTGAAGTCGGAATGACAATCAATGTAGTTTTTCACCGTTGCGGTCAGATTCAATCCTCGTTGGATGAAAAGTGCGAGATTGTTGAGTTTTTCCTCTATCGTCGTTGTTTTATACTCTTCGGCAAATTCGTCGAGATATTTTCTTGGTGCAGGCAGTTCCCAGTTTCCGCCGGCTAAATTAGGGTAATGGTTCATTGCTGTCGTTTTCATGTTCTCCCGTTTTTTGTATCTATTGCAAAGTTACGGTTAGTATGGGCTTGAAAAATGCACAGCAAAGTTAAATGATGTACTTCGCAACACAATGTCATGCACACATAAAAAGGAGGAAGGAAAACGCCGTTCAGCGTTTCCCTTCCTCCTTTTTATGATAATAAAACTTATTATTTTATTTTCAATACTTTGCCGGGACGTAACACGGTTCGTGTGTTGATACCGTTCAAGCGGCATATTGTGTTAACTGAAACTCCATATTTTGAAGCGATTTTTCCAAGCGTGTCACCAGAGCGAACTTTATGCGTCTTGGAGGAAACTTTCTTCGAGGATTTGCTTGCTTTGGCTTTAGCGTTTTCAGCATATCTCGATACGGTCGGATCGTAGTTACGAGCTTTCGTGTAAGTCTTTTTGTTGAAGACGTAGGTATCGGTGTGAGTTGTCTGGTTTTTGAAGTCGAAGATTGCACTCGGGTTGATGGCATATCCCATGAAACGGGTTTCAAAGTGCAAGTGAGGACCGGTGCTTCGGCCTGTGCTGCCGCCCAATGCAATAGGGTCGCCGGCTTTTACATCCTGATTCGGTTTAACGAGGAATTTTGACAAGTGGCCGTAAACGGTTTCCAGACCGTTGTGGTGGCGCACAATTACATAATATCCGTATCCTTTTCTTTCGTATTTTGTAAGTCTGACTTTTCCGCTGAATGCTGCTCTTACTGTATCTCCCGTTTGGAGTTTCAAGTCAACTCCTTTGTGCATTCTACGGAAACGAGGGCGATAGCCATAAGGAGAAGTCATGTAGCCCGGGATTGGCATTACATATTCGCTGACGTCAATCGAAACATTGTCGGGTACTACATCTCCGGCGTACGGATTAACCAACGAGCTGTTCCAGCTTTCTGTATAGATGTCTATTTCCGGCTCATCTTCCTCTTGGAGGATGATGTCCATGAACTCTTTTGTTTCATTAAGCTTGATTTGATCCTCGATGTTGCGTTGTGACGCAATCAGGTTTTCATGAATGTTGTTGTGGGCCGATACGGAGCGCAACCCTTGAGACATTGCTGTAAGCGGGCATAAAGTGAGGGCGAGTGCCGTAAAACCCAATGCTTTGTATAGCTTGCTTAAAATCATTCTTCTCCTTTCCTGTTTTTGGCGTTAGTAGTTTCAGTTAGCTTTACTTTTAAAGTTCGTCTAAGGCATAGAAGACTTTAAATGTGATAGGTTGGTAGTCAAAAATTTCTTCCTCTTTGAAGAATCGTTTCACTTCGATGATACCGTTTTCAACGGAGTCGGAAGCGTGTACGATGTTGTGTTGTCCGCTCATGCTGTAATCTCCGCGAATGGTTCCCGGTTCAGCTTTACGGGCGTTTGTTGCACCGGTCATTGCGCGTACTACCGACACCGCATCAAGACCTTTTACACACATTACAATCACCGGCGACATCTTCATTGAATCGCGAAGAAGCGGGAAGAAGGGACGGTCTACCAAATGTGCGTAGTGCTCAGCAAGGATTTCATCGGTCAGCTGTATCATTTTCATGCCGGCAATTATCAGACCTTTTTTTTCGAAGCGGGAAATTACTTCTCCAATCAAGCCTCTATGTACGGCCGACGGTTTAATGATGACTAACGTTTGTTCCATTGCTATTTGATTTTTGGTAGGTTTGAATAAATATTATACTGCCAAAGGTAATGAAAAATTTTTTGGGGGAGAAATTAATCTGTTCATAATCATGCATTTTTCACATTATTTAGATTTTATAAAAGGAGCGTAGCATGAATTGCACTTTTTTTGCACAATAAGGTTTCAATGTGTATATTTTGTTTTAGAGACAGCTCGTCAGCTGATTCTGCTCCAGTTGACGGTCTTGTCGAAATGTTTGTGAAGCTGTTCGACAAGAATTTGATTTTCAGGCAGTGTCAGTTCTGGGTCTTTGTCAAGGAGGGCATTGGCCGCATCTCGGGCCACGGTGAGGATCTGTCCGTCGGTGGCAAGGTTGGCTATGCGCATGTTGAAGGCAATGCCGCTCTGTTGGGTGCCTTCGATGTCGCCGGGGCCGCGTAGTTGCATGTCGGCTTCGGCAATGAGAAAACCGTCGGTGGTCTCCGTCATTATTTCCAGGCGTCGGCGGGTGTTTTTGGCAATCTCCGGCTTTGTCATCAGGATGCAATACGACTGTTCGGCACCGCGACCGACACGTCCGCGCAACTGGTGGAGTTGGGAGAGGCCGAAGCGTTCGGCATTTTCGATGACCATTACCGAAGCGTTGGGCACATTTACGCCAACTTCGATGACGGTGGTGGCTACCAGTATCTGTGTGGCGTTGCTGGCGAACTGCTGCATCTGGTAGTCCTTTTCGGCGGGAGTCATTTTGCCGTGTACAAAACTGACCTTGAAATCGCGAAAAGTCTGGCGTACATATTCGTAGCCGTTTTCCAGATTTTTCAGATCGAGCTTTTCGTTTTCCTGAATGAGCGGATACACGATGTATACTTGCCTGCCGGCTCTCAATTCCTTATATATGTCGCGGTTTACGCTTTCTCGGTTGTTCTCGTAGCGGAGCAACGTTTGAATGGGTTTTCTTCCGGGAGGCAGTTCGTCGATGACCGAAACGTCGAGGTCACCATATACGGTCATGGCGAGAGTGCGAGGTATAGGGGTGGCCGTCATTACCAGCACATGAGGCGGGTTGAGGTTCTTGTTCCACAATTTGGCACGTTGAGCTACGCCGAAGCGGTGCTGTTCGTCGATGATGACCATTCCCAGTTGCTTGAAATTCACATTGTCTTCAATGACGGCATGTGTGCCAATCAGCAGGTGTATGCTTCCGTCGAGCAATCCTTGATGGATTTCGTCGCGTTTCGACTTTTTCGTAGAGCCTGTAAGCAGCTCTACACGAAGTCCGATTTTGGACCCCATGGCAGAAAGCGATTCATAATGCTGGGTGGCAAGAATTTCGGTAGGTGCCATCATGCAGGTCTGGTAATTGTTGTCGACAGCCATCAGAGCCGTCATCATGGCCACAATGGTTTTTCCGCTTCCCACGTCACCCTGCAACAGGCGGTTCATTTGGCGTCCGCTTCCCACATCGGCACGGATTTCTTTCAGCACGCGCTTTTGTGCGCCAGTCAGCGGGAAGGGGAGCACTTCGTTGTAAAAACGGTTGAAATATTCGCCGATATGCCGGAACACGAGTCCTCTGATTTTTGCGTTGCGGTTTTTGGCATACCGTAGGATATTCAGTTGGATAAGGAACAGCTCCTCAAACTTCAGTCGGAATTTGGCATCTTTCAGTTTTGTCAGGTTTTCCGGCATGTGGATGTTGGCCAACGCTTCGCGCAGGTTCATCAGCCGGAATTGTCCGGCCACGTTGTTGGGGAGCGTTTCCGGGATATAGGCAACCTTTGTCAGCAGGTTGGCAATGAGTTGCTGGATGGTTTTTGATGAAATTCCTTTGTTGCGCAGTTTGTCGGGCAGGGTATAGATGCCCCGCAGGCCGTGAGGCTCATTGTCGGGCTTGTAGACTTCTATTTCCGGATGAACCATGTTGATACGCCCGTTGAATACGGAAGGCTTGCCGAAAAGAATGTATTCCGTACCTGTTCTGTACGTCTCGGAAATGGCCTTGATACGGTTGAACCAAACGACGTCAATCGTGCCCGTTCCGTCGGAAAAAAGTCCTTGCAGGCGCTTTTTGGCTCCTTCTCCGTGCTGGGTGAAGTTGACAAAGCGTCCTTTCAGTTGGATATAGGGTGATTCGCTGTCGAGTTCGGCAATTCGATAGATTCGACTGCGGTCTACGTAGCGTGAGGGAAAAAAGTAGAGGAGGTCATAAAACGTAGCAATGCCGAGCTCCTTTTTGAGAAGCTCGGCGCGTTTGGGTCCTACTCCGGTCAAGTAGGTTATGTCCATGTCCTCCAGTCGGTTCATTCTATTTCTTTAGTATGATTTCCGCTATCTTTATATCGTCGGGGTGTGTGATTTTGAGGTTGCGCACGTTGCCTTTGTAGAGCGTTACATCCGTTCCCCGGTATTCAACAACCGAAGCGTCGTCCGTAAACATCGGACTGAAGGCAGTGTTGTAGGCTTCCTTCAGCAAAGCGAGCTTGAATACTTGAGGCGTCTGTACGGCAACGAGCGAGTCGCGATTGATGGTGTGGCTGCCCTGGCGGTCGAGCTGGCGGATGCTGTCGGTGACGGGTATGACAGGGATGGCGGAGCCGCAGCGTTCGGCCGTGCCGAACCCGTCGGATATTGTCTGTCGGTCAATAAGCGGGCGGGCGCCGTCGTGAACGGCTACGAATCCTTCCGTTTCCTTTATGGAATATAGCGCGTTCTTTACAGATTCGAAACGGTTTTCTCCGCCGACAACTATGCGGTGGGGTATGGTGAACTGATACTGCTTGCAGATGTCGTTCCACAGTGTCTGGTATTCATTAGGCAGGACCACGATTATTTCCATCGTCGGGTCGTAGGCGTGAAATGTGCGGACGGAATGCATGAGCACTGGTTCTCCGTTCAGCGGAACGAACTGTTTCGGTAGGGTAGAGCCAAAGCGACTGCCTGTTCCTCCGGCTACGATGACTGCGTATCTGTTCATTGTTGTTTCGTTTTTATTGCTATACAAAATAAGTAAAAACAATTTATTTCTGCAAATGGTGACATGCAGGGGGGATAAAAACAAAAAAGGAACTTTTTCACAAAGTCCCTTCCTTATAGGTTTCCAATAGGTATAATTTTTTAAGGTAAAAAAGATTGTTTTAGGTTTGTGATGCAAATGTCACCCTTTATTTTTGACTATGCAAGCAAAATATTATGTTCTTTAACTATGTTTTGTTGGCGATGTGGCTCCGTATGGCATCTATGTGTGCTGTTATACAGTTGTTTACGGAATTATATAGAAATGGTAAAATAATGTTAAAATCAGCAATGCCGCTTTCGATTTGTAATTTTTATGTTGCTAAATATACTTCTTTAGCTGCATTTCTCTCCCGTCAAACACAGCATAGGAGCAAAAATGTATCCAATCGCCAAGAATGATGATGCGCGACTTTGCGTTGATAGGTTTGTCGAGCATGATGTGTCGGTGCCCGAATACGAAAAAGTCGATACTTTCGTCAGCATAGGATTGGGCAAACTGTTCGAGATATTCTTTGCCTTCACCGAGATATTCGGGGTATGAATCTTTGGCACGGCTGCTTTTCGACCATCCTTTGGCGAATGGGATGGTCCAGCGGGGATGTATGGAGGCGTAAAGTTTCTGGCAGGTCTTGTTGTGGAAAATCCAGCGCAGTGCGCGGAATGTCCATTTCCGGTTGCCCACACCGTCGCCGTGTGCCAGAAAGAACTTTTTCCCGTCGATGGTGCAAATGCACTCTTTCTGCACTACTTCTACGCCGAGTTCGCTGGGCAGGTAGTCGAAAATCCAGATGTCGTGGTTGCCGGTGAACCAATATATTTTTATTCCCATGTCGGAAAGTTCTGCGAGTTTGCCGAAAAAACGCACAAACCCTTTTGGGACGACATAGCGGTATTCATACCAATAGTCGAGAATGTCGCCGAGCAGATAGATGGTTTTGGCGGATTCCTTTATGGAGTCAAGGAATCCGACAACCTTTTTTTCCACATCCAGCGGGTTGTCGAAATAGGACGCTCCCAGGTGGAAATCCGACAGAAAATAGGTTAGTTTCTGTTGCATTCGTTCTTTATTTATAGAAAGCCCAGCTCCAGTTTCGCTTCTTCGGTCATCATGTCCTGGTTCCATTCCGGTTCGAAAACAAGATTGATGTCCACACTCTTGATGCCTTCAATGCTTTCCAGTTTCATTCGGATGTCTTCAATGATGAAGTCGGCGGCCGGACAGTTGGGCGCTGTCAGTGTCATGTCGATTTTCACACAGCCTTCATCATTGATGTCAATGCTGTAGATCAAGCCGAGGTCGTAGACATTCACGGGTATTTCCGGGTCGTAGACCGTTTTGAGCATTTTTACAATTGCTTCTTCCAGTTGTAATGTATTTTGTTCCATAATCTGCAAAATTAGATAAAAAAGTGAAAAGTAACGGTTGTTTTCCTTTGAATAACGATTGGGACCGTGAAATTGTTATTGGCGGACGTTAAGTTGCGAAAAAACTTAAATGTATTTCATATAATATTATTACCTTTGCAAAATAACCCAAAACATTAAAACGAATATAAAAGAATAAAAGGATATAAGATGGCAACTGACGCAGAAGGAAAGAAGAACGTAAAGGCCAGAAAGTCTCTCCGATGGAATGATCTGATTCGCAGACTGTGGATTTACAACTTTGTAATGGTACTGGTCATTTTTCTCGTTTTCGTGCTGATTTACAACGGAGTGATAGGATATATGCCGCCTGTTGAAGATTTGCGTAATCCGAATGACAAGTTTGCAACCCGCCTGTTTACCAGTGACGGCGAAGAGATGGGACGGTACTTCATCAGTAAAAATAATCGTATTTACGCCGACTACAATGAAATTTCACATCATGTCATAAATGCACTGATAGCCACGGAGGATGTGCGTTTCGAAAGCCATTCCGGTATTGACTTGCGTGCGTTGGGACGTGTGATGGTAAAGACTTTGCTTTTCGGAAAGCGGCAGTCGGGAGGCGGTAGTACGATTACTCAGCAGCTGGCAAAGCAGCTGTATTCTCCAAGTTCGTCCAATATGTTGGAGCGCGTGTTCCAAAAGCCTGTGGAATGGGCCATAGCCGTGAAGCTGGAACGCTATTACACGAAAGATGAAATCATCAAAATGTATTTGAATCAGTTCGACTTCCTGAACAATGCTGTCGGCATCAAGTCGGCTGCGTATGTCTATTTCGGTAAGGAGCCGACGGAATTGAAAATAGAAGAAGCGGCAACATTGGTGGGTATGGTGCAGAATCCGTCGCTTTTTAATCCGCTGCGCTTCAACGAGCGTACCCGTACACGCCGGAACGTGGTGCTGCATCAGATGGAAAAAGCCGGAATGATTACAGAAGCCGAGTGCGATTCGCTTTGCGCATTGCCGTTGGTGCTTTCTTATCATAAGGTAGACCATAAGGACGGTATCGCTCCTTATTTCCGTGAAGCTTTGCGCCAGATGCTGCAAGCCAAAAAACCGGACAAGAGCGACTATGCCGACTGGGAACACCAGCGCTATATTGACGATTCTATCGCTTGGGAGACAAATCCGCTTTACGGTTGGGTGGAAAAGACGCGCAAGCCGGACGGAAGTAAATATAACATCTATACGGACGGACTCAAAATCTATACGAGCATTGACTCGCGTATGCAGCGATATGCGGAAGAGGCAGTCAGAGACCATTTGAGCAAGACTTTGCAGCCGCAGTTCAACCGCGAGAAGCGAAAAACGGGACCCTATACCCGCAATAGGGACGAATTGGGTAACGTCACAGTTGAAGAACTCATCAACCGGGCCATCCGTCAGAGCGAGCGTTACCGTGTGATGAAACTTTCGGGCATGAGCGACCGCAAGATTATGGCTGCCTTCAACGAGCCGGTTGACATGAGAGTGTTCTCCTATGATGGAGCCATTGATACGGTGATGACGCCGCGCGATTCCATCCTTTATCATAAGATGTTCCTTCGTGCCGGTTTCATGTCGATGGACCCGCTGACAGGACAGGTGAAAGCCTATGTGGGCGGACCGGATTTCCATTTCTTCCAGTATGACATGGCCGGAGTCGGTCGCCGTCAAATCGGTTCTACCGTCAAGCCGTTCCTTTATACGTATGCTTTTGAAGAAGGCTATACGCCATGCGACATGTTCTTGAACGCACAGCCTACCATCGTTACTTCTTCCGGCCAGATATGGCAGCCTCGTAATGCAAGCAAGGCACGTGTCGGCGAGATGGTTGACCTCTATTGGGCGTTGACCAATTCCAACAACTGGATTTCAGCACGGCTGATGAGCGAGTTGTCGCCGGCCGCATTGGTGCGCACGATGCACAATTTCGGAATTACCAGCGAACTTCCTGCCGTGATGTCCTTGTGTCTCGGACCGTGCGACGTGTCGGTAAGAGAAATGGTGACGGCCTATACCGCATATTCAAATAAGGGGTTGCGTGTTGACCCGATTTATGTGACGCGCATTGTGGATAACAACAACAATGTCATTTCGGAATTCTCGCCCAAATTCACGGAAGTAATCAGTGAGGAGGCCTATTTCAAGATGATTGATATTCTTCAGAATGTAATCAATGCCGGTACGGGCGGACGTTTGCGCCGTGCACCGTATAATATTACAGCGCCGATGGGCGGTAAGACCGGTACGACGAACTATAATGCCGACGGTTGGTTTATGGGATTCACGCCTCACCTTGTGTCCGGCGTATGGGTTGGCGGTGAAGAACGCTACATCCATTTCAATTCTATGGCTCAGGGACAGGGCGCATCCATGGCTTTGCCGATTTACGGCCTTTATATGAAGAAGGTCTATGCCGACAAGTCGTTGCCGTACTCTCAATCCGACCGTTTCCCTTCGCCTCCGGAAGGTTTTATACCGTGTTTCCGTGAATCGTTCGGTACGGATTCAATTCAGTCGCAAGCTCCGATTGAGGCAATCGACAATGTGTTTGAATAGTATAAGATAATATTTTGCCAGCCAGGCGTGTCATTTGTATGGCGCGCCTGGTTCGTTTTTGGGCGGCGGAGTGGGCTGTTCGGTTGTCGGATACGGTTTTGTAATTGTTAAATATATAAAAACGAAAAAGAACTTCAGAATGGTTAAAATTGACATTCTGTAATTAAAAATGTGTATTATGTATGTCTTTCGTTGAAAAACCGCTCATATTATGAAAGAATGTTATACCGCTTCTTTCGGAAAACGAAAGTGATTGGGCCGTTGAATTTTCGCTTCGAAAAATAATGCCTTAAAAATTTTAATATGTCGATTAAAACACTATTTTTGCATAAAAGATTTAACATAACGAACCATATAAAAAGACAAACACTATGAGTCGAAATCTAAAAGTAAGAGATTTAACTCTCCGTGACGGGCAACAGTCGCTGTTCGCCACCAGAATGAAACAGGAAAGCATTGACACATTGCTTCCTTTGTATAAAGACGCTGGTTTCTATGCTATGGAAGTATGGGGTGGAGCTGTACCTGACTCGGTAATGCGCTATTTGGGTGAAGACCCTTGGGTACGTTTGAAAACTATCAGCGATTCAATGGGGGGCGTATCTTTGCTGACAGCTCTTTCGCGCGGACGTAACTTGTTCGGCTATGTCCCATATCCGACTGAAGTGCTTGCAGGATTCTATAAAGAGGCCATCAAGAATGGCTTGAACGTAATGCGTATTTTCGATGCCTTGAACGACCTGGACAATGTAAAGGATTCCATCAAGTTGATTAACGAAATGGGCGGCATCGCTGATGGCGCAGTTTGTTATACGGTTGATCCGAAGGATGAAGCTCCGGTTGAAAAACATGGTTTCTTCGGACGTTTGTTTGGCAAGAAGGCTGCTGAGCCGGAAAAGATATTTACAGATGAATATTTCGTGGAAAAAGCCAAAGGCATGGAAGCCTATGGTGCAAAGATTATCACACTGAAGGATATGGCCGGTTTGGTAAATCCGTCGCGTGCAGCTTCCTTGATTTCCAAACTGAAGGCCGCCGTGAAGGTGCCGGTAGATTTCCACACACACTGTACTCCGGGCTACGGCCTTGCTTCCGTTGTGATGGCCATGCTTCACGGAGTTGACATTGTTGATACCAATATTTGGTATTTCGGTGGCGGTTCGGCTGCTCCGGCAATCGAATTGGTTTATCTGTTTGCAAAACGCATGGATATCAATGTGGAAGTGAACATGGAAGCTGTAGGCAGAATCCGTCAGCAATTGAAGGCTGTAAGAACGGCTCTTGCCGACTTCGATTTGCATAAGGGTAATTTCCCGATTGACTTCGATCCGTTGAAAGATACTCTTCCTGCTGAAATCGATGCTCAATTCGACCGTGCCGTTGCTGCTGCCAAGGCAAATGACGAAGCCGCATTGCTTGAAGCCTGTCATGCTATTGAAAAATATTTCAACTTCCCGAAACCGAATGAACTCGTCAAGAATGCGGAAGTTCCGGGCGGTATGTATTCAAACATGGTGGCTCAATTGAAGGCGTTGAATTCTGAAGACGTGCTCGACGATGCCATGGCTTTGATTCCGAAGGTTCGCCGTGATGCAGGTTTGGTTCCGTTGGTTACTCCGACCAGCCAGATTGTGGGCAGTCAGGCAGTCAGCCTTGCTATCGACCGCAAGAAAGGCAATCCGGACTATTCCAACAAGTCCAACCAGTTCATTGCCTTGATTAAGGGTGAGTACGGAAAAACTCCGGTTGCCATCTCTCCGGAATTCCGCGAACAGATTACGGGCAGTCCAGTTGAACATCCGTATGATGTGACAAAATATCAGGCTCCTGAAAATCCTGTATTGCCGGAATTGGGCGGATGCAAGTTGGCAGAAAACGAACAGGAATATCTGTTGCTCCAATTGTTGCCTTCAGTGGCTAATGGTTTCTTGAAAAAACGTCGTGAGGCAGAACACAAGGCAGCTCAGCCGGAACCGGTGGCAGAAGCCAAGGAAGAGAAGAAGCCGGAAGAACCGATTACCGGTCCTTGCGAACGCGCTCCGATGGGCGGTAAGGTCATCAAGGTTTACGTGAAAGCCGGTGATGCTGTGAAGAAAGGACAGTTGCTGCTGGTTTACGAGGCAATGAAGATGGAGAACGAGTTGACAGCCAGCAAGGATGCAGTTGTAAAACGTGTCTTTGTAGCTGTTGACGATGTTGTAGGAACAGATGCTCCGCTGATTGAATTTGAAGCATAAACGGACAACAAATCATAGATAGGAAAAGGACAGCGGCAACGACGTTGTCCTTTTCTGTGTTTATGCAAGTTGCGGTTGTCTGTAAAGAGGAAAATATCGGGGACAGAAGATGGTTTGCAGAATTTTCGGCAGTGCGTAATAAATTGCGGAGAGTTGAATAAATTCTGTAGTCATAATTTCTGTCTTGGCTGAAAATGTCTTAACTTTGCATAAATTGCGATTTGAAAATGAATATAAATACAAGCAGAAAAGAAAGTTCGGCCCGTCAGTTTGGATGGCTGGTATTCTTGTTGTCTGCCTTATTGACACTTCCCTGGATTGGCATGGGGAATTTTTATACGAGAGGTGAACCTCGCGAGGCTTTGGTAGCTGTGGCGATGTTGGAACAGGGTAATTTTATCCTGCCGTTTTTTCAAGGTGAATTTGCCTTCAAGCCGCCCATGCTGCATTGGCTGGTTGCATTGTTTTCTTTACCGCAGGGATACGTGTCGGAAATGACGGCACGTCTTCCGTCAGCATTGGCGTGTATCGCCATGTGCTGTGCATTTTATTCTTTTGTTTCCAGGCGGTTCAGCCCTTCCCGCTCTTTTTACGCTTCATTGATTCTGATGTCATGCTTTGAAGTCCATCGTGCGGCGATGACTTGTCGGGTTGATATGGTTCTGACAATGTTTGTCGTGCTGGCATTTCTGGCCTTGTACCGCTGGTATGAGAAGGGGTATAAAGGGATGCCGTGGTTGGCTTCACTTGCCATTTCGGGAGCGATTCTGACCAAAGGTCCCATCGGAGCCATTTTGCCGTGCTTTGCGCTGTTTGTGTTCATGCTTTTCTATCGGGAAAAATGGAGCCGGATTATTTTGTCGCTGGTAAAAGTGTCGGTTCTGTCCGTTATTATACCGCTTGTGTGGTATGTGGCGGCCTATCGTCAAGGCGGGGATGTGTTCATTCGTCTTGTGATGGAAGAAAATTTTGGACGTTTCTTGGGCAAAATGAGCTACGAGAGCCATGAACATTCATTTCTGATTAATTTTGCCATGATTGCTTCCGGCATGCTTCCGTGGTCGCTTTTGGTGGTGCTTGGAATCGTGACGGCCAAGTGGGGAAAACTGAAATCGGGCAAGAAATGGGTGAAGGAGCAATGGCAGCGTTTCCGTGCCGCGAATCCGATGATCGTATTCTCGGTAGTGGCGGCAGTCTGTGTGTTCGTGTTCTATTGCATACCGGCGAGCAAACGTAGCGTCTACCTGTTGCCCATGTATCCCTTCATGAGTTTGCTTGTGGCCAACTATATGGTTGACCTCTACATGGAGCGGAAAAAAATAGTGAAAATCTATGCAGTATTTTTGGCTGTTGTCAGTTTATTATATATAGCCTTGCTTTACGCTGTGCATTTTGCGGACTTGAGTATCCTTGGCACATCGCGCGGTACCCGTCGGCTGATTGCACAGATGACAGCGTTGCAGACAACGGATATCGGTTTTCTGTATATTGTGCTGACTTTGCTGCCGACAATTGTGGCCGTGGCTGTTTTGGCCGGTGTGCGCCACTGGAAGAATGTGCTGTTTGGCGTTGCCGGGTTGTGGATGCTTGTCACGCTTACCCTTGACGGACTGTTGCTGCCGGCCATAAAGAACAGCGTACCCGACTATCAATTTGCACAGTCGGTAGCCATGCTCCAGCCGGAGGGCAACATTTATTTCTACCGTCCGGTAGGCGAGAAAGAGGAAGCTATCTATACGGTAGGTTTCTATTTAGGCGATCGGTTGGTGAGCAGCAATGAGGAAACCGCCTATCCTGACGAGGGGGTTGCCCTATTCCGTGAAACGAACAGGGACAGATTCTTGTCGGCTATGGCGGAGAAAGGTTATCGGACAGAAGAAAAGCTACGGACATTGAACGAATTTACGTCAATCAGATGTAATATATTATTATATGAGTTTTCTAAAATCAAAGAATAAGAACGAAATTCGGAACGTACTGATTATTCGGTACAGGAGGGTGGGCGATTCAATACTGGCACTTTCGTTGTGCCACACTCTCCGTTTGAATTTTCCGGAAGCGAAAATCGATTATGTTCTCGATGAGAACATGGCTCCGCTATATAGAAATCATCCGGATATCGACAATTTGATTTTGTTCAGTCGTAAGGAAAAACATTCCCTGCCGACATATTTGAGAAAGGTGTGGAAGGTGACTCATGCAAAGCACTATGATGTCATTATAGACCTCCGCTCCACTATTCAGACTCTGTGGTTCTGTCTTTTCTCGCTTGGCACCCCTTATCGCATCGGGCGTAAGAAATCGTACAATGCTTTCTTACAGAATTACCGTCCTGTCATTCCATGGAACATCGACATGGTACAGCAGAATTTACAGTTTCTGTCGCCCCTTAACCGCATAAAACCCATTAAACTTGACCCATCGTTCCGCTTGTATGTAGGCGATGAGGAGAAGCAGTCTTTCCGCCGCTATATGGAAAAACAGGGAGTAGACTTCTCAAAGCCTGTAATTTTTGTTGCCGTTGCCACTCGTATTGTTGGCAAGGGATGGAACACGAAGCGTATGGCTCAAGTGCTTTCGCGGATGATTGACAAATACGGCGCGCAGTTGATTTTTAATTTCGGAAATGACCAAGAACGCAGTATTGCCGAATCCGTTAAGGCTGACATGGGGAACGATCCGCGAGTCTTTACGACAGTCGAGGCCCACAACCTGCGTGAGCTGATGCAGATGATGGCTAATTGTGACTTCTTTTTTGGAAATGAGGGCGGGCCGCGTCATATGGCTCATGCTTTGGGCATTCCTTCGTTTGCCATTTTCCCACCGCATATTGACAAGACAACCTGGCTGCCTCAGAACGACGGACAGCACAGGGGCATTTCGCTGGACGATGTGGGGGCACGTGAAAAGGTTACAGACAACATGCCGATTACCGAGCAGTTCGATTTGTTGACTGTTGACGATGTGTGGACTCGGGCCGATGCGATGTTGCAGGAATTTCTCCCGGTCTCAAAGTCGTCCGAAAACCAATAATTGTATGAGGTATGAAAAAGGCAGTTATCGTGATACCGGTTTACAGAGTGTTTACGCCGACGGAAGCTTTTGCATTCCGCCAGTGTGTAGATGTGCTGGGCAGTCATCCGATTTCTGTAATCTGTCCGAAAAATCTTGATGTGAATTTTATCGATGGATTCAGAAAAAACATTGATATTGACTACGTCAGATTTGAACCGAAGTATTTTGAAGGAATAAAAGGATATAATAATCTGCTGTTGACTCCGTCATTTTATGAGCGTTTTGCGGAATATGAATACATGCTGATTTACCAGCTGGACGCATTTGTGTTTCATGACAGCCTGGATTATTGGGTGGACAAAGGCTACGACTATATCGGTGCGCCTTGGGTTCCCAATTCCAGTATTTTCCAGGCAACATTCGGTGATTTGGTACGTTGGATTCGCCGTACCCGTCACCCTGCCGGAACGACGTTGCGGATTACGCATGCGCAGATGCACTATCGTGTCGGAAACGGCGGGTTCAGTTTGCGAAACATTGCCAAAATGAAAGAAACCTGTGAGCGTTTTGCCGATGAAATATCGCGCCTTCCAGCCGGGGAGGCACGGGCTCAGGAAGATATATATTTTTCTCTCTATATACAGAAGAGAGCGGGCATAACTGTTCCCGGGTGGAAGGAAGCCGCAGCTTTTTCAATAGAAAATAATCCGCGTCGTTGCTTGAGACTGACGAGTGGAAAATTGCCGTTTGGCTGTCACGGATGGTCGAGAGGTGGAGTCTGGAAGAAATTCTGGCACCGCTACATACCGTGTAACCCCGAGTGCGAAAAGTAGGGGTGATGTGATATCTTAAAGTGAATAATAAATAAAAAAGTTGGACAATGCTTTCAATTATAGTTTGTTCAGTATCGCCGAAGAAGTTGGAAGATTTCAAGGCAAATGTGGAAAAAACAATCGGAATAAAGGACTATGAAATTATTGCAATCGACAATCGGGCTGACAAGAGTCCGATAGCGGTTGTCTATAACAAAGGAGCCAGACTTGCCAAATATCCTAACTTGCTGTTTATTCATGAGGATGTCTGTTTCCATTCGTACCTGTGGTTTACGGAAATTGAAAAGAAGTTGCAGGAACCTGATTGCGGAGTAATTGGTTTTGCCGGGAGTAAGGTCAAGACTCACAGCTTTTCCGGCTGGTATGTCGACAAGGCTTGGGGGGTATCCTTTTATGCCCAGAAGCAGGGCAACATCTCGCGCATACAGCGTAGGAATGTGCTGATGAACCGTCCATTTGAGGAGGTGGTCGTGCTCGACGGTTTTGCCTTGTTTGTCCGCAAGAACGTGTGGGAGGAATTCCCTTTCGACGAAAAGTTGCTGACAGGATTTCATTGCTATGACCTTGACTTCACATTGTCGGTCGGTAGCAAATACAAGAATTATGTATGTTGCAAAATTTTGCTGGAGCATTTCTCTGAAGGCAGTTTCAACCAGGCGTGGGTGAACGATACGGTAAGGATGCACATTATGAAATGGCATCGCTTCCTGCCCCGGGTTTCGTCGGATGTCAAATTGACTCCGGGACAGATGCGGAGTTTGGAAGAACATGCTTATTGGCGTTTCATGAAAATAATCAAGAAAGGAAATTATGTCAATAAGAATGTGCGTTTTCGCGATTTCTTGAAATTCCGTATGTCGGTCAATCACTTTTTCAGAATTATGCGTTATATGAAATATGCAATAAAATAATTTAAATTTTTACTGGCAAATGGATGTTGACAAAATAAAAGAAATTACCTTGTTCTGCGAACAGGGGGATTCGACCAAAATCAGTACATGGTCGAATGTGCCGTTTTTTCTTGCAAGAGCTTTGGAAGAACGTGGCATTAAAGTCAATCGGGTAAATCTGCATCCCGGTTCCAACGGTTTTCATAAAGCTTTCTACAAATTGTGGAATGTATTTGCCAAGGGCGTGTTTCGAAACAAATATTACACTTATCGCCGTTCGGGAATCTATTATTTCCTGATGGAACGCCGGATTCGTAAGGCTTTAAAACAGTACCCGAATGCAGATTTGTGCCTGTTTACCACCTACAATTTCACATCGGCCGATTATTCCGACAAGCCGGTACTGCTTTTCAATGACTGGACAGCCGACTACGATGCACGTCATTTTAAGGGTATCGATCCGTCAATGTTGCCTTACCATCAGCGGAAGTTTATCCAACGCCAGGCCCACTGTATAGAAACGGCAACTTCTGTTGTCAGCCTGTTCCCGGGTATGGCGGCCGATATGCGCAACGTGTACAAAAACAAGAATATCAACTATGTCGGCAATGTAGTAAATTCTCTCTATGAAGCCGGACCGGCTTCGGTGGAAGTGAAAAAGTCGGAATGTGAAATTCTTTTTGTCGGAAAGAAGCACTATCTGGAAGGTGCCCAAGAATTGCTTGAAGCTTTTGCCCGTTTGCGGAAAATGCGTCCGGAGGCACGTCTGCATATCATTGGAATGAAAGAGAAAAAGCTGGGTGCATTGCCGGAAGGTGCCGTATGCTACGGTTATCTGGACAAGGGTGATCCGGATGCCTGCAAAACCTATTACAAGCTGATGCGCAATTGCCGCTTGTTTATCAATACGACTCCTAAGTGGGGAGCTTTCTCGGCCAGCATTGAGGCCATGTATCATTATATGCCGGTAATCATCACTCCGTATAGCGAGTTTGTCAATACATTCGGAAAGAACATTGATTTCGGTGTGTATCATGCAGAATCGGCCGGTGCCGATGTCTTGTGCCGTGAAATGCTTGAATTGCTCGACAATCGGAATTTTGAAACGCTGGCCGATGCCGCTCACACGGCCGTTGCCGGCTTCAAATGGGAAACATTTGTCGGCAATATGTTGAAGACATTGGAAAACAAATAGCATTTTCCCCCTACATGGGGTCGACGTCGTAGTATACCACTGCGCTTTTCATACGCGGGTCGTCGAGCGACTGCTCATAGATGGCGCGCAGAATCTCCTTCACTTTCGTCATTGATGCCGTAGTTTCGACTTTCAGCACGATTTGGCGGATAAACAGTTGCTGTATGCGTGCCACAAGCGGTGCTTCCGGACCGAGCACGCGTTTCCCGAACACTTGGCGCAGCATATTGCTGAAACGCACGGATATTTCTGTCAGTGAGTTGTCGTCGCGGTGCTTGATGTAGATGTTGATGATGCGGCAGAATGGCGGATAATTGTAGCGTTTCCGTTCAGCAAGCTCATTCTCATAGTAGCCCTTATAGTCGTGTGCCACTACGAATTTGATAATCGAATGTTTAGGTTCGGACGTCTGTATATAGACCGTTCCTTGCTTGTGTTTTCTACCGGCCCGGCCGGCCACCTGCTCCATCATGTTGTAGGCGCGTTCGTGCGAGCGGAAGTCGGGAAAGTTGATTACAGTGTCGGCATTCAGTATGCCCACTACGCTGACTCCGTCGAAATCCAGTCCTTTTGATACCATTTGCGTACCGACAAGTATCTGTGTTTTCTTGCTCGAGAAACTGTCGATGATTTTCTCGTAGCTGTCTTTCTTCCGTGTCGTGTCAAGGTCCATCCGTGCCACCTTGCAGTTGGGAAATTTCCCTTCGATGTCGTCTTCAATGCGCTCTGTGCCATAGCCTATGATTTCAATGGCCGGCTGTCCACAGGCAGGGCAGATGTTCGGTAGGGGAATCGTATAGCCGCAATAATGGCAGGTGAGGTGGTTGAGGTGTTTGTGATAGGTAAGCGATACGTCGCAGTTTTCGCATTTTGGAATCCAGGCACATTCCTTGCAACGGACCATAGGCGAAAATCCTCTCCGGTTCTGAAACAGGATAACCTGCTCTCCGTTGTCGGTCGCTTTCCGACATTCGGCAAGCAGTTCGTCGGAGAAAAGACCGTTCATCTCGCGGCGTTTCCGTGCGCGTGTCGTGTCGATGACTTTCACTTCCGGCATCTGAATGCCTTCATGCCGCACAAGCAGTTCCACAAAACCGTATTTTCCGCTGAGCGCATTGTGGTAGGTGGTTATGGCCGGTGTGGCTGAACCCAAAAGCGTTTTGGCTCCGTGCATTGATGCGAGCACGAGTGCCGCGTCGCGTGCATTGTAACGGGGGGCGGGGTCCTGCTGCTTGTAGCTTGTCTCGTGTTCCTCGTCAACGATTACCAGCCCGAGTTGCGCGAACGGCAGGAATACCGACGACCGCACGCCGAGCACGACACACGGTTCGTTGCCGTTCAGCAGGCGTTTCCAGATGTCGACACGTTCGTTGTCGGAAAACTTGGAGTGGTATATCAGCAGTTGGCTTCCGAACACTTTTTGTAGCCGCTGGGTGAGCTGTGTGGTAAGGGCTATTTCCGGTACCAGATAGAGCACCTGCCTGCGCTGTTGGAGCACCTGACGAATCAGGTGAATATAGATTTCCGTCTTTCCGCTGGAGGTAACTCCGTGGAGGAGTGTGACTTGTTTTTCGCGGAACGACTCAAGAATGCTGTCGTATGCCTTCTGTTGCAGGTCGGAGAGCGGCTTGGCTTCCGATGTCTGGATATGTTCGGGCTTGAAGCGGTTCGTTTCTTTTTTGACGAGCCGGAAAATGCCGTTGTCGGCCATTTTCTTAATGATACCGTTGCTTGCCTCCGAGCGTTCCATCAGTTCTTCTTTCTTGATTTCATGTGCCGTTTCCCGGTTCATCCATCTGGACAGCTCAAGGAATGCAAGCAGGGCCGTTTCCTGCTTTTTCGCGCGTTTTACTTTTTCAAAAAGAACTTTGATTTCTTCCTGGTTGCCTTTTTCAGCGCAGAGTTCCACGTATACTTCCGTTACGGGACGGTAGTTGTCGACTACGGTTTCCGTGATGTAGACGGCTTCTTTGTCAATAAGCGAATTGATGGTCGGAAGAATGTTTTTCAGTTCTGTGGCTTTGGAAATTTCGTCGGGAGTCTGTTTGTTTTTTGTCAGCAGATAAGTGTAGACCAGCGCTTCCCGTTCGGTCAGCTTCTGTTCTTCCGTATCCATATAGTCGGGGTTGGCTGAAACGAACGTTTCACTTTCCAGTTTCAGCCCGGCCGGAACGGCGGCTTTGTAGACTTCGCCAATCGAGCAGAGATAGTAGGAGGCAATCCATTCCCAGAATTTCAGTTGGGGATGGCGGATGACAGGTTGCTCGTCAAGCACGGCAATGATATTCTTCACTTCGTATCCTTCCGGCTTGTTGTTGTGAAGGTAGGTGACAATGCCGGTGTAGAAACGTTTCGGACCGAAGGAAACGAGTACCCTGAAACCAATCTTCACTTTATCCTGCAATTCCGGCGGAATGCGGTAGGTGAAGGTGCTGTATATGGGGCGGGGTATGATGATTTCTGCAAATTCCATAAGCGTGAAAGTCGGAAGTCGTTATAAAAATAGTGGAACACAAATTGTGTTCCACTACAAATATAGAAAAAATTTTAATCACTTTCAATTAAAAGAAATAGTAGAGGCTCACTTTCCACGTACGGTTGTTGGCTTTGAAATTGTCGAGTTTGACAGTTCTTAAAGCTTCCGTCACACCCCAGTTGTAGCTCAGCGTGAGTTGGGTGTTTCTGAGTATTTCGGCACCGCCGCCGACTTCCAGTCCGAAATCTACGGGGTGTGTTTCAAATGCCGCAATCTTGTTGCTTGTCAACAATATGGAAACGGAAGGTCCTGCAAAAACAAGCGGTGCCAGTTTACGTTCAAAACCGTTCAGGTTGCTGTATTTGAAACGCAGGTGGATTGGTATTTCGAGATAGTGGAGATAAACGCGTTCGTTGCCGAATCCGTCGCTGTTCCACACTTTGAAGTCGCCGAGGTTCATGGTAGCACCCCGTTGCGTGTATTGCAATCCCAAATCAATGCCGAATCCGATGCCCGGAATGGAATATTCACCGATGATACCTGCGGAATATCCGGCCGACACTTCGGAATTAAACTTTGTGGTGCGTAGAGAGTTTTGGCTCCATTTCAAGTCCGTGAAGTTTGCACTGGCGGTTGCTCCCCAACGCATTTGTGCGTTGGCCGGAACTGAAAGTGCCAGCATCAGCAACGTGAAGACTCCAAAAATTACTTTCTTCATTCTATATATGTTGTTATTTGTTTAGGCAATAATGTTGCAAAGCTAATTATTTTTTCTGCACAAACAAAAAAATATCGGCAATTACGGAACTTTCAGATGTTGAAAAACCGTAAAATGCCGATATATGGTTAGCCTTATGAAATTTGTTTTAGAACAGATAAGCTGCTGTCAACGTCCAGTAGTTGGATCTTCCTTCGATGAGGGCTTGATTGTCTACAAGGTTGCCCACCGTGAGCGATTTGCTGATTCCGAGACCGTAGGTGACACCTACTTGAAGGTGAGAGAACAGTTCGGCACCGACGCCAAAGTTCCATGAAACGTCGCAAGTCTTGTTCTTGATGAGGTTTTCGACGTCTTTCTTGCTGACAAGAATAGCGAAGCTCGGACCTGTTGCCAAGTAAGGTTTGAGGATTTTTTCAACAACCGGGATGCTGATTTTCCATTTCAAGTTGACAGGAATATCGATATAGTCGCGTGAAGTGTCAATGTTGGCGAGGTCGGCAACGCTTTGAAGCTCGTTGAACTGTACAGAGCGGCGTACATACATGACTGATGCATCAACGCCAATTCCTACTACCGGAACAGTGAACTCGAGCATGGCACCACCCGTAAAGCCCGTCTTGTTGTCGGAGCTGAATAAATCTTCGTTGAATCTCATTTTGTTGAATGTTGCACCGGCTTTCAAACCGAAGCGCAATTGAGCCGAAGCTGTCGATGTAGTTGCGAAAATCGATACAAGAACAACTATCAAACTGATAAACTTAATTTTTCTCATAGTCAGTGTTTTTTGGTGAATATGATACAAACATAGAAAAATATAATTTAATATCAAAATATTTGAGTCATAAATGTACGGTGGAATATTATTGCCGGTCATATTGAGGAAAAAACTATTGTCGCTTATTTCAAGGTATGGTTGGGCGTATGAATTTTAATTGGACGGCTAAAAAATATCCGGATATTTTCTTTTCTCTATGTAAAGTTTTTGTAATTTTGTAAAACAAAAGACGGACGTATGAAAACAACCTTCAAACATATGACAGATGTGTTTTGGCATGTGCGAAAGCTGTGTCTATGTTTTCATCGTTTTGTTGTCGATTGAGCCGGTCTGCACTTCTTGTTTTGTGCGATTGGCTTTTTTTGTAATGTCACAAAACCAAAACTAAAGAAAATATAATATGGAAAACGAAAGCCTTGTTTCTATTTCCGACTTCTCAAAAGAGGAAATTCTTGAGTTGCTCGACGACATGCGCTATTTCGAAGCCAACCCAAACCGCAATCTGTTGGTTGGAAAAGTTGTGGCAACGTTGTTTTTTGAACCTTCCACCCGTACTCGCTTAAGCTTTGAAACGGCTGTCAACCGTTTGGGAGGACGTATCATTGGTTTCAGTGATGCCAGTACAACCAGTTCTTCAAAGGGAGAAACGCTGAAGGATACCATTATGATGGTCAACAATTACGTTGATTTGATTATCATGCGTCATTATCTGGAAGGGGCAGCCCGCTACGCTTCGGAAATATCGCGTGTTCCGGTCATCAATGCCGGCGACGGTGCCAATCAGCATCCTTCGCAGACGATGCTCGACCTTTATTCCATCTATAAGACGCAAGGCACACTGGAAAATCTGACGATTACAATGGTGGGTGACTTGAAATATGGTCGTACGGTTCACTCATTGCTGATGGCCATGTACTATTTCAATCCGACATTCAACTTTGTGGCCTGCGATGAATTGAAGATGCCTCAGGAATACAAGGATTTCTGCGATGCCCACCATATTAAATATACAGAAACGACTGAATTCTCGGAGGATGTAATCAATCAGAGCGACATTATTTATATGACACGCGTGCAGCGCGAGCGTTTCACCGATCTGATGGAGTATGAACGAGTGAAGAATCTTTACAACCTGCACAACTCTATGCTCGATCACAGCAAGGAGAATGTAAGAATCCTTCATCCGCTTCCTCGTGTGAATGAGATTTCACAGGATGTCGACGACAATCCGAAAGCCTATTATTTCCAACAGGCACAGAACGGACTGTATGCACGTCAGGCAATTATTTGTAAAGTTTTGGGTATTGACATTAATAAGGAGAAAGAATCGTTATGAGCGAAATAAAAAAGGAACTGGCTGTTGCCGCTTTGGAGAACGGTACAGTAATCGACCACATTCCAGCGCAGTCGTTGTTCAAGGTAGTCAGCTTGCTGGGCATTGAAAATCTGAAGAGCAGTGTGACTATCGGTTACAATCTCGACAGCAAGAAACTTGGCAAAAAAGGCATTTTGAAGGTTGCCGACGTGTTCTTTGAAGAAGATATATTGAACCGTCTGGCTCTCCTTGCTCCCAATGTGAATGTGAATATTATCAACAACTATAAGGTTGTGAAAAAATACAAGGTGACATTGCCCGACGACATCGTTGGAATTGTCCGTTGCAACAACCCCAAGTGCATCACCAACAATGAGCCGATGCCAACGCGTTTCCATGTAGAGGACAAGGACAATGTTCAGCTTCGTTGCCACTATTGTGAGCGCATCATTAAGAAGGACGAAATTGAATTGAAGTAGAAGCGCGGATGGGGAAGAAACAGGTTTGGAAACCGGGCACGATGATCTATCCGTTGCCGGCAGTGCTGGTGGGTTGCGGTTCGACACCTGACAACTACAACTTGCTGACGGTGGCATGGGTGGGGACAATATGCACCAACCCACCGATGTGCTATATCTCGGTGCGCCCGGAACGCCACAGTTATGAGCTGATTAAGCAAAACATGGAGTTTACCATTAATCTGACTTCCCGTGAAATGGCAAAAGCTACCGACTGGTGCGGTGTAAGGTCGGGCCGCGACTATAACAAGTTTGCAGAAATGAAACTGACTCCCAAAAAGGGGACGATGGTTTCGGCGCCTTATGTCGATGAATCTCCGCTGGTGCTGGAGTGCCGTGTGAAGGAGATTTTGAAACTGGGGTCGCATGACATGTTCGTTTCCGATGTGCTCTGCACGTTGGCCGACGAACGCTTTATTCATCCGGAAACCGGTGCTTTCGATTTGCGGGCCGCCGAACTGATTGCCTATTCACATGGCAATTATTATGAACTGGGCGAGCATATCGGAAAATTCGGTTGGTCGGTGCAGAAAAAACAAAAATAAATTTTTTATACATACAACATATAAGGAATGAAGAGAGACGATTTAATTTTTGACATTATTGAGCGTGAACATCAGCGCCAAAAGAAGGGTATTGAACTTATTGCCTCTGAAAACTTTGTCAGCGACCAGGTGATGCAGGCAATGGGCTCATGTTTGACCAACAAGTATGCTGAAGGATATCCCGGTCACCGCTACTATGGCGGCTGCCAGGTGGTTGACGAGGCAGAATCGTTGGCAATTGAAAGAATCAAGAAGCTGTTTGGCGCTGAATATGCCAATGTACAGCCGCACTCGGGAGCTCAGGCTAACATGGCCGTGTTTATGGCCGTAATGAAACCGGGCGACAAATTCCTGGGATTGAATCTTTCTCACGGCGGACACTTGAGCCATGGTTCACCCGTAAATTTCTCGGGTTTGATGTTCCATGCTTTGGAATACGGTGTGAAAGAAGACACTGGTTATGTTGACTATGACATGATGGAAGAAGTGGCATTGCGCGAACGTCCGAAATTGTTGATTGGCGGCGCCAGCGCTTATTCCCGTGAATGGGATTATGCCCGTATGCGTAAGATTGCCGATGAAGTCGGTGCCATCTTCATGGTTGATATGGCTCACCCGGCAGGTCTGATTGCCGCAGGTTTGCTCGACAATCCGTTGAAATATGCACATATCGTGACTTCTACCACTCACAAGACTCTCCGTGGTCCGCGTGGCGGTGTCATTCTGATGGGCAAGGATTTCGATAATCCATGGGGCAAGACAAATCCAAAGGGCGAACTCCGCAAGATGTCGGCGTTGCTTGACTCTGCTGTTTTCCCGGGCGTTCAGGGCGGACCGCTCGAACATATCATTGCCGCTAAGGCTGTCGCTTTCGGCGAAGCTTTGACTCCGGAATACAAGGAATATCAGATTCAGGTGAAGAAAAATGCCAAGGCTATGGCCGATGCTTTGATTGCCAAAGGATACAAGATCGTTTCCGGCGGTACGGACAACCACTGTATTTTGCTTGACCTCCGCACCCGCTTCCCGGAACTTACGGGTAAGGTAGCTGAAAAGGTGCTTGTAGAGGCCGATATTACTGCCAACAAGAATATGGTGCCGTTCGATACCCGTTCACCGTTCCAGACTTCAGGTATCCGTTTGGGTACTCCTGCCATCACAACTCGTGGCGCCAAGGAAGATCTGATGGGCGAGATTGTTGAAATGATTGATACGGTATTGACTCACCATGACGATGCAGCGGTTATCGCAGCCGTTCGTGCAAAGGTGAATGCAACCATGTCGGAATATCCGATGTTTGCTTATTAAAAACATTCCATTCCTGATAAACAAGAAATCCGGGCTTTTCGGTCCGGATTTCTTTTGTTTATGATGGGATATGTCGTTGTCAAAAATGATGGGCCTCGTCGGCAATGGTGAGGATAATGCCCATCTCTTCGATTCTTTTTGCCGTAGTCGGCGGAATTTTTGAATCGGTGATGATTTGGTCAATATCTTCCATGTCGGCAATTTTGCTGAATCCCCGTCGTCCGAATTTGGAAGAGTCGGCCAGTACAATCGTCTTTTGTGCCGTTTGCATCATGACTCGGTTGAGGCTGGCTTCCATCATGTCGGTTGTGGTTATTCCAAAGTCGAGGTCAATTCCGTCGACACCGATGTATAGTTTGCTGCATGAAAAGTCGGATAGGGCGGCCTCGGCATATTTTCCGACGACAGAGAGACTGCTGTGTCGCAACATGCCCCCCAACTGTATGATGTCAATATTCTTGTCTTTCGACAGGATGTGGGCAACTTGCAGAGAGGCGGTGATGACGGTCAGCTTGTCGGTGGTCTGAATACATCTTGCGAGAGCGTGCATCGTTGTTCCGGAAGCTATCAGGATGGAGTCCTTGCTTGTAATCAGGCTTGCAGCCTGCATGCCTATCAGGCGTTTTTCTTCAATGTAGAATTTTTCTTTTTCGTTGACGTTTCTGTCATTGATGTAAGGGTTAATTAAAATCGCTTTCCCGTGATTTCGATATAGTTTCTTTTCTTTCTCTAAATCTGTCAAATCCTTTCGAATCGTAACGGATGAAACATTCAAATGTTCAGCCAAATCGGTTACAAGTATCGAATTATGCTGCATTAGCAGGTCAAGGATGATGGAGTGTCTCTCTTCTTTCGTCATAATTGGGGGTGTTATTTTCTTTTTGCAAGATAGTACAAAGTTCGTTGTGAAGAGAAAATTTTATAGTTAAAAGTGCTAAATTGTGTTATTTGGCAGGTTTGAGGTGTGTTTTGTTTTATATAGTTATGTTATATAACATGTTTTAAATCAATGCGCTTTCGACGTGAAAAATTTTTAGCTATTTTGAGCAAAAAATAAGGAAAAAGTTTCGTTGGTATTGGAAAAGTATCTATATTTGTTGCGGAATGAAACATTTCTTGTTTTAATAGGTAATAGAATAAGATTAATATATATCCAAATGAATCACAACGGCGAAAACAACGTATTTGATGTCATCATTATTGGTGGCGGCGTAACGGGGGCGGGAACAGCCCGCGACTGTGCGTTGCGTGGAATGAAGGTGCTGCTCGTTGAGCGCTTTGACTTTGCAGCAGGTGCCACCGGTCGGAATCACGGATTGCTTCACAGTGGAGCCCGTTATGCTGTTACGGATAAGGAGTCTGCGTCAGAGTGTATCAAGGAGAACATGATTCTCCGCAAGATAGCAAGACATTGTGTGGAAGAAAACGATGGCTTGTTCATCACACTCCCCGAAGACGACATCAATTTTCAATCGAAGTTTGTTGAATCGTGCCATGCTGCAGGTATCAATGCTCAGGTAGTGGATCCTGCCGAAGCCCGTCGGATTGAACCCTCGGTTAATCCGTCGCTGATTGGTGCGGTTAAAGTGCCTGACGGTTCGGTCGACCCATTCCGCCTGACGCTGGCTAATGTTATAGATGCGAAGGCTCACGGTGCTAAGGTCCTTGTATATCATGAGGTGATTGCATTGGTTAAAGAGCAGAATCGTGTTATCGGTGTTACTGTTTTTGATCATAAATCGAAGGAAAAACAGACGTATTATGCAGCATTGACCATCAATGCAGCGGGTATTTGGGGACATGGTATCGCAGCCATGGCAGGAGTAAAGGTCGGAATGTTTCCGGCAAAAGGCTCTCTGCTGATTTTCGGCCACCGTGTCAATAATGTTGTGTTGAACCGTTGTCGCAAGCCTGCGGATGCCGATATCCTTGTTCCGGGCGATACGATATGCTTGATTGGAACGACATCAAGCCGTGTCGGCTTTGACGAGGTTGACGATATGAGAGTGACTTCCGAGGAAGTGGACCTGCTTCTCCGTGAAGGCGAAAAACTGGCTCCGTCGTTGGCTACAACACGTATTCTTCGTGCCTATGCGGGCGTTCGTCCGTTGGTGGCTGCTGACAATGATCCTTCGGGACGTAACATCAGCCGCGGCATTGTGCTTCTCGACCATGAAACGCGCGACGGGGTGCCGGGATTTGCAACCATCACCGGTGGCAAACTGATGACTTATCGTCTGATGGCCGAGTGGGCAGCCGATTTGGCTTGCAAAAAGCTCGGAATCGACAAGCCTTGCGTGACGATGAACGAGCCGTTGCCGGGTTCGCGTGAAGAAGAGCCGATGCCAAAAGGCAAGTCATTCCTGCTTTCCGACCGTGTCAAGCGTTCGTCGGCCGGACGTCACGGAGATATGGCTTCCAAGATTCCTTCAGAAAATGAATTTGACAACAGTCTGGTTTGCGAATGCGAGGACGTTTCGGTTGGCGAAGTGAAATACGCGTTGGATGAACTGGATGTTCATAATATGGTGGATTTGCGCCGTCGTACCCGTGTCGGTATGGGTACATGTCAGGGCGAGCTTTGCGCTTGCCGTGCTGCAGGATTGCTGAGCGAGGCTCACAACTGTGCACGTCAGGCTAAATCCGATTTGGCCAAGTTCCTCAATGAGCGCTGGAAAGGTATGTATCCGGTGGCTTGGGGCGAAGCATTAAGAGAAAGCGAATATACTCAATGGGTATACCGCGGAGTTTGTGGAATGAATAAAACTGAAGGAAAATGAAATTCGATACAGTAATCATCGGTGGCGGATTGGCAGGTTTGGTCTGTGGTATTCGCCTGCAGAAAAAGGGTTTTAAATGTGCCATCGTCTCAGCCGGACAGAGTGCATTGCATTTCTCTTCAGGTTCGTTTGATTTGCTCAACGAACTTCCCGACGGGACAGCCGTTTCCAATCCGGAAGAAGCTGTCGCATCGCTCGACAAGTCTCATCCTTACGCCAAGATAGGGGCTAAGTTTGCCGACTATGCGAAGGAAGCCAAGCAACTGCTTTTGGCTTCGGGCGTGGAAGTGAGCGGGGAATCAAACCGCAATGTCTACCGCATCACTCCAATGGGTACGACAATGCCAACATGGCTGACACTTGCCGACTTTTCGACGTTGAAAAATGCCAACGATGTGTTGGGTAAAAAAATATTATTGGTGAACATCGCAGGATTTCTCGATTTCAACACCAAGTTCGTGGCCGACGCTTTTGAAGCAAATGGGGCAGAATGTAAGATTGTTTCCGTCTCGTTGCCCGAGTTTGAGCGTCTGCGCCAAAGTCCTACAGAAATGCGTTCAGCGAATATTGCTCGCGTAATAGAAAATGAAAACACGTTAAATGCTTTATTATCAACACTTAAAGGTGACTCTAATGGATTTGATGTGGTGGCATTGCCGGCTGTGTTCGGTTTGTCTTCCCTGAAGCCTGTGAAGGTTTTAAAGGATGGGCTGAATGCTACGGTATGTATTGTGCCGACAATGCCGCCGTCAGTTCCTGGAATCCGTACCCAGCAGCAGTTGCGCCACGTGTTCGAACAGGCTGGCGGTGTGTACATGTTGGGCGACAGTGTGGTGAAAGCGGAGACCGACGGCAATCGCGTAGCGAAAGTCTACACGGTCAACCATGGTGACATTGCGCTAAAAGCCGACAATTTTGTGCTGGCTTCCGGCAGTTTCTTCAGCAACGGTCTGAAGGCCCGTATGGACGGAGTTTATGAGCCGGTGTTCGGTGCGGATGTGGATTTTGATGCCAACCGCAATTCCTGGTATAGCGTATCGGTGTTTGAGCCTCAGAAATACAGAACATTTGGGGTTACGACCGACGATAAGTTTAGAATCAAGGTTAACGGAAAAGTTGTTGACAATGTATATGCAATCGGTTCTGTGCTGAGTGGTTTCGATGCTCTTCAGGAAGGTTGCGGTGCCGGCGTTTCTATGCTGACGGCCTTGTATGTTGCCGATAATTTGAAAAAATAAGTAGAGCAATGAATATGCAACAATATAATATCAGCGACAATAACTTTGAACAGTGTATAAAGTGTACCGTCTGCACGGTATATTGCCCTGTTGTTCCTGTCAATCCCAATTATCCCGGACCAAAACAGGCCGGCCCCGACGGTGAGCGTCTGCGTTTGAAAAGAGGGGAGTTTTTTGATGAAGCTCTTAAATACTGTCTCAACTGCAAACGGTGTGAGGTGGCATGTCCGTCGAATGTGAAGATCGGTGATATCATCCAACTGGCACGAATCAAATACAGCAAGAGCAAACCGAAATTGCGCGACATGATTCTGGCAAATACGGACATCGTTGGAACAATGTCGTCGGCATTTGCTCCGATTGTCAATGCCACTGTAGCTTTCAAACCGGTGAAACTTATTATGGACGGTGTGCTGAAAATAGACCATCACCGTACATTCCCGAAATATTCAGGCCAGAAGTTTGAAACTTGGTTCAGAAAGAATGCGGAAAAGCAACAGGACCTCTTCAAAAAGCACGTAAGCTTTTTCCATGGCTGTTATATTAACTACAACTATCCTCAGCTGGGTAAGGATCTGGTGAAGGTGATGAATGCTTTGGGCTATGGCGTGCATCTTCTCGAAAAGGAAAAATGTTGTGGCGTTGCCCTGATTTCCAACGGTCTTATCAACCAGGCAAAGAGTCAGGCAAAACTGAACGTCTCTTCCATCCGTAAGTCTGTCAATGAAGACAAGCGTCCGGTGATAGCCGCTTCGTCAACCTGTACGTTTACCATCCGTGACGAATATCCGCATTTGCTTGAGGTGGACAACGATGACGTGCGTGATTCTATCGAACTGGCTACCCGTTTTATCTATCGCCTGATTGAAAAAGGTGAGGCAAAATTGAAGTTCCGTAATGATTATCGGGCTAAGTTTGCTTACCATACGCCTTGCCATATGGAAAAACTGGGTTGGGCCTATTATTCGATCGACTTGATGAGAAGTATCCCGAATGTTGATGTGCGTGTGCTTGATTCGCAGTGCTGCGGTATAGCCGGTACTTATGGCTTCAAGAAGGAAAATTATGCAACGTCGCAGGGTATCGGAGCGTCTTTGTTCCGTCAAATTGAGAATTCAGGAGCTGATTTTGTGGCTACAGACTGTGAAACATGCAAATGGCAGATTGAAATGTCTACTTCATATAAAGTGAAACATCCAATTAGTGTATTGGCTGAAGCTATTGATTACGAGGCAACTATGAAATTAAATAAATAATAACTAATAAAAAATTATTACATTAAAATTTAGTATCATGTGGAATTTTTTGGCCCCTCCTGCGCATAAGCCGGAACTTCCGGCGAGTCAAGTAGACGCAACTTACAAACGTTTGCGTTGGCAGGTATTTTTAGGAATCTTTATTGGCTACGCCGGTTATTATATCGTGCGTAAGAACTTTTCAATGGCCATTCCTGAGCTTGCTCAGTTCGGCTATGAAAAGGGTGAGTTAAGTATTGTTTTATCAATGAACGCGATTGCCTATGCGCTGTCGAAGTTCTTGATGGGTAGTGTTTCTGACCGCAGTAATGCCCGGGTTTTTCTTCCTTTAGGTTTGTTGCTGGCATCTATCTCGATGATGTTCATGATTGTGCCGGTTGTGGCATTCGGTCCCGAAAACAAGGGATGGGCTATCTTCTTGATGGCAGTGCTCAACTTCCTTGTAGGTTGGTTTAACGGTATGGGTTGGCCTCCGTGCGGACGTGTGATGACTCACTGGTTCTCGGTGAAGGAACGCGGAACCAAGATGGCTATCTGGAACTGTGCCCACAACGTAGGTGGTGCATTGGTCGGTCCGATGGCTGTTTATGGTGCCATCTGGTTCGGTTCATGGTTCTACGGTGCTGACAGCACCCACTATTTCTTGATTGGTACGTATGTGTTCCCGTCGGTAGTGGCTATGTTGGTGGCTCTGTTTGCCTTCGTCTTGATTCGTGATACGCCACAATCTTGCGGTTTGCCGTCAATTGAAAAGTATCGCAATGACTATCCGAAGAACTATAGTGCAAAGCAGGAAGAAGTTTTGTCGACAAAAGAAATTTTCTTCAAGTATGTTTTGAACAACAAGATGCTTTGGTTCATCGCTATTGCCAACGCTTTTGTTTACATGGTTCGTTACGGATGTCTTGACTGGGCTCCTACTTTCCTGAAGGAAGCACAGGGTTACGATATCAAGGAAGCCGGCTGGGCTTATTTCGCTTACGAATTTGCCGCAATACCGGGAACATTGTTCTGCGGTTGGGTGAGTGACAAACTGTTTAAGGGACGCCGTGCCATCACAACCATCATTTTCATGGCAATTGTGGCAGTGTTCATCTTCACTTACTGGCAGTTCTCCGACAATTATCTGATCGTGACCTTGTCGCTGATTGCAATCGGTTTCTTCATCTATGGTCCGGTAATGTTGATTGGCGTGCAGGCTCTTGACCTTGCTCCGAAAAATGCGGCAGGAACATCTGCAGGTTTGACCGGTTTCTTCGGCTACTTCTTCGGAACTGCTATCTTGGCTAACATTGTTATCGGCTATGTTGCTGAACATGCAGGTTGGGACTGGACATTTATTCTGCTTTTGGCTGCTTGTATTCTGTCAATATTCTTTGTTGGCTTCACATATAAGGAAGAACAATATTTGGTGGAAAATAAAAAATAACCGGTCGTTTTGACAACTAATCAGGTGGAATGCTATTTTTGTGCATCCACCTGATGGAAAAGAATAATGTATATTACTTTTGGTTTAAAATAATCTATTCAAAAATTAATTAATAATCATCTTAAAATTTTAATCCATGCTAAAGAATCTATTTGGATTAGGCATCACATGTTGTGTTGCCGTGGTTGCACTGTCATCGTGCGAAAATCAAGATTTTACGAGCTATAACATTGATGTTAAGCGTATTGAAGTGAAAACTCTTTCACCGGAAATGGCTAAGGTACGTGATTATGTACCCAGATATGCGGTTATGGCTCACCGTGGTTCCACATTTTGGACACCGGAAGAAACAGAGTCAGCTTGGCGTTGGGCCCGTGAAATGGGTGCTGACTATCTTGAGTCTGACTTGCAGTGTACAAAAGACGGCGTGATCCTTGCCAATCACGACGATAATCTGAAACGTACAACAAATATTGAAAACGTGTATGGTGAATTGGTACCGGAAGGCCGTAAGGACTTTTATATGCGTCATGGCATGACTGAGGCACAGGCAGAAGAACTCGTGAAAAAAGACAAGGCTTCTTTCCGTCCTTACTATTCCATGTCCTATATGTATGAAGAGCTGTTGGCATTGGATGCCGGTACATGGTTCAACGAATCAAGCCTTGAACAGGCCCGTCCTGCTTTCAGCGAACAAAAGCAGTATATCTCTACACTCGAAGACCAGATTCGTTATGCTGAAGGTAAGATGTTGAAGCGCGACGCTAACGGCGAACGTGTTTGGAAAGTTGAAGGTACTTGGGACCCGAACAATGCTCGCGACTGTCTGACTTATACGTTTGAATACGTCGATGACCCTCAGGATACTGGTAACCGCCCGGGTGTTTACATTGAATTCAAGGAATCTTGGCTGAACCCGTCAGACTTTGAAAAACGAGTTTATGATGAACTCGACCGTCTTGGCTGGAACATTATTACGAAACCTTGCGACGGTGTGCCTTCTTATAAGGACGGTAAAGTAAACGTAGGTAATTCTAACGGTAAGGTTGTCCTCCAGACGTTCTCCCTCGAAAGTCTTCGTCGTACGGCTGAATACTTCCAAGGCAAAATTCCTATGTGCTTCTTGTTCTGGGAAGGTACAGCTGCAACTGACTTGAAATATGACGATCCTTCAGGTTACGCATCGTTTATCAATCTTGGAATTGAGCATAAGGCTCACATCATTGGTCCGTGTATTGCCGGTGCTCCTAACAATTATCCGGAAATGAATGCTCCTTGGCAGGCTTACCTGATCAGAAAATCCGGAATGCTCAATCACCCGTATTCTTTTGACTCGTACGCTCAAATGGGTAAATATTTCGGTGAATACAATTGGGGTAATGCTACAGAATTCGATGACTTGTTGAAGTTTGACATTTGGGGCAAACCGCTCTCAACAAGCGTTTATGGCGACGGTGCGTTTACCAACCGTTCAGAAATGACATTGAAATATTTCATCGAACATGGTTTGCGTGACCCGCAGGCTCCTCAAACTGTGCCTGATGCCGTGGAAACTCTCGAAAGACTTGGCTATTAATCTATTTACTGAAATTTTTATTAATACTCAAAAAACGATAATTGTAATATGAAAAAATATATTTTAGTACCGGTATTGGCAGCTTTGTCTTTCTCTGGAATGGTTGCTCAGGATTTTGATACTGATCCGGTTGTGAAAATTGAAAACGAACAGGTTAAGTTTACAGTAGGAGCGCGTATGATGGCCGATGTGGCTTACTATCATTCTGACTTTACTCCGGTGAAATCGGGCGCTGCTTTGACCGATGCACGTATCCGTACATCTATGACATACAAGAACTGGTATTTCTATGCCGACTTTGACTTCTCAAAAGGAAAATTCGCACAGAAGAACTTGTTCCTGCAGTATTCAATGGAGAAGGACAAGGGTACGCATGCATTCAAGGCCGGTTATTACAACAACCCGGCAACTATGGCCAACAACACGAGCCGAGGTAGCCTGCACTTCATTTCGCGTGCGGCTCCTGCCAATGCAATGTCCCCGGGTCGTGAACTGGGTTTGAGCTACATTTTCTACAACAATCATTTCCTGGCTAATCAGGGTGTGTTTGCAGAAAACATGTATAACGACCAGCTTGCCGGTTTCCAGGGTGTGACTTTCGGTGGCCGTTGGTTGTGGCGTCCGGTGAACGATGCTAAAAACACGTTCCATGTAGGTGTCAACTTCCGTTATGCCAACATCTGCACAGGTGAAGTCTACAACAATACGCTGAAGACTGACTATACTATCGGAACTTCTTTGGAAACTTATGTTGACCCGACGAAACATTTCGTGACAGCTTCCATGCCGTGGGCTAAGAATGTTTACGATTTGGGTGCCGAACTTCTTTACAAGAACGACAACTTCTTTATCCGTGGTGAATACATGTATAAGAAAGTGACTAAAAAACGCGACGACCAGACTTTGTTTGAAGCCAACCTTGGTTCTATCGACTCTTGGGGTACTCTTGAATCTTGGCAGAAGGGTAATCCTCTTGGCACAAACAATTTCCATGGCGGTTATGTAGAAGCCGGCTATAAGATTTTCGGTAATCCTTACAAATACAGCAATGCTGAAGGTCTTTTGAAAGGTTTCGACGGCAAGTCGCTTGAAGTGGTTGCACGTTACAGCTACGTTGGCTTGAACGATATCGTTGCCGGTGAACGCTATGTTCAGGGTCGTGACCAATACTATCCTAACGGTGTGTTGGCTGACTATCCTGCCACTTCATTGAGCATCGGCGGCGGTAACATGCACTCGGCAACAATCGGTGTGAACTATTCTTTCAACAAGTTCGCTCAATTGCTGGTTAGCTACACATACAACAAACTTGACCGTGACAAATATTCTTACGACAAGAACTTCAATACGGTTCAAGCTCGTTTGATGTTCCAATTCTAAGAAATGGGCTTATATAAATATATTCTTGGTTACTATGACTCGATGAAATAGAGTCGATTTTTAGACAAACCCTCAACGTAGTGATACGCTGAGGGTTGCTTTTTATCCTAAATTCCAATTTGATGATAAAAATAATGTCGAATGGTTTTGTATATTAAAAATTATGAGTAAATTTGCACGCCATTACGAATGTCACGCTACCAACGTGATAAAGAAATTTGTAAACATAAAAGATATAGCAATGAAAAAAGACATTCATCCTTCAAACTATCGCGAGGTTGTTTTCAAAGATATGTCGAATGGTGAAACTTTCATCACTCGTTCAACTGTCGCAGCTAAAGAAACAATCGAACTCGACGGTGTAACCTACCCGCTCGTAAAACTTGAAATCACCAGCTCATCTCACCCGTTCTTCACAGGTAAGCAGAAATTGGTTGACACAGCCGGACGTGTAGATAAGTTCATGAGCCGTTACGGTAATCGTCTTAAAAAATAATATTTCGCGAGAAATAACAAAGAACTCTTCAAAACAAAATAACGAGGGACAATCCAAGTGATTGTCCCTCTTCTTTTAAAGGACGACAATACATATATAAACAATATAATTATGGAAAAAGCAAAAGGTCATTTGGCTCTGGCGGGAGCCAATTCTATGTGGGGACTGATGTCGCCCATTGCAAAGATGGTCATGCTGGGAGGAATTGTTACTTCTTTTGTCATGACCGATTTGCGTTCATTTGGTGCAATGATATTATTTTGGTTGGCTTCTTTTTTCTTTCCTTATGAACGGGTGCCGTTGCGCGATTTGCTGAAAATGTTCGCGGCCTCGATGCTGGCCATCGTTTTCAATCAGGGTAGTTTTATTTTGGGAGTCGAGATGACTTCTCCGGTCAACGCTTCAATTATTACGACCAGTATGCCGCTTATTACGATGATTTTTTCAGCCATCTATTTGAAAGAGCCTATTACGGGACTGAAGGTGGGTGGTATCGTTGTCGGAGCTGCGGGTGCGCTGTTGCTTGTGATGGCCGGTTCGGGTACAGGCGGAGATGCCGGTGACATTCGCGGTGATTTGCTCGTTCTGTTGGCTCAGTGCAGTTATGCTCTGTATATGGTGCTTTTCAAGAATTTTATTGCTCGCTACAGTGTCGTGACCTTGATGAAATGGATGTTTACCTTTGCATCTATTGTGTTGCTTCCGTTTACTTACGACAGCCTTATTGAAACTCGCTGGGCAGAACTGCCGTGGCGCGATATTGCAGGCTGTGCCTTTATCATTGTCGGCGGTACATTTTTCAGCTATCTGCTGATGCTGGTCGGACTGCGCCGGTTGCGTCCGACGGTTGCCGGTATGTACAACTATGTTCAGCCGATTGTAGCGACAATTTTTGCCGTTCTTTGGGGGTTGGATACCTTTACTTGGCAAAAGACACTTTCCGTAGTGCTGATTTTCTTCGGTGTCTATCTTGTGACGAAAAGCAAGAGCCGTGCTGATGTTGAAGCCGAGAAGGCAAAGCAGGAATAGCTTTCCGTATATACCAATAAAGCTGTATGCCTATAATATCCGGTTCTCTCGTGGGGGAATCGGATTTATTTTTGATATTTGTATGCTTGATATGGCTTCGGAGGTGAGTATAAAAAAGGAAGCCTGACAATTAGAATAAATCTAATTATCAGGCTTTTGACCCTTCCTCCTTAATTGGTGATCCAGGCGGGATTCGAACCCACGACCCACAGCTTAGAAGGCTGTTGCTCTATCCAGCTGAGCTACTGGACCCCGTTTTTAACATTTTCCTCCAAAAAGTGAGGCAAAGGTAATAGAAATTTTTAGATTATGCAACTTTTCGGAGGGAAAACTATAGTTCGTTGAGTACTTTTCGGATTTTCTCGTATGTCGTAATACGGGTAGGAACGAGCGGCAGGCGCAGTTCGTTTTCTATCATTCCTTTGGCATTGAGCAGGCATTTTACGCCGGCCGGATTGCCGTCAACGAAGAGCAGGCTGAATAATTCCGTGAACTTGTGGTGGATTTGCAGCGCCTGGTCGTATTGGCCGTGAAGGGCGAGGCGCACCATTCGGCTGAATTCTTTTGGGAAAGCATTTCCAATAACGGAAATGACACCTACTGCCCCCAGGGTGATAAGCGGGAATGTGATGCCGTCGTCTCCCGAAATGACCATGAAGTCGGCCGGCTTGTTTTTAATGATGTCGTCCATCTGGGTGATGTTGCCCGACGCTTCTTTGACACCGATGATGTTTTCGAAATCGCGTGCCAGGCGCAGCGTTGTTTCTGCTGTCATGTTCACGCCGGTTCGTCCCGGTACGTTGTAGAGAATTACCGGTATCGGTGATGCCTCGGCAATGGCTTTATAGTGCTGGTAGATTCCCTCCTGCGACGGTTTGTTGTAGTAGGGTACAACCGACAGAATGGCGTTGAATGCCGACAGGTCGTTTTCTTTCAGGTAATCGGTCAGGGCTTTCGTGTTGTTGCCGCCAACGCCAAGAACAAGTGGAACTCTGCGGTTGACGCGTTCGACAACAAATTCCTTCACTGACTTTTTTTCTTCCTCTGTCAGCGTTGCGGTTTCAGCGGTTGTACCGAGCACTACGATATAGTCGGCCTTGTTCTGTATGATGTATTCCAATAATCGGGCCAAAGCAGGATAATCGACGGATTTGTCCTGCTTGAAAGGAGTAATCAGGGCAACTCCCATTCCTGTTAGATTCATATGACGTGCCATAGTCCAATTGATTTATTCAATGGTTACAGTGTTCAGTTTTTTTAAGGTCGGCTACAATGTCGTTGAACATTCCGAAGCTTTGTGCCGTTATATTCATAAAAAAGAATAGAACACTTAATTGTTATAAGTTATGTCAGAAAATTTTAAAGAAGCCATAGCTTCCAATGTTCCGACTTTGGTAGATTTCTATACCACCTGGTGCGGACCTTGCCAGCAAATGCATCCAATTCTGGAAGAATTGAAGTCGAAGGTAGGCGATAAGGCAAGAATTCTGAAAATAAATGTCGAGCAGAACATGCGAATAGCCGCTGAATATCAGATACGCAATGTGCCGACACTGATGATTTTCAAGAACGGGCAACCCGTCTGGCGTCAAGTTGGCGTGCAGTCGGTTCCGACGTTGGAGTCGGCAATCAATGCCGTTGCCAATTCTTAGAAAAACTAAAAAGGAGGATGAAATTTTCCGGTATGTCCTGCTGTTGAGCGGATATGCCGGAAATTTTTTATTTCATCAGCTGATCGGAAAAGTAGCTTTTGGGCAGACTTCTTCCATTATAGGTGGATGCCATCACTTCACCGTAGGCTCCGGCTGAACGCAGGGCGATGAGGTCGCCACGTGAGGTGAGCGGAAGGCGCTCGTCCGAACCGAATTTGTCGGATGATTCGCAGATAGGGCCTACAACATCATAAACGTCGTCGACGGGCGACTGTGAGGTCAGGTTCTCTATCTTGTGGTGTGCCTGGTAAAGGGCAGGGCGTATCAGGTCGGTCATTCCGGCATCGACGATGACAAATTTCTTTTCTCTTCCTTCTTTGACGTATAGCACACGGGTAATGAGTGAGCCGCATTGTCCGACAATGGAACGGCCCGGTTCGAAATGCAGTTCCTGGTTGGGTTTCAGTTCCAGATTGTCGTGAAATGTCTTGAAATAGTTGTCGAAATCAGGAATCGGTTCGCTGTCAGGATCGTCGTAGTTGATGCCCAATCCGCCGCCAACATCCACGATGGTGATGTCGGCACCCAGTTTCTCGATACGTTCCAGCAGTTCTTTGATGCGTTTGCACAGTTCGACAAAGGGTTCGTTGTAGAGAATCTGCGACCCGATGTGGAAATGCACGCCGCAAAGGTCGATATTTTTCATCTCCAAAGCCTTTTCCACAAAATTGTCGAGGTCGTCCATGCTGATTCCGAACTTGTTCTCTTTCAGTCCGGTTGTGATGTATTGGTGCGTGTGTGCATCAATATTGGGGTTTATGCGCATAGCAATGTGTGCAATGCAGTTTTTGCGTGCGGCAATGGCATTGATGTTTTCCAGTTCAGGCAGGGATTCTACATTGAAGCAGCGGATATTGGAGTCCAATGCGAATTCTATTTCTTTGTCTGTTTTCCCGACACCGGCATACATGATGGTATTGCCGGCAAAACCGGCCTGAAGGGCCATTCTGATTTCACCACCGCTTACGCAGTCAACGCCGAAACCATATTTGGTCACTTCGGCTAAAATGCCGGGATTTGTATTTGCCTTAATGGCATAATGAATGTGGTAGCCGTAAGAGTCGGCTGATTTTTTCACCGTTTCCAGTGTACGTCTCAGCAAAGCTGTGTCGTAGTAGTAGAACGGTGTTTCAATATCCTTAAAAAGTTCGACAGGAAAATTTGTCATATATGCTCGTCTTGTTAGTTGAACAATTTTTGGCTCAGCAGGTTCAAGGCTTTCACTTTGTCGTCCTTGCTGATGAGAAATGATATGTTATAATTGCTTCCGCCGTAGGAAATCATGCGTACCGGGATGTCTTTCAAAGCGTCAAGGGCTTTAGCCTCAAAGCCTTGGTTTTTCCATTCGAGATCACCGACAACGCAAATGATAACCATGTCGTGGTCAACACTGACAGTGCCAAATTTGCGCAGATCGTCCAGAATGCTGTCAAGGTTCTTTTCGCTGTCAATAGTCACGGAAACGCCTACTTCCGAGGTTACGACCATGTCAATAGGAGTTTTGTGCGATTCGAAGATTTCAAACACCTTGCGCATGAATCCGTAAGCAAGCAGCATTCTGCCTGATTTGATTTTAATGGCCGTGATGTTGTCCTTGGCGGCAACGGCTTTGATGGTGCAGGGCACTGATGTGTTGCCGATAAGTGTTCCTTTGGCTTCCGGGTCGAGGGTGTTGAGAAGTCTGACCGGTATGTTGTTCAGTTTGGCCGGTTGGATGCAAGTCGGGTGAAGGATTTTTGCTCCAAAGTAAGCCAACTCTGCCGCTTCTTCGAAATTCAGCTTTTCCACGGGTTTCGTGTTTTCCACAAAGCGGGGGTCGTTGTTGTGCATGCCGTCGATGTCGGTCCATATCTCAATTTCTTCCGCATTGATGGCCGCTCCCACAAGCGAAGCGGAATAGTCGCTTCCTCCGCGTTGCAGGTTGTCGATTTCTCCGTAAGCGTTACGGCAGATGTAGCCTTGTGTGATGTATAGCTCTGCATCCTGGAATTTGTCAAGCTGGTCATTCAGGTGCTGTTTGATGAAATGATAGTCAGGCTCGCCGTTTTTGTCGGTGCGCATGTAGTCGAGCGCCGGCAGCAGTTCCGACTTGACACCGTTCTGGTGCATGTAGAGGTTCATCATCACGGTGGACATGATTTCGCCTTGGGCGAGGATTTCCTTTTCCTCGAACATAGTGAAGATGTCCTTTGTGAACGTACGGATATAGTTGAAGCAGGCCTGAATTTGTGTCAAGGCTTCCTTTTTGTAGTTTTCGTCGCTATACAGTTGGTCGATGGTCTGAAAGTACTTTTTCTCCAACATGTTGATGGTTTCCTTTGCACCATCGATGTTCTTTTTGTACAAATAGTCGGAAATCTCAACGAGTGTGTTGGTGGTACCCGCCATTGCCGACAGAACGATGATGTTTTTACCGCGTTTTGTTACTAAATCAGCAACGTGTTTAATTCTATCTGCGGAACCAACCGATGTTCCGCCAAATTTCAGCACTTTCATTTTGTTCTATTCAATATCTATTTGTGAAAAATCGATGCAAAATTACAAATTTTAAATTATATTTCCACCACTTTTTTGTCTTCGCATTGCATGATGCGTGCCGGGAATTCCTTTGTCAGTTGCAGGTTGTGGGTGGCCATGATGACGGCAGTCCCTTCTGAACTGATTTTGTGGAGCAACGTCATGATTTGGTGGCCGGTGTTGTTGTCGAGGTTTCCGGTAGGTTCGTCGGCCAGAATCAGTTTCGGCTTGTTGAGCAGGGCACGTGCGATGGCAATACGCTGCTGTTCGCCGCCCGACAGCTCGTGGGGCATTTTGTAGGACTTGTTGCTCATGCCTACTTCTTTCAGCACTTCATTGATGCGTTCGTCAATTTCCGCCTTGCTCTTCCAGCCGGTAGCCTTGAGCACGAACAGAAGGTTGTCGTAGACCGAACGGTCCGACAACAGCTGGAAATCCTGAAAGACGATACCGATTTGACGGCGCAGCATTGGCACGTCTTTGCGCTTTATTTTATTCAGGTCGTAGTCGAAAATCGTAGCCTCGCCGTTGTCGATTGGAATTTCTGCATACATGGTTTTCATCAGACTGCTCTTTCCGCTTCCCACACGTCCAATGAGATAGGTGAATTCGCCTTCTTCGAGCGAGAAGTTTACGTTCTTGAGCACCAACAGCTCTTTGCGGTAGATGTCTACGTTCTTATAGTCAATGAGTTTTGCCATATCCTTTTTGCAGTTATTCTTTATGCCGTTTTTCCAGTTCTACGGCAAGATCGTTGATGGTTAATCCCTTAGATGTAAGCAGCACGATGAGGTGGTAGATGAGGTCCGACGCTTCGTAGATAAGTCGGTCGTCTGTACCGTTGGTGGCTTCAATGACCGTTTCAACGGCTTCTTCTCCCACTTTTTGCGCCATGCGGTTGACCCCCTTTTTGAAAAGTGAAGTGGTGTAGGAACCTTCCGGCATTTCCTGATGGCGGCGGTTGATGAATTCCTGCAGGTAGGCGAGAAATTCGATGCCGAATTTGTTGGTTTCGCTAAAGCAGGTGGCATTGCCCGTATGGCAGACAGGACCGGCCGGTATGGCCTGGATGAGCAGGGTGTCGTGGTCGCAGTCGTCGGCAATGGATACTACTTTCAGTATGTTGCCGCTTTCTTCGCCTTTTGTCCAAAGACGTTTTTTCGTGCGGCTGTAGAATGTGACAAGACCCGTCGATTCGGTTTTCTCGAACGCTTCCTTGTTCATGAAACCGAGCATCAATACGTTTTTCGTGCGGGCATCCTGTATGATGGCAGGAACCAGTCCGCCCATTTTTTCAAAATCGAGAGTCATAATCTTACAGTTATGTTTTGTTGTTGTAAATATTGTTTCAGTTTTCTAATGTTTATTTCGTTGAAGTGGAACACGCTGGCGGCAAGCGCTGCATCGGCTTTCCCGATGGTGAACGCGTCGGCAAAATGCTGCATTGTTCCGCAGCCTCCGGAGGCGATAATCGGAATGGACGACTGTCCGGCCAGTTCTGCCAGTGCTTCGCAGGCAAATCCGTGTTTCACTCCGTCGTGGTCCATGCTCGTGAAGAGTATTTCACCGGCTCCGCGTTCCTGCACTTCATGTGCCCAGGGCATCAGCTGCTTGTCGAATCGTTCGCGCCCGCCTTTGACGTAGCATTGCCATGTTCCGCCTTCGTTTCTTGCGTCGATGGCCACTACGCATACTTGGCTACCAAACCGCTTGGCGATGTCTTCAATCAGTTGCGGATGGTAGAGGGCACTGGAATTGATGGAAATTTTGTCGGCTCCGGCATTCAAGAGATTTTCCACATCTTCAATGCTCCCGATTCCGCCGCCAACGGTGAACGGTATGCTGATGTTCCTGGCCACGCGTCTGACCATGTCCGCCAAAGTTTTCCGACGTTCGTGGGAGGCGGTAATGTCGAGAAACACCAGTTCGTCGGCTCCTTCATCGCTATATCGTTTTCCCAGCTCCACGGGGTCGCCGGCATCTTTCAGATTCAGAAAGTTTACGCCTTTAACGGTTCGTCCGTCCTTGACGTCAAGACAGGGAATTATTCGTTTTGCCAGCATATCTTTCCAATGTTAATTCGTTCTATATCCTTTAATGCAATTCTGTTCTCATAAATGGCTTTTCCGACAATGACAGCCGGTACATTGGCCTTCCAGAGGGTTTCGATGTCAGTCAGACAGCTGATGCCGCCGCTGGCTATCAGATAAATGCCGTCCAGTTTGTCGAGCATTTTTCGGTAGAGTTCCGTTGCTGGTCCTGCCAGCATGCCGTCTTTCGAGATGTCGGTAGTGATTACCTTCTTGACACCTGCCTGCATGTATTCCTTGACATAGGGCAGGAGGTCGAGTGCACTGTCTTCTGTCCATCCCGTTGTGGCTATTTTTCCGTCTTTTGCGTCTGCACCGAGGATAATCCGCTCGTTGCCGTACACTTCCAACCAGTGGCGGAAGAGCTGCGGGTTCTTGACGGCAATGCTTCCTCCGGTTATCATGGCGGCACCCGACTCAAAGGCTATGTGAAGGTCCTCGTCGCTTTTCAGTCCGCCGCCGAAGTCTATTGTGAGTTCGGTGTGCGAGGCAATCCGCTCCAATGTGCGGTAGTTCACTATGTGAGAGGATTTTGCCCCGTCAAGGTCGACCAGATGCAAACGGCGGCACCCGGCATCGCAGAACATGCGGGCCACTTCCAGCGGGTCTTCGTTGTAGACCTTTTGGCTGTCGTAGTCGCCTTGTGTCAGTCGTACGCATTTACCGTCGATTATGTCGATAGCAGGGATTATCTCAATCATAGCTCAATGAAATTCTTTAAAATTTGTTCGCCTGTGTCTCCACTTTTTTCCGGGTGGAACTGTGTGGCGAAAAAGTTGTCTTTTCGCATGGCCGCACTGAATTCGCCTATGTATTCAGTCTTGGCAATTGTCCAACAGTTCAAAGGTACATAAAAACTGTGAACATAGTAAACAAAATTATTGTCCAATGCATCTGTCAGCAACGGATTTTCTGCTGTTACCTGTATGCGGTTCCAGCCCATGTGCGGAATTTTCAGTCCGTCGGCCGACGGTTGGAAGCGTTTGACGGGTGCGTCGAAAATGCCGATGCAGTCAGTGTCGCCTTCTTCCGAGTGGGCGCAAAGCAGCTGGAGTCCGATGCAGATTCCCAGCAAAGGCTGCGTCAAGCTTCGGATTACTTCGTCGAGCCGATGTTCACGCAGATAGGCCATTGCCGATGAGGCTTCGCCTACACCGGGAAATATCACTTTGTCGGCGCGGCGTATTTTTTCGGGATCGTCGGTTATTTCTGCCGTAATGCCGATACGCCTTAGTGCGCAGTCGACCGAGAAGATGTTGCCTGCATTGTATTTGATGATTGCAACGTTCATGTCAGTCCCGTTAGTTGAAGATGATTGTTTTGTTCTTGTATGTCATTATTTTCCGCTGGATATGCTTTTCGACGGCACGCGAGAGTACGATTTTCTCCAAATCGCGGCCTTTGTGGATAAGGTCGTCGACTGTATTCTTGTGCGAAATTCTCACGATGTCCTGCTCGATAATCGGTCCGGCATCCAATTCCGTAGTCACATAATGGCTTGTCGCTCCAATAAGTTTGACACCTCTCTCGTAGGCGGCATGATAGGGTTTTGCCCCGACAAAAGCCGGAAGGAAAGAATGGTGGATGTTGATGATGCGGTTCGGATACCGGTTGATGAATTCTTCCGACAGTACCTGCATGTAGCGAGCCAGAACAATGAAGTCGATATTGTATTTTTCCAGCAGTTCGAATTCCTTCTGTTCCTGCTCGGCCTTGTTTTCTTTGGTGATGGGAATGATTTCAAACGGGATGCCGAATTGTTCGCCGATGTTGGCGAGGTCGGGATGGTTGCTCACAATCAGAGGAATTTCCACGTCCCATTCGCCGGCAGTGTAGCGTGCCAACAGGTCATAGAGGCAGTGTGACATTTTCGAAACGAAAATGGCCATGCGCTGTATATGTTCCGGAAAACTGATGTGAAACCACATGTCGAACCGTTGGGCAAAAAGCGTGTAGAAATAGTCTTTCAGCTTTTCTTTGGGAATGATGAAATGGTCAAGTTCCCATTCAACGCGCATATAGAAAATGCTGTTCATGCGGTCGACATACTGGTCGAGATAGACAATGTTTCCGCCGTTGGTGTTGATGAAATTTGTGATTTCAGCAATAATGCCCGCCTGATCCGGACAGTGCATACGAAGTATTGCCGTGTTATGTTTTTTCTTTTCCACTTTTTCGCCTGTATTTTTTGAAAATGAAAACCGCCTTTTCTGACAGTTTAATTTTGTATTACCCGCAAAGTTAGTAATTATTATTGCAAAATTAAACGAAACGGAGGTTTTTGTTGCAATTTATTAATAAATCAAGTGAATTATTTTAAAATTGCTATTCTCTGATAGGGAAAAGTAACTTTAAGCAGTTTTGGAAGGGTGCCGGGGCAATAATGGAGGGAATGGCCCGACAGGTAGGAATTCAAGGTTTTGGCGAGTTCGCTTAGCGGCTGTTTGCGGTTTTCTTCTATCAGCCGATGCAGATTGTCGATATCTTGCTCGTTGATTTGGCTGCCGGCCACTATCAGAATGCCTTGGAGAAACAGGGTGTGCGCCGTTTCCACTTCCACCGGAAAGTGCGTGATGTGTTGTCCTTCAATGTCAAAAACGTGCAGGTTGAAGATGTCGTTGTTGTATACGGTGTAGTGGGCGAGAATGCGCATGGGGCGGTTTACTTGGTTCCTATTTTCAACTGTCGGTTGTGGCGGTTATAGATGCTTGAGTTCAGGCGGGAACGGTAGAGCATCAGACTGTCGACAAACACGGCGCTTTCATTCTCAAATTCATAGAGCAGGTAGCCGTAGACTCTTGAAACGACTTTGTTGGAGTCGGCTTGTAGCGTAACGGTGGAATGTTCGTCCATTCTTAGGCTTGAAATCTGGTATTCCGAAGAACCGTCGTTATAGTCAACCCCGAGCAGGGCATCGGCCGACATTTTTCCGTTGTATAGATACAGGTGCCATTCGTAGCGGTCGCCTTTGCGGGCACTTTCATCGGCACGTGTCGAGAACTTCAATTGGGCATATTTTCCGAGCTGTTCGCTGTTGAGGATGTCTCGGCGGCTCAGTGTCCAGATGTCGATACTGTCGCCAGTAATCGTCATCTTTTCACCGGCAAGCTGAGCTTCGGCAATGACGTCCTGTTCTCTTTTTTCCAGTATTTTTATTACATTGTCGTATACGTCCTTATAGATATCGAGGTTGTGGCCGTACCACATCAGTGACGTGTCGAACTGTGCCTCCGTAACCCCGTGGCGTGCAAGCACAGCCTGCTTCAGCGACATTTTTATGGAATCGCTGGTGTAGGTGTTGGGATTGAGTTCGACCACTGCGTTTGCCTCGTGGATATCGGCCATCAGTTCCGCCATCTTGTCGGTGTCAATCACACCTTCGGGAACGCTGTTGCAGGCCGACAGGCAGGCAAGCAAGAGTGCAAAAAGCCACAGTCTTTTCATCTATTTTGATACCTCCGACTTCTCTGTATTGTTTTCGTGAATGGACAAATATTTGGAATAGAACAGAATCAATACGATCATGCCAACGGAGATGGACGCATCGGCAAGGTTGAACACGGGCTGAAAGAATACGAAGTATTCGCCCCCGCAGAACGGCATCCAGTCGGGCCAATACCATGATGCGAGCGGGAAATAGAACATGTCGACAACTTTCCCGTGGAGGAAAGAGGCGTATCCGCCGCCATCCGGGAAGAGCGTTGCCATGGTGTAGGGAGTCGATTCGTTGAAAATCAGACCATAGAACATGCAGTCGATCACGTTTCCTATCGCTCCTGCCGTTATCATTGCGAGGCAGATGATGAATCCCCGCGAGTAGAGTTTGTTGTTTCTAATTTTATAGATAATGTAGATTAGTACAGCCGAAGCGACGATGCGGAAAATGGTAAGAAACATTTTGCTTCCCAGTTCAATTCCGAATGCCATTCCGGGATTTTCTACAAAGTTCAATTTGAACCAGCTTGTAATGTCGAGTGATTCGTAAAGGAAAAAGCTGGTCTTTACCCAAATTTTCAATATTTGGTCGGCAATTATAATCACGAGGATTATAATTGCCGCTAAATATCCGTTGTTAAGTTTTCGCATTAAAATTATTTATTGCCTTTGTTTTTTACTTCGATGCTGAGTGTGGCATGAGGTACAGCTCTAAGACGTTCTTTCGGTATGAGTTTGCCCGTTTCACGACAAATGCCGTAGGTCTTGTTCTCAATACGCACTAAAGCAGCTTTTAGATGTTGAATGAACTTCATCTGGCGTTGTGCGAGTCGGCCTGATTCTTCCTTGTTGAGAGTCGTTGCACCTTCTTCCAGCACTTTGAATGTTGGAGACGTGTCGGCTGTATCGTTGCCGTCAGAGTTTGTCACTTCGTTTTTCAAAAGCTCATAATCTTTATACGCTTTTTCCAATTTTGCAAGAATAATTTCCTTGAATTCCTGCAATTCGGCGTCTGAGTATCTTGTTTTCTCTGTCATAATCGTGTGTCTTTGGTTAATAATTCAGTTTTATTTAGGAAGCTTATTTGCTTCGTTTTACTGAAGCAAACAAGCCTGGGTATTCTTCCATTTCCAGATCGATGCGGTCGGCCTCGTCGATGTCGGCAATGGCAAAGCTGTTGGCAAGAACCTGTTTGGATATATATTCCATGTAGTCCTTCACAGCCTCATTTGTACCGTCGTTAGGAGTGATTACCACATCAATCTTGTCGGTGATGTCGAAGTCTTTGCTCTTGCGGATGTTTTGGATACGGTTCACAATTTCGCGGGCAATACCTTCGCGTCGCAATTCTTCGGTAACTGTAATATCCAATGCAACAGTCAGACTGCCTTCATTGTTCACCAGCCAGCCCGGAATATCTTCCGAAATGATTTCCACGTCGGCCAGTTCGACAGTTGCCGGTGTAGAATCGACGGTAAAGGTGAAACAGCCGTTCTTTTCAAATTCGATGATGTCTTTCTGCGACATGGCTGTGATTTGTGCGGCAAGCTGTTTCATGATTTTGCCGAACTTCGGACCGAGTTTCTTGAAGTCGGGTTTTACTTTCTTCACCAGAACGCCTTCTTCGTTGCTGACAAACTTGATGCCTTTCACGTTCACTTCGTTCTTGATGAGTGAAGCCATAGCCTCGATGCTTGCTTTTTGCTCGTCGTCAATTACAGGAATCATGATGCAGGTAAGCGGTTGGCGAACCTTAAGATTGGCTTTGCGACGCAATGCCAGACTCATGGATGTAATGGTTTGGGCTATGCCCATATCCTTTTCAAGTTCGCTGTTGATGACGCTTTCATCAGCAGTCGGGAAGTAGGCAAGGTGAACAGATGTCGTGTCGCCTGTCGTTGCGCCCTTCAAGTCTGTGTAAAGACGGTCAGCGTAGAACGGAGCGATTGGTGCCATCAGGCGTGCTACGGTTTCCAGACAAGTGTAGAGAGTCTGGAATGCCGACAACTTGTCAGTGCTGTTGCCGCTTGCCCAGAAGCGCTTGCGGTTCAGGCGCACGTACCAGTTGCTCAGATTGTCGTTGACAAAATCGGAGATAGCGCGTGCGGCTTTTGTCGGTTCATAGTCGCTCAAGTCGGCATCCACTTCCTTGATAAGCGTATTGAGCAGGGAGATGATCCAACGGTCAATTTCCTGACGTCCGTTGTAGGGCACTTGAGCTGCCGAATTGTCGAATCCGTCAACATTTGCATAAAGTGCGAAGAACGAGTAGGTGTTGTAGAGTGTGCCGAAGAATTTACGGCTCACTTCTTCTACGCCCGACGGGTCGAATTTCAAGTTGTCCCATGGCGATGAGTTGGAAATCATATACCAGCGCAACGGGTCGGTGCCGTATTTCTCGATGGCCTCAAACGGATCGACTGCGTTGCCAAGACGCTTGCTCATCTTCATGCCGTTCTTGTCGAGCACAAGACCGTTGGAGATGACTGACTTGTAGGCAATCGTGTCGAACACCATTCCGGCAATGGCATGCAGCGTGAAGAACCAGCCGCGTGTCTGGTCTACTCCTTCAGCGATAAAGTCAGCCGGATATACCTCGCGTTTGTCGAAAGCTTCCTTGTTTTCAAACGGGTAGTGGATTTGTGCATATGGCATCGAACCTGAATCAAACCAAACGTCGATCAAGTCCAATTCGCGGCGCATCGGTTTTCCGTCGTCAGAAACAAGGATAATGTCGTCGACATACGGACGGTGGAGGTCAATTTTATTGTAGTTTTCCGCACTGTAGTCGCATGGAACAAAGCCTTTGTCCTTAAGAGGATTGCTTGTCATGACGCCTGCAGCGACAGCTTTTTCTATTTCGTTGTAAAGTTCTTCGACACTGCCGATACATTTTTCAGCCAATCCGTCTTCGCTGCGCCAGATAGGGAGCGGTGTTCCCCAATAGCGGCTACGCGACAGATTCCAGTCCTGAAGATTTTCGAGCCATTTCCCGAAACGTCCGCTACCGGTTGATTTCGGTTTCCAATTGATGGTTTCGTTCAGTTCCATCAGGCGTTCGCGGGAAGCCGTGGTGCGGATAAACCAGCTGTCGAGCGGGTAGTAGAGCACCGGCTTGTCGGTTCTCCAGCAGTGAGGATAGTTGTGGGTGTGTTTCTCGATTTTGAACACTTTGCCAGCCTGTTTCATGACCATGCAAAGCACAATGTCGAGCGATTCGGCTGCCTGAGCCGCTTTTTCGTCATAACGGCCGTTGACAGTGAATTGCGGGTCGTAGGCGTTTTTCACCCACTTGCCTTGGTATTCTTTATATTCTTCTACGTTGACGCATTCGGCAACGAATTTTTCATCCAGCTCGTCGAGCAGATAGAACTTGCCTTGCAAGTCAACCATCGGACGAGTTTCACCCTTCTTGTTGATCATGAACAAAGAGGGGATGCCGGCTGCACGGGCTACGAAAGCATCGTCGGCACCGAAAGTCGGGGCAATATGAACGATACCCGTACCGTCTTCCGTTGTTACATAGTCGCCGGGGATAACGCGGAAGGCCTTGTCGGCGGCTTCATGCCAGTCGCCGTTTTCGTCAACGCTTACCGGTTTTACCCATGGGAGCAGTTGTTCGTATTCCATGCCCACCAAGTCCGGACCCATATATTCGCCAACAACCTTGAACGGAACCAACTTGTCGCCCGGTTTGTAGTCTTCGAGTGCCAGTCCTTCCGCTTTTTTATTGAAATGGTTGTAGAGCAACGCTTTTGCCAAAACGGCGGTTATCTTTTCACCGTTATAGGCGTTATAGCTCTGTACGGCAACGTATTCAATTTTCGGACCGACGCAAAGAGCCGTGTTGGAAGGCAATGTCCACGGAGTAGTCGTCCAAGCAAGGAAGCATGGAGTTCCCCACTGTGCCATTTCCGGTTTCGGGTTTTTGATGCGGAACTGTGCCACACAGGTCGTATCCTTTACGTCGCGGTAGCAGCCCGGCTGGTTCAGCTCGTGTGAGCTAAGTCCCGTACCTGCGGCCGGTGAATACGGTTGGATGGTGTAGCCTTTGTAAAGATAGTTTTTGTTGTAAAGTTGTTTGAGCAGCCACCACACTGATTCAATGTAGCGGTTGTCGTAGGTGATATAAGGATGGGTCATGTCTACCCAGTAACCCATTTTGTGGGTAAGGTCTTCCCATTCCTTCGTATATTTCATGACCTCCCGACGGCAGGCCTTGTTATAGTCGTCGACAGAAATTTTCTTGCCGATATCTTCTTTTGTGATACCTAAAGATTTTTCCACACCCAGTTCCACCGGCAGACCGTGAGTGTCCCATCCGGCTTTACGTTTAACGTGGAATCCTTTCATCGTCTTATAGCGGCAGAAGATGTCCTTAATGGTACGTGCCATAACGTGGTGAATGCCGGGCATACCATTTGCCGATGGAGGACCTTCGAAGAATACGAACGAAGGGCAGCCCTCACGTGTTTTCATACTTTCGGCGAAGACATTCTCAGCATCCCATTTGCTGAGTACTTCTTTGTTTACATCAGATAGATTAAACTTGCTATATACGTTAAATTTATTCTTCATTAGAATAATTCTTTAGATTGTCAAAAATTTTTTTGCAAATATAGTGCAAACCGAGATAAATGCAAAAAGAACTTGTTCTTAATTTGCATTTACGAGGTGCAGCCTATATCAGGCGGATTTTACTGCCTTTTCAATTTAAGAAAAAGCTTGACGAAAAGACCTTGGCGAAACTTTGCACATTTTTTCTGCTTTTCAGATAACGCCGGTACTTGTCAGCCTGCCGAAATTTGCAGTTAAAAACAAGTGAGAAATGAAGCAAGAACAAGAAAAGCAGAATGTGAAAAAAGGGAATCCGTTGACGGGTTTTCTGATTGGTTTGGTGATTGTGTTGTTTTTTAACGGTTTGATTGTTCCGTTGTTTTCCAATAAGGAAATAGTAATGACCGATTACGGTTCTTTTATTGCTAAAGTTGACAGCGGTACGGTTGAGAAGGTGATGATTAAAAACAACCAGATTTATTTCACAGCGATTGACAGCAATAAAGATATTCATACTTATCAGACTGGAGAAACGAACGACCCTCAGCTGGTAAGCCGGTTATTGAATGCCAAAAGCCCGAATGAGGGTGGAAAGATATTGTTTTCCCAAATTGTGCCGGAGGAGAATTCTCCGATTCTTAACTTCCTTTTGATGTGGATTCTTCCGGGAGTGGTGTTTTATATGTTTTGGAGATTCGCTTCCAAAAACATTCAGTCAAAGTTAGGAGCCGGAGGGAACTTCATGTCGTTTGGACCCAAGGGTGCCAAAATTTATGCAGATGCTGATATAAAAACGACATTCGCCGACGTTGCCGGTCAGGACGAAGCCAAGGACACGTTGAAGGAAATTGTGGATTTTCTTCACAATCCCCAAAAATACGCGGAAATCGGCGCTTCGCTGCCGAAAGGAGCCTTGCTGGTAGGCCCTCCGGGAACAGGTAAAACTTTGATTGCGCGTGCCGTAGCCGGCGAAGCCAAAGTGCCGTTTTTTGCAATATCCGGTTCTGAATTTGTTCAGATGTTTGTCGGAATGGGAGCGGCAAAAGTCCGTGAACTGTTTAAACAGGCAAATGAAAAAGCTCCTTGCATTATCTTTATTGATGAGATAGATGCTATCGGAAAGAAGCGTGACAATATGGTGGGCGGCAACGATGAACGAGAGCAGACCTTAAATCAACTTCTGACAGAAATGGACGGTTTTGACGGAAGAAAAGGCGTTGTCATTCTTGCTGCAACCAACCGTCCGGAAAGTCTGGATGCCGCACTTTTGCGCCCCGGACGTTTTGACCGGAGAATCCAAATGGAGTTGCCCGATTTGGAAGGGCGAAAGGCCATTCTTTCCGTCCATTTGCAGAAGGTTAGACATGATGATGTCGATTTGGATATCGTGGCACGTTCCAGTGCCGGCTCGTCGGGAGCCGAATTGGCCAACATCGTGAATGAAGCGGCCCTGAGAGCTGTACGAATGGGGCGTAATCGTGTGTCGACTGATGATTTGGAAGAAAGTGTGGAAACGGTGATTGCCGGTGCGCAGCGAAAAGGAAAGGTTGTGTCGAAGCATGAACGAAAAATAGTGGCTTATCACGAGATTGGTCATGCGCTGGTGGCTGCCATGCAGTCGCATTCTGCGCCGGTTCACAAGATTACCATCATTCCCCGCACGTCCGGTGCATTGGGCTACACCATGCAGGTCGACAGCGGAGAACAGTTGCTCATGAGCAAGGAGGATCTGTTCAACAGGATAGCAACACTGACCGGTGGCCGTACTGCCGAAGAGCTGGTGTTCCAAACCATGACTACAGGGGCTTCCAATGACATCGAGCAGGCTACAAAACTGGCACGGGCGATGGTTACCCGATTCGGTATGAGTGAAAGCTACGACATGATGGGGTTGGAGACACTGAACAACGCTTATTTGGGCAGTGACACATCGCTCGTCTGTTCGGCTGATACTGCTGCCGATGTTGATAAGGAAGTGTTGCAGCTGATAAAGAAGGCGCATGAAAAGGCCCGAAAAATCATTACGGATAATATGGAAATTCTTCATTCCGCCTCGTCTTATTTATTGGAAAAGGAAACCATTACGGGAGAGGAATTTATGCGCATTGTCGAAAAATCGAAAAAGAATCATTAGTCTTTTTTATGGTGAATGGGAATGTCTTCCTTGTAGGATGTTCCCATTTTTTTATTCTTTTTTTCTGTACTCCAAAGGTGTATGTCCGGTGTGTTGTCGGAAAAAGCGGACAAATGACGATGATGTCTGGAAATTCATTTTTTCGGATATTTCCTGTATGCTCAAATGAGTATTGCGCAGAAAGCGTTTGGCTTCAATGACGGTCGCTTCGTTTATCCATAATTGCATAGATTGTCCAGTAGTCCGTTTGACGGCTGTCGTAAGATATTTGGGGGTGATGCACAGCTTTTCAGCGTAAAATCCCACATTTCTCATTGTCCCGTTTTGTTGGAACAGCAATTCAAAAAAACAGTGGGTCAGAGCTTCCTGTCGGGAGACAGGCGCATTGTTGACGGAAGCGACTGCATTGTAATGATTTAAAGTAATCAGTATCAGTGAATATATCAGTGATACTGTAATGTCGGTCTTTTCCTCATTTTTGTATTGTTTGGCCATTTCAAATAGTGTGTCCAATTCATACAGTTCTTTAGAGGTTAAAGGAAGGCAGGGGTGATAATTAATGTTTTTCAGTACGTCTAATGATGGAGTTATGGGCAGTTTGCTCATAAATTCCGTTGTCATACCAAGAATTTTTACGTCCAGGTCTGCGGATATTGAAGTGGTGGAAAGTAGATGCCGCGGCAATATGACGAAAATATCGTTCTCCTTCAGCAGGTATTCGTTGTAGTCAATTTTGAAACGGACAGAGCCTTTCCGGCAAATGCAAAGCGTAAAACCGTCAAACTCGTAATAGGCTTGCTCGATGGTTTGCGGATCTGCTGCACTGTTGTATTCAATGAAGGTCGTTGTTTCTCCCTGTGGCTTGTCCATGTCCTGTCGTTTGTTGGATACAAAAATACGAAAGTTTGCCTATTTATTAAATAAACACATAGCGAAAAAGTATATTTGAGCAAATCGTGGCGAATTGGCTGAAACAGCGTTCGTTACGCTCGTCTCCATTGTCAAAGGGGACACAAGCGCAGGGAAAGGGAGGAGCAGACGAAGAAGCGATACCGCAAGAAACCGACCGACACCGTGAGGCTGTGTGCAGACGATATTATGACACGGCTAAGGCTGAAATCTTACCAAGATACCTATGCCGAATGGTTTAAGGAACAGTTCGAGAAGCTAAGGCAGAATATACGCCGACTTATATACAGCCGCAAAAGAAAGGCAGGGGAATGAAACTGTAATTGGTTTATTGTATTGATAAACAAAAAAATACCGCCCATAAATGGCTGATGAACGGTACTTTTTTGTAAATTTGTTATTGGACTTCAAAATGGAAATATACAATGAAAAAACAAGAATTAAAGAAGTATTCCAAAATAGTAATTATAGCTTCCGTAATTGGTCTGTGTGTTTGTGTGTCGTTGTATTTAGTTTTACCTATTCCCAGAGGTAGTAAAGTTAATAGTGATTATTATACCTACTATAAAAATATCAGAGGGATATACTATATCTCGGTTGAACATTCGCTTGAATTGATAAATCACGGCAGTTGGGGCTACCTCAAAGATGTGGACGAATCAACATTTACGGTATTAGATAACCAATGGGCAAAGGATGCAACCCATGTCTGGTTTGGAGACAAGTTGATAGAAAACGTAGATATCAAAACATTCCATATAAATGCCAGTGGAGTTGCTGTGGATAAAGACCATGTTTATATCCGAGACTATTCGAGTAGCGGTTCATACAGTCCCTACATAAGCCCTTCTCACAGTGGCATAGACGTCGAAACTGCAGAATATTTTGTGTATCGTCTCGGTTCCAAACAGGACGAATGGATGCGGGATAAAGATTACGTTTATCACTATGATAAGAGAACGGATGTTGACAGAAACAGTTTTAGAATTATAGGAGAAGACTGGTTTATTGACAAGAACTATGTCTATCGGACCGTGTATAATTATAAAACTAAAGCGTGGGATTTATGTCGTATAGACTCCTTACAACACCCTATCGAGCCGGGTTATTGTTATTTTCGCAATGGCAGAAATGTTATTTATGGTGCTTCTGTAATTGTCAGGGATGTAGATATTCTGCGTTTTGAGGAAATCGGGGTCGGCAAATATTTAGTTAATGATATGCTCTTCTTGAATGGAGTACCTTTCCTCAAAGATTCATTGGATGTAAAAAATGCCACATTCTATTTTGACGGGCGCATTGCAACTGACAAACATCATGTCTTCTTTGATAGGAAGCAACTGGATGATATCGACGCCGCTACATTTCGTCAAATAAGCGATGAGGTCTTTGAAGATAGAAACTACATCTATACCATAAAAGAAAATTCATGGAAAGAAGAATATCCATTCGATAGAAAAAGGAAAGAATAATCAAATATATTTGCCAACTGTCTCTAAAATTAGTTTAATAGGTCACAAAGCAAAAAAATAGAGTTGTTTTTTGTCCATTTCAAACAATAATTTTGTGTTTAGAAAGAGTTATTTGACAGCATAGCACCGCAAATCGCTGAAATTCGTACGGTTGCTAACTCGTTGTCTATACTTCTTAAATAATTACTAAAAGTATATTTATCAGTTAGTTGAGTTAAACCGATGAAAATCTAAAATAAAAACTGCTTCCGGGAGGTTGGAAGCAGTTTTATGATGATTATTTGACTTTTACCATTTCAATGGGTTGATGCTTGACGTTGTCGAGCGGCGTGGCTTTATATTTAATCTTGGTGAAGTCAATTTTGTTGAGGTCGAAGCAGCGGATAGCACTGTTGCGCATCGTGCGGTAGTAAATCCTACGGTTGGTCATGTCGGTTGCCGATGTCCATTGTGTGGCACTGGGAATATCGACTGTAGCCTGTCCCTTGGGGAATTCTGCACCGAGAGGGATGTCGAAATTATTCATGATTTGGAATCCCTGCAATACGGCATCCTCCGCAGTCGGTTGCTTGGGTGCTGTAGTCTGATAGAATGCGGCGCGGACAAAGCGTGACGGGGGAGTAACGTCGCCAGGCAAGCCTAACGCTCCACTGCCCACTCCAAAAGAACTTAGCTGTATGTTCCCGAAATCCTGAGCATTGGCAGAACCGGGGAACAGGTTTACATAGTTGTTCAGATTGGTTATTTGCCATTCAAAGCCGGGCGAGTTGGTCAGGACTCCCAGTTTGTTTTCAAAAAACTGGAGTTTTCCGTCAACGATTTCCAGCACTGCCTGTCGGCCGGTAGGGTCGGTGAAACGCCAGTGTACTGTTGATGCCCGCGGGTCGATTTGCACGATGTCCACATCCTTTACTGCATCCATAACGTCGTCGACTGTGGCACATTCGCCCAACAGCCAGGCCACCAGTTGAAGGTCGGCTATCGTTTTTGACTTGTTCTCGGCATTGTAGGCTACGTATTTTCCGTAGCGGGGGAAATAGAACAGTCCGGCGGAAAGTCCCATTTCGTTCAAACCTTCTGCAATGAACTCTTTCTGTTCAACTGCCAGCCCTACGTAGCCGTAGCGTGAAGTGAATTGCATTCCGTTGACCCCTTCCGGTGTGTAGGATTGGGCCGTATAGCCGCGTGGAACGACTACATATTGGCTGTTCAAGTCACTGCCGCCCCATTCGATGGTGCGGGCTACGATGGTTGTACTGTCCTGAGCGGTGAGCGTAATGCCTGTGCAGGCTTCGGATGTTTGTGGTAAATTGAAAATTGCTATTGCGGCAATAAATCCGACAGTTAGTCTTTTTTTCATAATCTGAAATGTTGTGTTTTTCTATAAAACAAACTATGGTTGGATTTGTTTACTGGTATAAAAAAACAGGCACGCTTTTTATGCGCGCCTGCCGTAGATGGAATGAGGATATGTTGTCCTTATTTTTTTACTCCGCCTTTCAATCCACCCTTTACGCCTCCTGACAGGCTGAAAATATTATGGTCGAAGTTGGTCGTTTTCAGGCTTAATTCACGTTTGCGTTTGAGTGCCAGCTGGACGAGGGTGTCCATGAGTTTGTCGAAGCTGATGCCTGTAGCTTCCCAAAGATAGAAAGAAAGTGATCCCGGGATGGTGTTGATTTCGTTGACGAAAATTTCGTTTGTATTGCCGTCGACAATCACATCAACACGGCTTACGCCATGACATGAAAGAACGCGGAATGTTTCACCTGCAAGGAACTGGATGCGTTCTGTCATTTCCTTCGGCAGTTCAGCCGGTATACGCTTTTGTGAAGCCTGCATGCCTTTGGCACTTTTTGAGCCGCCCATGTATTTGTCTTCATATGAAAGAAAATCGCCGGTTTTGATAGGCTCTTCCAGAATGGAAGTCTGATAGTCGTCGCAGTCGCCCAAAACGGAGCAGTTGATTTCCTTCAGGTTTTCCACCATGTCTTCAACGATGACGCGTGTTGAATATTTTTCGGCATCTTCAACACTTTCAATCAGTTCCTCGCGGTTGGATGCACGGCTGATGCCTACGCTTGAACCGAGGTTGGCCGGCTTGACAATGACCGGATATCCGATTTTTTCTTCCACCTGGGCAATCAGCTGGTCCTTCTGCTTGTACCATTGTTTGTCGGTAAACCATACATAATCGACAACGGGAATGCCGCAGTCCTTCAAAATCATCTTCATCGTGATTTTGTCCATACCGTTGGCCGAAGAAACGGTGTTGCAGCCGGCGTAGGGGATACCGATTGTTTCCAGCACACCTTCAAAAATACCGTCTTCGCCGTTTGTTCCGTGAAGCACCGGAATGACAACATCGAGTGTCACGTAGATGTTTGAACCGAAAAGTTTCGTTTTGGCGCGGTAAAGATTGTAATCGCCGAATTCCGGGCGCATGAACACTTCTTCGCATTTCTCGATGAGGGCGTTCATGTCGCGGTAGTTGGCCACGTCAAACAGTGCGTCGCCTGTATACCATTTTCCTTGTTTCGATATGTAGACAGGGATAACATTGTATTTGTCCCGAGTCATTGCATGCATGGCTTGTGAAGCTGAAATGACTGAGATTTCGTGTTCCACCGAACGTCCTCCGAAGAAGACAGCAACATTTGTTTTCATCTTTTTATTGTAATTTTTATGCTTTAGTTTCTTGTTGGTTATATCGCTTTTATTTGAACGTGTCGGGCAGGTCGTTTTCGTAGAGAATAGTGTCGCCGGCTTTCAGAAGGGTGGCAAGGCGGGTTTGGGCTTCGGCAAACGAGTCGACAATTACCAGATTGCTTTCGTTGAATTTGCCGCTCTTGCGGATACCTTCTACAATGGCTTCGCGGTTGTATTGGCCTACGATGATGGCCACATCACAGGTTTCGGCAATGTGTTCGCCGAAACGGCTGTTGTGGTATGCCTGTTTGTCGCCCAGTTCGATCATGCCCGGGGTGACTACGATGCGTTTCCCTTTCGTCATGCGCGACAGTACATCGAGAGCCATGCGTGAGCCGTCGGGATTGGAATTGAATGCGTCGTCGATGATGGTTACTCCGCCCGGAGTGCGTTTCATGTTCAGACGGTGTTCCACCTGTTCGATTTTACTGACGGCATAACGGATCTTGTCGTCGCTTACGCCCAACTTCATGGCAACAATCACGGCGGCCATCAGGTTGGAAATATTGCATTCGCCTACGAGCTTCGTGTTCAGTTCCAGTTCATGGTCTTCGCCCGCGACGGTGAAGCGTGTGCCGTATTCGCTGTATTCAATGTTCTTGGCCGTGTAGGCTGCGTTTTTTGTGTTTTGTACGGCATAGCGGTATGCCTTTACACTTTCCACAGGACGGTTGGCTACGTATTCAAAGTCGTCGTTCAGCACGGCAAAACCGTTTTCCGGCAGTGCCTCTACCAATTCAAACTTGGTGCGCTGCACGTTTTCTATGGTCTTGAACGATTCCAGATGCTGTTCGCCGACAGCCGTAATGATTCCGATTTCAGGATGAACGATGTCGCAGATTTCCTTGATGTCGCCCAACTGTTTGGCACCCATTTCCACGATAAACACATTGTTGTAGGGTTTCATCATTTCGCGGACGGTGCGAACCACTCCCATCGGAGTGTTGAAACTGCCCGGAGTCATCAGTACATCAAATTGTTCGCTGAGGATGCGGTTGAGGTAGTGTTTGGTGCTTGTCTTGCCGTAGCTGCCCGTAATACCGATGATTTTCATGTCGGGCATCTGCGCGAGCATTTGCTTGGCATCGTTGACATACATATTGTTGATGGCTCTTTCCACCGGCACCATGGCCCAGTTGGAAAATGTGAGCACTATCCAGGAGAGCACGGCGAGCAGGGAGATACAGAGTGGCAGTGAAACTGGCATCATTCCGGAACCGATAAATGCACCCGCAAGGAAAAGGAGAGAAAATACCAGCATGGTGATGAACAGACGCCATACACGTTTGGTGAACACCAGCGGCTTTTTATATTTTTTCCTGAACAGAGAAATTGATTTGACGAGAAATACAATGATGACAATAGGGATTGTCAAATATTGGGGAAAAGTGGAAGCAAGAAGCAGCAGCATGACCAAGTCCGTGATTCGGCTGATGCTGGCGTAATTGTTGTTGGCTTTCCACCATTTGAAATAGCGGTTGTTGCGGTAGGAATTCTGTTGCATCATCTGTAAGTCAACCTTGTAGGTTGCTACCAGATATACGGCTGACACGAGAGTCAGCAGAATGGTCAGAATGAAATTTATCGAAATCATGTCCTGATGTTATTTTTTGTCTTTTTCTAAAAAGCTGTTCAGTACGGCATCAAACTGGTACGGATTTTCCAGAAAGCTGTAATGGCCTACACCCGGAAATTCTACCAGTCCGGCATCCGGAATAAGTTTTTCCATTCGCCGTGCGTCGGAAATAGGAGTTGCCGTGTCGTTGCTGCCCCATATAAGCAGAGTCGGACAGCTGATTTTCGGCATGGCAAACTGCAAGTCCTCGTTTACAACTTTACTGAGGATGGCACGCATCATCTGCGATGCCTGGCTGTAGTCGCTGGAGCCGATGCGTTTGCGGTAGGCGTTCAGCTTTTCTTCGGCTTTAGCCTTACCGAATATCAGCGGGATTAGTTTTTTAACGGCTTTGTAGGAGTAAACCTTTACATAATATTTCAGCGAGCGCTTCGGCTTTATGCCGGCAGCGTCGACAAGTATCAGCTTGTGGACCTTGTTGCGTGAGGCACAGAGTATGCCCACACGTCCGCCGAAAGAGTGTCCCAACAGGATGGGATTCTCAATTTTTTCCGCTTTCAGAAATTCTTCTAAAAGGTGGGTATAGTCCTCAATGCCCCATACGGTGGCAGGTTCCGAACTTTTGCCGAAGCCCGGAAAATCGACATTATATACTTTGAAATGTGGCACAAGCAGTTGTTCGATTCGAGCCAGAGTAGTGCGGTTGCAGCCCCATCCGTGCATCAGAACCACCGGCTTTCCTTCACCTTCGACACTGAAATTGAAGGTCACGCCACATAAATTCAGTTGCTTTTCCATTTGATGTTTAAAAATATTTTGCAAATATAGTGAAAGGTGAGTGGAGAATAAAATATTGAAACTTGTTTCGTATATTTTTTATCCCGAACCGCCTCCTATATTCTACAAATATAGTGAAAGGTGAGTGGAGAGACAAGCAGAAAACGCAGTTTTCAAATTTAGCTATGTCGAACTGTATTGTGTAGAAGAAAAAATTGGGAACAAATACTAAATTTTGAGTAAGTTTTTCTATATGTATTGTGTAATGATGATATTGACAATAAAAAATGAAAATTATGGCAAACGTGTTGTTTCATAAAAAGTTTTTAAAGGATTCCGGCATTGTTCTTCTTTGTATGCCGGATGAATATGTGGCGTCTGATCTTGGTGCGTATTTGAACGTGTTGGATAAGGTATGCTATACAGATTGTAATAAGATAGACAGGGAAGAACAACTGTTTGATGTGGTCAACAAAGCCTTGACTGAAAACGTGATACTTTGCCTGGACCATCTTAATGAACTCACGTTAAAACCTTTTTGGGAACGAGTGGCACAACCTGTGAAATTTATGCTCGAACTGGAAGATTATCACCATCCGAAGCGTGGTTTGCTGCCGTTTTCCAAAATTAGGCTTGTGATTCCCCATACAGATGCGGATTTGGAAAATGACGGTGTGCCGGAAAATCTGATTTTGTTCGCTTCCAGAAATGCGTTGATGTCACGGCTATAATAAATGACAGCCGGAGAGTGTTGGGGCGCTCTTCCGGCTGTCATTGATTTTATTTGTGTAGATTGCAGATTATTTGGTCTTTGCAGGGATTACCGGCACATACAGATAACTGTCGTATTTTCCGCCGGTATAAATGCAGTGTCTTCCTTTATTGTGAGTAGCCGGTGAAGTGACCACTTCTTTAGGGTCGGCACATTCGGTAGCGTTGCCTCCGATTGTCATCATTTCCACTTTCTGTCCGGGCATATAGGTGTATCCCTCTTTTGGAATCGTGATGCGGGCAGAGCCGAACGGTATTGCTGCTTTTTCGGGTTTGTAAGCGCCAACGGTCAGTTGCAGTATTTCGCCTTTATCGAAAAGAAGTCCCATCGGCCAGATTTCAATTTCGACAGGAACAATTTCTCCTGGCTTGAGCTTTTGTTCCGAGGTGAACGGGTAGTAAGGTTCTGCTTCCGTACTCTTGGCCTTGTCAAGTTGGCGCATTGACACACGCATCATTCCTGTAGCAGCGATAATTGCTCCCGTTTTGTCGGGAAGCGGTTTTCCGTCTTTCGAAAGTTTTTCAACACGGACAGCCAAATCCATATCGTCGTTGTCCGGAGCAGAAACCCACAGGTGCAGCTTCATGTAGCCGGTAATTTCTGTAGGCTGTTCCATGCGGTAGCGGTAGGTCACCTTGGCATTGTCGGAAGTTGACAGATACGTGTTTGTGGCTGTGTCAGTCGGAAGTGTTGTTTGCAGCGTACAGTCGGTTGCCGACAGATACATTTTGCGGTATTCCGTACGTGCCAACGGAAATTCGTTCTCTTCACGTCCGACGATGTCTTGGCCGCCGGGATTAAGAACCGAAAGGCGTACTTTCGGAGTGTTTTCCCAACCGTTGTCGATGCCTTTGAGATAATGGTCGAAGAAACGGCGGAGGTCTTCCACATTTTCAGGCGTGTAATAGTCGAACCACTCCTGCGTGTTGTGTACCCGCAGCCATTTTTCCTTGGATGCCATTCGGCGGTATCCGGCAAAAGTTCCGTGTGTGTGAACAGAGTTGGTGTAACTGGCCACCACATAGGCAGGAATTTCGATGTTTTCTACCTTAGCAGCCTTGTCTTCCCAATAGTCGCACATAAAGGGCTTTTCCACAATCATCCGTGGCTGGTCTTCCAGTCGTCCGTGTTCCGAAGAAAAAGTTTCGGCAATCATTTCCGGGAATTCCGGTGTTGGGATTCCTCCTCGTGTGCCTGATTCCCGATAATGGTCGCAAAAGCCTTCCCAGGGAGCTATGGCTGCCAGATGTTTCGGGCGTTCTGCGGCAATGAACCATTGCGAAACGGTAAGCCATGAGTTGCCCGACATTCCGACTTTTCCGTTGCACCATTCCTGAGAGGCAATCCATTCTATTGCATCGCAGCCGTCGAGGGCATCCTCATGTCCCCAATACAGCAGATTGCCTTCCGACATGTAGGCACCCCGTTTGTCGGGATTCACGACAGCATAGCCGTGTGCCACCCAATAGGCAGGGTCTGGTCCTTCAAATTTTTCCAATCCGGAAGTGGCATTTGTCGGGACACCCGCACGCATAGGTACATCGTCGAGCATCTGGCCTCCGACTTCTTTGCCGTACGGACTCCATGCGAGAATGGCCGGACACTTTTCTCCGGTTGTCGGACGGAATATGTCGGCATAAATGGTTACGCCGTCACGCATTTTTATGGGTACATCTCTTTCGAGCAAAATATCGCATGTCAGCGGTTTTGCTCCTTCTCTGCGAATGCTGCCGGCTTTCAGCACGAGGGTTTCCTGTTTGAATCCGGGATAGCGGACACGTGGAGCATCGGTGGGCAATGCCTTGCGAGTCGGCACCTGCATTGCTTTGCCTTCGACATTGTGCAAGACTATATTTTGTGCATTTGCCGGAAGAGCACAGGCACATATTAGTGCAAATGTTCCAAAATAAATCCAATTTTTCATCATGTTTCGATTTGTTGTTTGGTCAGTTGTTTTCTACATTGCAAAGGTGATAAATCAAATCGAATAGCGATTGTTAAAATAAAAGCCTTGATTGGTTAAATACTGAACAATTGCTAATTTTGTGGGAAAGTGAAGCCATGGGCTTTCTTAACGGTTCATAATAAGTCATAATATGGTTGAACATACGATACAGCTAAAAGAATTGATGGACTATCATCAGGTGAAGGACGTATACAGAAACAGTGTCGCCTGTTTCCGTTTGGATAGCAGCTTGGTGAATCTCGACACTGTTTCGCCCACTTTTGCCGATATTTTCTCCTTTCTTCTCGTGCTGTCGGGAACTGCCACTTTTACAATCAACTATCAGGACCATACGGTAGGACATGGTGATTTGTTGTTGCTTTCTCCGAGCACATTGGTTGCCATCACGGGGCAAAGTGCGGATTTTGAAGCTATGAATCTAATGTGCGACCGAAGTTTTTTTGAGCATTTGCTATCATTGAACATTGCTTATCAGTCATACTCTCTTTTCTTTTGCCGGACAGATTTTCCTGTCATCCATTTGTCGGGAGAACAGGTGGAGGCGATAGTGGCTTCCATGCGGCAAATTTCCGATACGATTTCACGAGCTGGTGTCTATCAGGAAAATATCATTCATCATCAGTTGCATGCTTTGCTGTTGCAGGTGTTGGAACTGGTAGAGGGACGGGTACGTCAGCTTCCGCCGGCGCTAAATCATGGCGAGGAACTTTTTCATCGTTTCATCCAGTTACTCATACAGCATTACCGTCGGGAGCATTATATTGATTTTTATGCCGGCCAACTGTCAATCTCCGCTACCTATTTGTCGCGCGTCATTCGCAAAGTGACGCAGAAGACAGCCGGTTATTTTATTTCCGGGTTGCTGTATGCCGAGGCTTGTCGAATGTTGGTCTATACGGATGAAAGTGTGCAGAGCATTGCCGACCAGTTGCATTTTTCCGACCAGTCGGCGTTCGGAAAATTTTTCAAAACCAAGTCCGGCGTTTCCCCGCAACAGTATCGTGCCGGCAAACGCCATAAGCCATCTGACTTGCAGCAAAAATAAATGACAAACGCACAATAGAAAAGGGCGGTTATAAGATAGAAGTAGTGCCAATAACAGAGTTTTAAATTGGCTAAAAGAAAAAACAAATCAGGCGCATGGTTACGGAGGGGAAGCATGCGCCTGACGGTGTTTATGGAGTCCTTATTATTTCGACACTAAATAGCGTTCGGCATCGATGGCGGCTTTGCAACCTTGGCCGGCAGAAGTGATGGCCTGGCGGTAGATAGGATCTGCAACGTCACCGGCGGCAAAAATTCCGGGAATGTTGGTCGCTGTTGTCACACCGTTGGTCTTGATGTAGCCGTTTTCGTCCAGTTCGATGTATTTCTTAAATACATCCGTATTCGGTTTGTGACCGATGGCGAGGAAAAATCCGTCGATGGCAATGTCAAGATCTTCTTCCTTGTCAGTGCCTTTGAATTTTACAAGGTGTGCACCTTCTACGCCGTTTTCCCCGAACAATCCTACCGTGTTTGTGTTGAACAGCACTTCGATTTTTGGATTGTCGAACACACGTTGCTGCATTACCTTCGATGCACGCAGGTAATCTTTGCGGACAATCATATAGACTTTCGATGCAAGGTTGCTCAAATAAACGGCTTCTTCGCAGGCCGTGTCTCCACCGCCTACAACTGCCACCGTCTTTTTACGATAGAAGAATCCGTCGCAAGTGGCACATGCCGATACGCCCATCCCTGCATATTTCTTTTCGTCGGGCAGACCGAGATATTTGGCAGATGCTCCTGTGGCGATAATTACCGTGTCGGCAAGCACTTCAATACCATCGTCGGAAACTGCCTTATAGGGAGCCTTCGAAAAATCCACTTCGATAATGACACCGATACGGATATCAGTTCCAAAGCGTTCGGCCTGAGCACGAAGTTCGTCCATCATATCCGGGCCGGTGATGCCGTTGGGATAGCCGGGGAAGTTTTCCACTTCTGTGGTCGTAGTGAGTTGACCGCCGGGTTGCAGTCCTTCGAAAAGAACCGGCGAAAGGTTGGCACGCGAAGCGTAGATGGCTGCCGTATAGCCGGCAGGTCCTGAGCCGATGATAAGGCATTTGGTTCTGATTTGTTCCATATTTGTAATTTTTATTGTTATCGTAAATCCACTACCGGAGTTCCGGCCGGTACCATTGCTTTATTGAAAACAAATGTGTTGTCAGGAAAGTTCTGTTGGGTCTTGTAGTTACTGAGGGTTACTATGACCGATGACCTGTCTTTCAGTTCAAAAATAATTTTTACCGGCAGGCTGGTAGTCCTGTTGATGGTCAGTCGGACAGACTTGATGTCGGTTGCCTTTCCGTTCTTGGGCAGCATCTGCACTTCATGGTTGCTTGCTGTGGCCGATTTCAGCAATTGTGTGCTGAATGATTGGCGAAAGCTGCTGATGATAGAGTAGGGGTTCACCATTTGCAGTTCCTCGGCAGTAGGCTGAGTGATGTTCACTTCTTCGGTAACCGGCGTATAACTCCATTGCAGTGTACCGTTGTACCAGCATTTCAAGTCGGCCGACAGCATACGGAATTTTTCTCCTCTCATGGCAATGTTGCCGGAAGTCTGTCCCTGATCGGTAGTAATGATATAGTTGACGGAAATCCCGTTTGCCGCACGGTAGGTTTTCACTACCTGATTGATGATGGCATCTGCATTTCCTGCGGCCTGCATTGAAACGACAGCCGCCATGAAGAGTAAAATATTGAATATACGTTTCATCTTCTTTTGTCTTGGTGAGTGATTATTTAGCAAGTATTTGAGCCAGCTGGAAAGAGTCAATCAGCACTTGGCGCGGTTTACCTCCCTGGCTGGGACCTACGA
>ULSJ01072274.1_pt1 | contig 84121 bp, 69 predicted proteins | sample 1956291 | NCBI WGS metagenome assembly ULSJ01 (sample SAMEA4835705, study PRJEB28245) | human gut metagenome | biome: gut microbiome; material: fecal sample | place: Denmark | collected 2008 | reverse complement strand
CAAACTATGTTAAAACGAATCAAATCAGTCAGTATGTTGTTGGCCCTGGCAGGAGTATCTTCTACAGGAGCTGCGTATGCAGTAGCTGTACCTGAGGTTGATGAAACCCGAAGTGTACAACAGGAATCAACATGTACTGGAGTCGTGAAGGATGCTACCGGTGAAACAGTTATCGGTGCGTCGGTTGTAGTAAAAGGCACTACTAACGGTACAATTACAGGTCTGGATGGTGACTTCTCTTTGGCAGGAGTGAAGAAAGGTGACATCATTCAGATTTCTTTTGTAGGTTACCAGACAATGGAAGTTCCTTTTAACGGACAGCCTATCAATGTAACATTAAAGGACGACACACAGACATTGGACGAAGTTGTAGTAACTGCACTTGGTATGAAACGTGCTACAAAAGCGTTGGGTTATGCCGTTACAGAAATGAAAGGGGAAGACCTGAATACCAATGTGGTAAACCCCGTATCAGCTCTGCAAGGTAAAGTAGCCGGTGTAGATATATCTTCGGGTGATGGTGGTCTCTTTGGTTCTTCCAGAATTTTGATCCGTGGTGCATCTACTTTGGGTACAAACAACCAGCCTATCTACGTAGTGGATGGTGTAATCCTGGACAATGCCGTTAAGGTGGGTGATGCCGACTGGAGTACCAATGATACCGACTGGGGTAATGAGTTGAAAAACTTGAACCCGGACGATTTTGAATCAGTATCTGTCTTGAAAGGTGCTGCCGCAACAGCACTGTACGGTTCACGTGGTTTGAACGGTGCCGTCGTTATTACTACCAAGAGCGGTAAAGGAAAGAAAGGATTAGGAATCAACGTTTCTCAGACCTTCGGTATCGACCACGTTTATGGCGGACCGACTTTCCAGAATGTCCGTGGTGATGGTTACATGGCCGGATATTCAGATTATAAATCATCCGGAAACATGCAGGATACCGATTCATTCTATCTGAACGCAAACGGTATGGAATCTGTAGCCTGGGGTGGTGGAGTTTCCTGGGGACCGAAATTTGATGGTCGTCCAATCGAATTCTATGACTATACTACAGTACCTTATTCTCCGTATGAAAACAACTTTACAGATGCGTATGACAACGGTTTCAATACCAACACCAACGTCTCTGTACAAGGTTCTAACGATACTTCTTCATTCTATACCTCTATGTCTTACAAGCATGCCGACGGTAATACTCCGAACAACTCGTTCGAACGTATTTCTTTCCTGGCAAAAGCTTCTCATAAAATTTCCAAAGACGTAGAAATCGAAGCAGGTATCTCCTTTGCCAACTCAACTCCGAAACAGGGTGGTGAAACCAACTTTGGTGAACATTTCATTGACGGTACTTTCGGCCGTATGTACGATACCCGTTACTGGAGAACCCGTTATAAAGGTTCACACGGTGGTTTGGCCGACAACGCTTACAACGATGAATACGGAAATGCTCCGGGTAAATCAGTTTGGTGGTCTGTATACGAAAACGAATATACTCAGAAGGAAACTTCTGTACGTCCGAGTATTCGATTGACCGCCGACTTGAACAGCTGGTTGAAGTTTACCGCCGAAGGTAACTACAACTACTACTACAAACGTAACGAATCCAAAGAATTGGGTAGCGGTTATGCCAACGAAGGTGGTATGTACAAACTGGGTCAGTATTCTAAGGAACAGACCAACCTGAATGCCAACCTGTCATGGAACAAAACCGTAAAAGACTTCAATATCAGCGGTTTCCTCCGTGGTGAATATTACCACAACTTCCAGCAGGAATTACAGATGCAGACAGACGGCGGACTCGTTGTTCCGGGTCAGTTCTTCATCGGTAACTCCAAGAATGCTCTGATTACTACAGGTACAATCTCAGGTACAAAGACTATTTTGTCTGTAGCAGGTCAGTTAGCCGTAAGTTGGAAAGATCAGGTATTCCTGGATGTAACCGGACGTAACGACTGGTCTTCATCTTTGGTTTATGCCGACCAGCACGGTAACTATTCTTACTTCTATCCGTCTGTTTCAGGATCTTGGTTGATTCACGAAACTTTCCGTGGAAAAATGCCGGAATGGTTCTCATTCGCCAAGATACGTGCATCATGGGCACAAGTAGGTAACGATACGGATGCATACACCATCAATACAGCCTACAACCTGTATGGTATTGACAATACCGTAGGCCTGCAGGTTCCTGATACATATTATTCAAACAACCTGAAACCGGAACGTAAGAATTCATGGGAAGTAGGTTTGGATTTCCGTTTCTTAAGTAACCGCATCGGTATCGACGCTACTTATTATAAGGAAAATACCAAAAACCAGATCATGAAAATCAGTGTTCCGAATGAATCAGGTTTGTCTTACCAGCTGATCAATGCCGGTAACATCCAGAACCAAGGTGTGGAAATTGCTCTTAATACAACACCGATTGAAACCAAAGACTGGACTTGGGACCTGAATTTCACTTACACAAAGAATACGTCTAAGATTGTAGAACTTCACCCGAATGTAGCCAACTACATTACTTTGGTAGGTGATGCAGCCTATGGTAACTACCGTATCGCATCTGTAGCCGAAGTAGGTGGTGAATACGGTTTGCTGAAATCAGACGCCGTGCCTAACTACGATGAAAAGACAGGTCTTCCTATCCTGGAACTGGCTTCTTACAATACCCGCCACTCTGTATACTACAGCCGTTCAGGTGTTGTTCAGACTGTAGGTTCTATCCAGCCTGACTTCTTGGGTTCTGTAAACACCAGCTTGCGCTACAAGAACTGGACATTGCGTGCTTCCATGGATATGCGTTTCGGTGGTATGGTGGCTATCTATGGTTCTCACTATGGTACTGCATACGGCTATCTGGAATCTTCTTTGAAAGGTACAGATCCTGAACACGGTGGTATTACCTTTACTTCTATCTGGGACGGAAAGACTTACACAGACGGTGTGATTCCGGAAGCTATCATGCCGGGTGGACAGACCATCAATACTCCGACCGGAACTTATACGATTGCCGAAGGTGGTGAACTTTATGCCGACTTGGTTAACCGTGGTATCGTTGACCCACAGCACGCTTCTTCCTGGAACTACTGGAACAACTCTTGGGGCCGTGCAGCCGTATGGAAAAACAACGACTGGTTCCACGAACTGAACTACATCGCTTTGCGTGAAGTTTCATTGAGCTATCGTATGCCGAACAGCATTGCAAGCAAGATTGGTGCTTCCAGCATTAACTTGACTGTAGCCGGACGTAACCTGGGTTACCTGCTGAACTCTCTGCCGAACAACTTCAATCCCGAATCAATGCGTGGTACTCAGTCCGGTCAGTTCATGATTCGTTCAGTTAGCCCGTACACTGCAAGTTATACGTTTACTATTAATGCATCATTCTAACTATTGGAAAATTTAATGAATATGAAATCACATAAATTATTATTGGCAGCTCTTGCTTTCGGATCTGCCCTGATGACAACAGGATGCCGTGACGATTTCTCGGAGATGAACCAGGATCCATCTGCTGTGACCACAGGTAATATCTCTTTCTTGTTCGCAGAAGCTGTTAACCGTTTTGATCCGCAACCCTATCTGGAGTACTATTACAACGCTCCGATGAAATATGCGTGGGCAGGTATGGGCCTTTCCACCAGTGGTGCTACCGAAAGCATCCTGACATTAACTATCGACGGTGACCAGTCCAGACAATACATCAACGTATTGCGTGTGTTACGTGCGATGGAAGACGAATACAACAAATTAAGCGACGAAGATAAAGCCCTGAACGATGTATACATGTCAGGAGCCAATATCATGAGTATTTATCTGGGTATTTTCGCAACAGATATGTACGGCGCTATTCCTTATGTTGAAGCATGTAATGCAGCATACGGTGGAACATTGACACCGGGCTTCGACAGTGTAGAAAGCCTGTATGACTTGTGGCTGAACAAACTGGATGAATGTATCACTACATTTACCACCAGTGAAGCTGTCATGAAAGCAGACCAGGATGTAGTATACGGTGGTGACAAAGCCAAGTGGGCAAAATTCGCCAACTCTTTGAAACTGCGTATTGCTGTCCGTCTGCTGGCTCAGAATGAGGCCAAGGCCAAACAGATAGCTGCCGCTGTAGAAAGCGCTTCCTGCGGTTACCTGAATGCATTGGACGAAGATGTAAGATTCAACAAAGGACAAGTACGTCTGACCGGTGATCAGGGTTATGTCAACGACCGTATCTATCACTGGAGCAACGGATTTACCGGATGTGCAGGTACGGAAACTGTCATCAACTTCATGGTTGACAACAGAGACCCGCGTGTTCGTTTCTTCTATAAGAAAAACTACTGGAACTCCAAGATCGTACAGGGATATTACGATGCAGGTCTGGCAATTCCTGACTTTATCGAAAAAGATGTGGTTTACGAAGTTGGAGCCGATGGCAAGAAAGACTTCGTACGTTGGGGAGGTCCGGGTGAACCTTGGGTACGCTACCACGGAATCACTGAAGACTGGATGGCCAGCACAGACAATAGCGGTAAGTACAAATGGTTCTTCCCTACTGCTTATCCGAATGCTGATGCAGAACTTTACTTACACAACTCTGACGGTGCTAACCCGACAAGTTATACCGTATATTCTACATTGAATCAGATGATGATTATCGGCCGTCAGTATACTTCCGCTTCAGAAGTATCAGCAGCTACTCTGCCGGATGATACCTATACTTATACGACGAGCGATCGTCCATGGTATGGCATGTACATGAGTGCCGCAGAAGTAAACTTGTATCTGGCTGAATTTGCCATGCTGAATGGCGATGAGGCAAAGGCCAAGACTCATTATGACAGAGCTTTGTCATTCTCTGTTCAATCATACAACGAACTGGCCAAAGACAACCAGGTTACTTACTACAGCACTGTACAAGGTTCATTCGGTTATGACCCGAACGAAGGTGCCATCGACTTGAAAGACGGAGAAATCGATGAAATGTTGAGCCATGATGCATACGCATTTACAGGAACAGCTCAGGAAAAACTGGAAAAGATCTACCTGCAGGAAATGATTCACTTCACACTCTATCCGAATGAAGTATATGTAACTGCACGTCGTTCCGGTTATCCAAGCTACAACTCTACAATCCTGCCACGTACACAATATACAGAAGTACCGGCAACCAGCATTCCACGTCGTTTCCCGACAGGAGCCATTACCGATGACGACTTGTCTGGTGACGTGAAGAGAGCTGCATACGCAGAACAAGGCCTGACTGTAACTTCTTCAGGTTTGTATAACTCAGTTCTTGCTACAGAACGCTTGTGGCAGGATATGAATGCTCCTCAGTGGGGTTCAGGCCGTTAAACCAATATCATAAAGATATTCTCTGAAATATGGAGGGGAGTAAGATATCTTCCTCCCCTTTTTTCTTCGTTGTCATTGTCTCACATATAACCATACAACCATGAAACTACTTACCTGCTTGACTATACTATGGATAAGCTCTTTACTGACAGTATCAGCCCAACAGTTCAAAAGAATCTTCTTATTTGACAATTTCACAGAATCTCAAATCAAATTCCAAAACAAATCGCATACCCTTGTTTCACTTAATTATGATGCCGCCAACAAGACTCTGCTGTTCAAGCAAGGAGACGAATTAATGGAGGTGACCAACATAGCTTCCATCGACACGGTAATCGTCGAGGACAGACGATTTATCCCCGCCGGCAAAGGTTTGTATGAGGTAGTATACCTAAATAACGGAACTGTATTTATTGACTGGCTACTGAAAGACGTAAACATAGGTTCCAAGGGAGCACTTGGAGCAGTAACCCAAGGCAGTGTTCATAATCTGCAAATGAGCAATTTCGGATTAAACGGTACTGAAATGTATACTCCTTACAAACAACAGAAACTGGGAAGTACAGATATATATCGACGGAAAAGTGACAACACATACTACATAAACAAGGGGAACAAACTCGTCAAAATAAAGACACTGAAGCAACTGACAAAAGCTTTCCCCAACCACAAGGAAGAAATTAGCGCATTCGCCAAAGAAAACAAGACAGACATGAAAGACACACACGACGCATTGGTCATTATCAATTACAGCATGGGACTTTCCGATTAAAAACAAATCCCATCAATACGCTTCACAAAACGCCTAGACATCCGCATACAAACGAACGGACAAGTTCATCGAAACATCCGTTTGTTTATACCCAAACGAACGTTTCTTTTTCAGGGAAGTTAACCTTTTAAAAACGTCTGACGTTTCGATGAAAACGTCCAGACGTTTTTTAGTATGATTTTTTGTTTATCGCCTATTCAGATTCCAAGTAAGCATTCGAACAAATGCACCTTTTATACCTTGAGGTTTGGTTGTAGCTTTGCGGCAGCGAATACAATCAAACCTCAATTATTATGAACAGACAAGAATTTGAAGAATTAGAATTGCAGGTGCAACAAAGCAACCTGCCGTTGAAGTCGTACCTTCAACAAATAGGTGTAAGTTATTCAACCTTTCGGTTACTTTCAAATACAGAAAATCGCCATAACCTCTCCGCTTAAGGAGAAAGTTATGACGATTCAATATCAGAAAATGTTGTATCGTTATCAGAACTGGAACAAAGCCGTCAGCACAAAACGATGATTGTCTACCTGGTGCGTATCAACGACTTTTCCCTTAGTGTCATTGCTTCCATACCAGGCAGCTATCCAGGAATATTCGGCCCCGAATTTCCAGTGAGGCAGATTATAAGTCAGTTCGGCCGTAGCAGTAGTCAGCTGGTCCAGATTGGTTCCTGTCCCTATCAGTCCGGAAACTTCGTCCTTGGCTCCCAGATTCTTCAGGTAACCTCCAAAGAGGCCTCCACGCCATTTGCGGCCATACATCACATTCATCCAGGTATGCGAAACCCGAAGCGGAGTATACTCCTGTTCGCCGGTCCGTTCGTCGGTAGACGTTACCCCGTATCCGCCTACGGTACTGGTCTGTGTCAGGTTAGACCCCAATACACTCTTGGCAGCAACCAGCCACAAACCGTGGGTATACTTTACATGAGCCTCGGCCGAAACACCGGTTACACGTTCGTTCACCTTATAAGTCTGGTCATGATACACTGACTGTGTACGGGGAGTCATCGAAGAAACGTGCGCGCCTACTCCGGCTATCAGCCCCTTGCCCTTATAGTCCAGTCCCAGATAAAATTCAGGCACCATGCTGTTTTTCAGATAATTCTGGCTCTTGGCAGTCCCCGTGGTTCCGGGAACATCCGAAGAAGGTCCAACCGACAGGTATTGAGACTGTCCGATAGCGGCAGCCGTCAGTCCGAAATGAGGAGTACTAAAGCGGTAACGAATCTGAGGCGCACGGCTGAAAGGCTGATAAGGAGCTCCCATGTTCAGATTCAGGATTTCGGGAGCTACGTCACCATACAGCGGATGCCAGGTCTGTCCCACCAGCAAAGCCGAACGGTTCCACGCAAGGTTGAAATAAGCATGACGGATACGTACCAAAGAATAAGTAGTACCCGAACCGCGGAAATCGACTTCTACCTTAGCCGAAGTCTTTACCTTATCCCCCAGAACAGGACCATTCACATCCACTCCCAGACGGGTATACAACACATAAAATCCATTGTTTCCCCGATCATTCAGATCATTTCCGTCGGCATCCGGATTAACATCTTTCGGATACATATAAAACAATCCGTCTACGGTTTCCGAATTCGAACGGGTGTTGTAAAAAACATCCGTACGTACCTGACCATAAAACTTATAGTCGAATCCCTTTTTCTGCGCCATTGCCCCTGCCGACATCCCGACCAGAGCCGCCAGCAAGAAAAACTGTTTCTTCATATTCCTTTATTTAATATATAGATTCTTCATGTAAAAATCAAACCTCCATCACCTTGAAAATCCAACCGTCTCATTTCAACAAAAAGATTGTCGGACAATCACCGGTCAATCCGATTACCAATCAAAGTTTCCTCTCCTTGCGGAACCAGCTGATAAACCACAGCAGTGCTACCAGTACACATACTCCTCCGGCCACATAAGAAACGGTTCCCGACAACCCAAGCCCTTCGGGAGCGATAAACAGGTAAGTGGAACATACACAGGTCATAAAGAGTGCCGGAATGAGGGTTACCCAGTAATTCTTTCCGGAACGTACCAGAAATACGGTAATCGCCCACAAGGTAAATACGGACAAAGCCTGATTACACCATGCAAAATAACGCCAGATAATCTTAAACCCTTCCGCATCGCTCATGCTATACACCAATATAATAATAGTTACCAGAAAGATCGGAATGCAAATCATAAGCCGCCGACGGATACTGTACTGCTCGATGTGGAAGAAATCGGCTACAATCAGACGCGCCGAACGGAGAGCCGTATCACCGCTGGTAATGGGCGCCGCTACAATACCCAGAATGGCCAGGATTCCACCGAAAGCCCCCAGCCAGTCTTTCGATATATCCGTAGCTACCACAGCTCCCGAATAGGCGATTCCCGTCGTCTGGTCAACAATCCCGTTTTCATGGAAAAAATAAGTAGCCGCGGCAGCCCAGATCAGCGCCACGATACCTTCGGTCACCATTGCCCCGTAAAAAACAGGACGGCAATGCTTTTCATTTGTGATACAACGGGCCATCAACGGCGACTGTGTAGCATGAAAGCCACTGATGGCACCACAGGCAATGGAGATAAACATCATCGGGAATATGGGATTTTTTTCGTACTTGGTACCAAATCCGTTCCATATTTCGGGCAAATCGGGACTCTTTACATACAGCATTACCAGAATTCCTACAGCCATGAAAAGCAGGGCAAAAGCAAATAACGGATAAATGCGGCCGATGATCTTGTCGATTGGCAGCATGGTGGCCAGTACATAGTACACGAAAATCACAACTATCCAGAAATAGACATCCAGATTCTCGGGAGTCATGCCGGCCAGCAACTCGGCCGGACCGGACACAAATACCGCACCTACCAGCACCATCAGCAGCACCGTAAACGCGCAGGCTATCTTCTTGGTCCGCCCTCCCAGATAACGTCCGATTATTTCAGGCAGGCTCTCGCCGCCGTTCCGGATGGAGATGCAGCCGGCCAGGAAATCATGCACGGCTCCGGCAAATATTGTTCCAAATACTATCCACAAATAAGAGGCCGTACCGAACTGGGCTCCCATGATGGCCCCGAAAATAGGTCCTAACCCGGCAATGTTCAGAAATTGAATCATAAAAATTTTCCAGGTAGGCAAAGGAATAAAATCAACCCCATCGGCCATCGTGACAGCCGGTGTCTGACGGGAAGGATCAGGAGCAAACAAAGTATTGATGTAACGTCCATAAACCCAATATCCCACCAACAACAGAAGCAATGCAATTGTAAAAGTTACCATATATATTTAAAAAGTCATAATCGGACGCAAAAGTAACAAATTCAATGGTTAATCCGGATATTTTCATCGAAAAACATGAATAAAAACTACAAACAGGCATCCCGACGCCACCGACTACTAAATTGTATGAATAAGTCCGGCGTTCTTTTGACATCTCTGATTTTTATCCTACTTTTGCGCCAAAGAGAGAACTAGATTATGTACAGAAAATTACTTTGCTGGATCGCGGGAATCATCGCTTTTCTTCCCCTCCTGGCCCAGTCGAAATATGAAATACGGGCATCCTGGGTAACAACATTGGGTGGCATGGACTGGCCCGGAAAGAAAGCCAACTCACCCGAAGGAATCAAACGACAGAAACAAGAACTTTGCCAGCTACTGGACCAGCTGAAAGAAGCCAACTTCAATACCGTATTGTTCCAGACCCGTCTGCGGGGAGACGTGATTTATCCGTCGGCCTACGAACCTTTTGCAGAATCCATTACCGGATTCACAGGAAAAGCGCCGGCTCCGGAATATGACCCGCTGGCTTTCGCCGTAGAGGAATGCCACAAACGAGGCATGGAGATTCATGCCTGGTTCGTATCAATTCCGATCGGAAACGACCGTCAGATGCGGCTGCATGGCAAAGACGCCGTAGCACGGAAACATCCGTCTCTCTGCAAGCACATCAACCATTCGTGGTACCTGGACCCGGGAAATCCGGAAACGGCCAATTACCTGGCCGGAATCGTACGCGAGATCGTTACCAACTACGACATCGACGGAATCCATTTCGACTATATCCGCTATCCGGACCAGACCATGAAATTTCCCGACCAGGACACCTACCGAAAATACGGGAAAAAACAACCCATCAAGGACTGGCGCAGAGACAATATCACCCGGATTGTCAGAACCTGTTACCAGACCGTCAAATCATTGAAGCCCTGGGTAAAGGTCAGCAGCTCTCCCATCGGGAAATACAACGATACCAAACGTTACACGTCACGCGGATGGAACGCATACGCCATTGTCTGCCAGGACGCACAGCGATGGCTGAAAGAAGGCATTCACGATGCCTTGTTTCCGATGATGTACTTTCAGGGAAACAATTTCTACCCGTTCGCACTCGACTGGAAGGAAAACAAGAACAACCGCTGGATAGTGCCCGGACTGGGTATCTACTTCCTGCATCCGGACGAGCAGGACTGGAAACTGGACGAAATCGTCCGTCAGCTGTATTTCATCCGGGATGTCAAGCTGGATGGACAGGCCTACTTCCGCAACCGTTTCCTGCTGGACAACACCAAGGGGCTGCTGGATGAGCTGAAAGAACGCTTTTACCTGTATCCGGCCGTGGTTCCGGCCATGACCTGGCAGGACAGTATCGCTCCCTCCGCTCCCGGAAGCCCGTCATTCCGGATAGAAGGAAAATCACTTCGGCTGGGCTGGTCGGCTTCGGAAGACAACGACAAGCGCACGTACGTAACCTATCGCCTCTATGCGTCCAACCAATATCCGGTAGATATTCAGAAAGCTGAGAACCTGATAGAAAACGGAATCAGAGAAACCCGGTATACCTTTCTGCCGGAAGTGCCCTGGCAACAACGGGCATACTGGGCCGTAACGGCTGTAGACCGATACGGAAATGAAAGTCAGGCACTGGAACTCAACCAGCCGAAACTGGTAGATTTTCTGATCATCAACGACGAACTTCCGCAAATACCCGAAGGATGTACGCTGATAGTATCGGACGCTACCGGACAGGAAGTGATGCGCACCACCCGACCGGCAGCCGACTGGAAAGAATCACTCAAGAAAGGTTTCTTCCGGCTGACGCTCCTTCACCCCGACGGAAGCAGTGAACTGATAGGAACACTGGTACAATAAGGCTTTTATTTACAAAACATGGTGGATATAAGTAAAATTATCGCTAATTTTGCATAATAATCAGAAATACATCTAATTTATTTATATCATGAGCAACCAACGATACATGATGCGCGGCGTTTCTGCATCGAAAGAAGATGTACATAACGCAATCAAGAACATTGATAAAGGTATATTCCCGAAGGCATTCTGCAAGATTATTCCGGATATTCTGGGTGGAGACCCGGAATACTGCAACATCATGCACGCCGACGGAGCCGGAACCAAATCCTCTCTGGCTTATCTGTACTGGAAAGAAACCGGCGATCTGTCTGTATGGAAAGGTATCGCACAGGATGCATTGATTATGAACATCGATGACTTGTTGTGCGTAGGTGCGGTAGACAATATCCTGGTATCTTCTACCATCGGCCGTAACAAGCTGCTGGTTCCGGGAGAAGTTATCTCGGCTATCATCAACGGTACGGACGAACTGCTGGCCGAACTCCGTGAAATGGGCGTAGGTGTCTATGCTACGGGAGGAGAAACTGCCGACGTAGGCGACCTGGTTCGCACCATCATCGTAGACAGTACGGTTACTTGCCGCATGAAACGTGCCGATGTAATCGACAATGCCAACATCCGCCCGGGTGACGTCATCGTCGGACTGGCCTCTTACGGACAGGCTACTTACGAAAAAGAATACAACGGCGGTATGGGAAGCAACGGTCTGACCAGCGCGCGTCACGACGTATTCGCCAAATACCTGGCCGAGAAATATCCGGAAAGTTACGATCATGCCGTACCGGATGAACTGGTTTACAGCGGCAAGCTGAAACTGACAGACGCCGTAGAAGGTTCTCCGCTGGATGCCGGCAAGCTGGTTCTTTCGCCTACCCGTACTTACGCGCCGGTAGTCAAGAAACTGCTGGATGCCCTGCGCCCGCAAATCCACGGTATGGTTCACTGCTCAGGTGGCGCACAGACTAAGGTACTGCACTTCGTAGGCGACAACTGCCGCGTCATTAAGGACAACCTCTTCCCCGTTCCTCCTTTGTTCCGTACCATCAAGGAACAGAGCGGTACAGACTGGGACGAAATGTACAAGGTATTCAACATGGGACACCGTCTGGAAGTATATCTGTCACCGGAACACGCCGAACAGGTAATCGAAATCAGCAAATCGTTCAACATCGACGCTCAGATTATCGGACGTATCGAAGAAAGCGACCACAAGGAACTGATTATCCGCAGCGAATTCGGAGAGTTCAAGTATTAATGGAATACGAACGATGGCAGAAAACAATACCATTTTAGAGAAGCTGGAAGGCCTGGTATCACGCTTCGAGGAGGTATCTACACTCATTACAGACCCAAACGTGATAGCCGACCAGAAGCGATACGTCAAACTAACCAAAGAATATAAAGAGCTCGGCGACTTGATGGACGCCCGCAAGGAGTACCTGCAATGTCTCAACGGACTGGAGGAGGCCAAAATGATGATGGCCGAAAACGATCCGGAAATGAAGGAAATGGCCCGTGAAGAAGCGGCGGCCTGTGAAACCCGTATTCCACAGCTGGAAGAAAAAATCAAGCTGCTGCTGGTACCGGCCGACCCGCAGGATGACCGCAACGCTATCCTGGAGATCCGTGGAGGTACGGGAGGCGACGAAGCGGCTATCTTTGCCGGCGACCTGTTCCGCATGTATTCCAAATACTGCGAACGCAAAGGCTGGAAACTGGAAGTATCGAGCGCCAACGAAGGCGCCGCCGGAGGTTTCAAGGAAATCATCTGCTCCGTTACCGGAGACAAGGTATACGGCACCCTGAAGTACGAATCTGGCGTACACCGCGTACAGCGCGTACCTGCCACGGAGACTCAAGGACGTGTGCATACTTCGGCAGCCTCAGTAGCCGTACTCCCCGAAGCCGAACCGTTTGACGTAGAGATCAACGAAGGTGAAATCAAATGGGATACCTTCCGTAGCGGTGGTGCCGGAGGTCAGAACGTAAATAAAGTAGAATCCGGAGTCCGCTTGCGCTACAACTGGAAGAATCCGAATACCGGTGTCGTAGAAGAAATCCTTATCGAATGTACCGAAACCCGCGACCAGCCGAAGAACAAGGAACGCGCCCTCAGCCGTCTGCGTACCTTCATTTACGACAAGGAACACCAGAAGTACATCGATGACATTGCCTCCAAACGCAAGACCATGGTAAGCACCGGTGACCGTTCGGCCAAGATCCGTACCTACAACTATCCGCAGGGACGTATCACCGACCACCGCATCAACTATACCATCTACAACCTGGCCGCATTCATGGATGGTGACATACAGGACTGCATCGATCACCTGATCGTAGCCGAAAATGCGGAACGTTTGAAAGAAAGTGAATTATAAAAACTGTCGGCAAGGCTTTCATGATAAAGTCTCGCCCACTGGGAAACTCAAAAACTTAAAAACTTAGGGACATGAACAAACAACAGTTATTCGAAAACATCAAGAAGAAACAGTCTTTCCTCTGTGTAGGACTGGATACGGATATAAAGAAGATTCCGGAACACCTGCTGAAAGAAGAAGATCCGATTTTCGCCTTCAACAAGGCCATCATCGACGCAACAGCTCCTTACTGTATCGCTTACAAACCCAATCTGGCTTTCTATGAAAGCATGGGCGTAAAAGGATGGATTTCTTTCGAAAAGACCATTCAGTATCTGAATGAGAACTATCCCGATCAGTTCATCATTGCCGACGCCAAACGAGGCGACATCGGCAATACATCGGCCATGTATGCCCGGACCTTCTTCGAGGAAATCAAGCTGGATGCAGTTACGGTGGCACCTTACATGGGCGAAGACAGCGTGACTCCGTTCCTGACTTACGAAGGAAAATGGGTCATCCTGCTGGCTCTGACTTCCAACAAGGGTTCTCACGACTTCCAGTTGACTACAGACACCGAAGGCGAACGCCTGTTTGAAAAAGTATTGCGCAAATCGCAGGAATGGGGCAACGACCAGAACATGATGTACGTGGTAGGTGCTACCCAGGGACGCATGTTCGAAGATATCCGTAAAATCGTCCCGGACCACTTCCTGCTGGTACCGGGAATCGGTGCACAGGGCGGATCGCTGGAAGAAGTCTGCAAATACGGCATGAACAAGGAATGCGGTCTGATTGTCAATTCCAGCCGTGCCATTATCTATGCCGACAAGAGCGAACGTTTTGCCGAAATTGCCGGTGAAGAAGCTCACAAAGTCCAGTTGCAAATGGCAGAACAACTGAAAGCCATCCTGTAAAAACAGGTTATTCCGAATTTTCATACAGCACAAAGACATCCCCGGATGATTATCCTGCCTAACCGTAGCGAAAGAGACGAAGCGGCAATAATCCTCCGGGCTTTTTTTCCTGTTTTCTCTTTTTCTCTCCGGATTCAAGGGAAAAAACAAGGTAAAAAGCCCCTTTTCACCAAAACGACCTGCAAATATTTTACTATTTGTTCTGATATATAAAAAAAAAAACCGTAATTTGCATAATTGATAGGATTGAACAGAGAAAACTAACTATCAATCAAGGAAAACAAGGAACCTGAAAAAGAAGAATTAAAATTGTAATTTATGGAGTTCTCAGCGAAACAAATTGCAGAATACGTCCAAGGAACCATCGTAGGAAATGAAAATGCAACCGTCCATACATTTGCCAAAATAGAAGAAGGCATACCGGGCGCACTTTCTTTTCTGGCGAATCCGAAATATACACATTATATATATACTACCCGGTCGTCCATCGTTCTGGTGAATAAAGATTTCGAACCGGAACAGGAAGTCAGTACCACACTCATCAAAGTAGAGGACGCCTATGAAAGTCTGGCCAGACTCATGACCCTTTATGAGATGCACCAGCCCAAGAAAACGGGTATAAGTTCTCTGGCGTCCATCGCTGAAACCGCCAAAATAGGCAAGGATGTTTATATCGGCCCGTACGTATGCATCGAAGAAGGTGCCGAAATAGGCGATCGCTGCTACATACACCCCCATGTTACAGTGGGAAGCAACGCAAAAATAGGAACCGACACAATCCTATATCCACACGTTACCATTTATCACGACTGCCGCATCGGAAACCACTGCATCCTCCATGCAGGAGCCGTTATCGGTGCAGACGGATTCGGATTCGCACCGTCGCCCGAAGGATACGAAAAAATTCCGCAAATCGGCATTACCATACTGGAAGATAACATAGAAGTAGGCGCCAATACGTGTATCGACCGTGCTACCATGGGAGCAACCATCATACATAAGGGAGTAAAACTGGACAATCTGATCCAACTGGCTCACAACGTAGAAGTGGGAAGCCACACCGTCATCGCCTCACAAGGAGGAATAGCAGGTTCGGCCAAGATAGGTGAATGGTGCATGTTTGGCGGACAAGTAGGCGTAGCCGGACACATAAAAATAGGCGACCATGTAAATGTCGGCGCGCAATCAGGCATTCCGGGAAATGTAAAGTCGCATACCACCCTTATGGGATATCCGGCCATCGACCCGAAACAATTTGCACGTTCCGCAGCCATCTACAAAAAGCTACCGGACATGTATACAGAACTGGGACGCCTGCAAAAAGAAATTGAAGAATTAAAAAAACAACTTAACTCATAAAGCCCATGTTGAAACAACAAACCTTAAAAGGCAGCTTTTCACTGAACGGAAAAGGACTTCATACCGGAGTCAAACTGACCGTAACATTCAATCCTGCCCCAGAGCATCACGGGTATAAGATACAGCGTATCGATTTGGATGACCAGCCCATCATCGATGCCGTAGCAGAAAATGTAGTTGACACAACCCGAGGTACTGTCCTGGCCAAGAATGGAGTCAGAGTCAGTACGGTAGAACATGCGCTCGCCGCACTTTACGCGGCAGGCATAGACAACTGCCTCATTCAGGTAGACGGACCCGAATTCCCGATACTTGACGGTAGCGCCAAGGCATACGTAGAATGCATCAAACGCGTAGGCATTACCGATCAGGCAGCTCCAAAAGATTACTACATCATCAAATCAAAGATAGAATTCCGCGACGAAGCGACCGGTTCATCCATCATTGTTTTACCGGATGAGAAATTCAGTATCAATACACTGATCTCATACGATTCAAACATTCTGAACAATCAGTATGCAACCCTGGAAAACATGGAACAGTTTCCTACGGAAATAGCCTCGGCACGTACTTTCGTATTCGTCCGCGAAATCGAACCGCTGCTGAATGCCGGATTAATAAAAGGAGGAGACCTCGATAATGCCATTGTGATTTACGAAAAACAGATGACTCAGGAAAACTTCGATAAGCTGGCCGATGTCATGGGAGTACCTCACATGGATGCAACCCACATAGGATACATCAACCACATTCCATTGGTATGGCCGAACGAACCTGCACGTCACAAGCTGCTGGACATTATCGGCGACCTGGCACTGGTAGGAAAACCTATCAAAGGACGCATCATCGCCACACGTCCGGGACACACCATCAACAACAAGTTTGCCCGCCAGCTACGCAAGGAAATCCGTCTGCACGAAATTCAGGCTCCTGTATACAACTGTAACGAAGCACCGCTGATGGATGTAAACCGCATCCGCGAACTGCTTCCACACCGTTATCCGTTCCAGCTGGTAGACAAAGTAATCGCCATCGGCGCCAATCACATTGTAGGTGTCAAAAACGTGACTTCCAATGAACCTTTCTTCCAGGGACATTTTCCGCAGGAACCGGTCATGCCGGGGGTACTTCAAATAGAGGCAATGGCACAAGTAGGCGGTCTGCTGGTGCTGAACTCGGTAGAAGAACCCGAAAGATATTCCACCTATTTTCTGAAAATCGATAATGTAAAATTCCGCCATAAGGTAGTACCGGGAGACACTCTGTTGTTCCGGGTAGAACTGATGGCTCCTATACGCAGAGGAATATCCACCATGAAAGGTTATATCTTCGTAGGCGAGAAAATTGTCTGTGAAGCGGAATTCATGGCACAAATTGTAAAAAACAAATAAACAGAGAAAATGATTAGTCCATTAGCATACATACATCCGGAAGCAAAAATCGGTGAAAACGTGGAAATCGGTCCCTTTGTCTTTATCGATAGAAACGTTGTCATCGGTGACAACAATGTAATCATGCCTAACGCAAACATCCTGTATGGTTCACGTATAGGTAATGGAAACCGTATCTTTCCTGGAGCCGTCATCGGTGCCGTTCCACAAGACCTCAAGTTCAGAGGAGAAGAAACCACTGCCGAAATCGGTGATAATAACACCATCCGTGAGAACGTAACCATCAATCGGGGAACAGCCGCAAAAGGACGGACCATCGTAGGCAGCAACAATCTGTTGATGGAAGGAGTACACGTGGCCCATGACGCATTAATAGGAAGCGGATGTATTATCGGTAATTCTACCAAAATGGCCGGTGAAATCATTATCGACGACAATGCCATCGTCAGCGCCAATGTCCTGATGCATCAGTTCTGCCGTGTAGGAGGATACGTCATGATTCAGGGTGGTTGCCGCTTCAGCAAGGATATTCCTCCCTATATCATCGCCGGAAGAGACCCGATAGCCTATTGCGGTATCAACATCGTCGGACTTCGCCGACGCAATTTTACAAACGAACAGATTGAAAGCATTCATAATGCCTATCGCATTATCTATAACAGCGGAAAAAACGTTACGGAAGCAATTGCCCAGATAAAAGAAGAGATGACAATGACACCGGAAATAGAATATATCGTGTCATTCGTCGAAAATTCACAGCGAGGCATTATCCGTTAAGTAAAAATTCATATCTTTACGCTATCAATAAAACGACAAAAAAGAAACTGCACAATGGTATATAAATTCAGAATCATATCAGACGAAGTCGATGACTTCTTGAGAGAAATCAAAATCGACTCAGAAGCTTCATTCTACGATTTACACGAAGCTATATTGAAATGTACGAATTACAAGGATGACCAGATGACTTCTTTCTTTATCTGTGATGATGACTGGGAAAAAGAAATCGAAATCACCCTGGAAGACATGGGAAACGGAAGTTCTGAAGAAGATACATTCGTCATGAAAGACACTCCGCTCAACGAATTGCTGGAAGACGAAAAGCAGAAACTGATTTATGTATTCGATCCGTTGGCTGAACGCGTATTCTTTATCGAACTGTCTGAAATCATCACAGGAAAGAACCTGCAGAAAGCTACATGCTCGCGCAAAGAAGGAAATCCACCGAAACAAACAATTGATTTCGATGAACAAATGAACAGCAATGCAGCCATCGACCTGGATGAAAACTTTTACGGCGACCAGGATTTCGACATGGAAGATTTCGATCCGAACGGATACGAAGTAGGAGAAAGTGGAAATCCATACGACGACGATAAATATTAAAAAAGCCATCACTTCATTGACCCAACTGAATAGAGAAAATCATTTCCCTATGGATACAGGAAATAGAGTAGCCATGCCTACCCTGATTGTACTTGTTGGTCCTACTGGAGTCGGAAAAACGGATCTCAGCCTGCGAATTGCGGAAACGTATCACAGCCCAATCCTTTCTTCCGACTCTCGTCAGCTTTATGCCGATCTGAAAATAGGAACGGCGGCTCCCACTCCCGAACAGCTGGCACGTGTACCTCACTATTTTGTCGGAACCCTAAAACTAACTGATTATTACAGTGCGGCCCAGTATGAAGCTGAAGTCCTCAAGAAACTGAATGAACTGTTTCCCATACATCCGGTAGTGTTAATGACCGGAGGATCCATGATGTACGTAGACGCCGTATGTAAAGGCATTGACGACATTCCTACCGTAGATCAGGAAACACGGGAACTGATGATCCAACGCTACGAAACAGAAGGACTGGAACGGTTATGTGCCGAACTTAAACTACTGGATCCCGAATACTATCAGCAAGTAGATCTCAAGAACCCGAAACGGGTTATACATGCCCTGGAGATTTGTTACATGACCGGAAAGACATATACCTCGTTCCGCACACGTACTACCAAGAAACGACCTTTCCACATACTGAAGATCGGACTTAAAAGAGACCGGGAAGAACTGTACGAACGAATAAACCGGCGAGTAGATCTCATGATAGAAGAAGGACTGATAGAAGAAGCCCGTCGCGTTTATCCCTACAGACAACTGAATTCACTGAATACAGTAGGCTATAAAGAATTATTTCAGTATTTTGACGGAACCTACGACCTGTCATTTGCCATTGAAAAAATCAAGCAGAATTCACGCATCTACTCACGCAAGCAGATGACATGGTTCAAGCGGGATCCGGAAATCACCTGGTTTCATCCGGACCAGCAAACCGAAATCCTGCAATTCATCGAAACACGTCTTAACAACCCATTATAAAGAATCAGGGAAAAGTAATATTTGCCACTTACTTTTCCCTGATTGTCTTATATCGTATAACCTTAATCTCTCTCAGACAGAATTTAATCTTCCCTGTCAGACAATAAATATTCCTTGCGGAACATATCAACAAAAAGCAGGAACAATGATACAAGCAACGGACCGAAGATTACTCCCATAAATCCAAAAATAGGTAATCCCGCTACAACGCCAAAAATAGTAATGAGAGGGTGGATATTAGCCATTTTCTTTTGCAGCATAAAACGGATCAGATTATCACATTGTGAAATGATTATACCACCATATCCCAAAAGAATCAAGGCACTTATCCAATTCCCCGTCAACAGAAAATAAATGGAAATAGGTACCCATACCAATGCAGTACCAACCAAAGGTATGACAGAAGCCAAAGCAGTCAGCATGGCACTGAAAATGGGATTCGGCGCACCACACAACCAATATCCTCCCAACGAAATAATTCCCTGAATAACGGCCAGCAACGGTATGCCAATGGCATTGGAACGAACAATAAGCTGAATCTTATCAAGTACTTCCTTCTTGTCTTTCTCCTTAAACGGAAGAATTGTAGCGATATATTCTTCCATATCCTTTCCTTCGTACAACATAAAGAAAAGCAACATAATGGCCACACACACATTAACAAAGAAATCGCTGACGCCAGCCATGAGTTTCTGTCCGAAAGCAGACAGATGAGATACAATAAATGAGACGCTATTCTCAGAAAAAACATCAAATCCAGAACGGTCCTTCACAATCTGAGCGACCTGACGCACCGGAGCTACAATACTTTTTGCATCCAGATGAAGTCCGGAAAGCTGATCAATAAGCAACCAGGTCAGAAAAGATATGGGAATCAGGAAGAACAGAGTGGTACAAATAGTTACAAGCCATACCGCCAAGGAAGGATTTATCCGGGTCTTTAACCGATACGTCCAGTTACGAACCAAAAGAAAAAGGGTAAAACCACCCAAAATACCGTTCATGAATGGCTGTGCCTGCTTAAACAACAAGATACCTAATCCTATAATCAGCAGCACCAAGGAATATTTCCAATATTGCTCTTTCATCGATTAATATTTTAAAGTACAAAATCCTTCTTATCAATGTACAAGATCGGAAAAATATTTTTTTCGCCTAACCTTGATTTGCCAAAGAATACTAAAAGAAAAACGTTGAGGTATGATGGAAACAGAAGTCTGACGAAGATTCTCCATACGATCAGACACAAAATCCGGCTTCATCCGATTAAATTCCTCCCGCGCCCGAACCACAGCCCTCGCATTTTTCAAATCACCTTTCAGCAGAAATACCAAAGCCGCCAGATAATCCAGGCAAGTACGTACACGCATGACAGCTGTCAATTCATCTTCAGACAAATTCTTATACAGCATCAGCAGATTATTCCGGAAATTCAAAAAGGTCTTTCTCGGATTCTCTTTCTTCAGCGTAGCTCCCCCTACGTGATAAACCTTGCTGAAAGGCAGACAAACCAGTTTATAACCACGGCTGCGCATTCGCCAGCAAAGATCAATCTCCTCCATGTGAGCGAAAAAACGCCCGTCCAATCCCCCCACCTTCCGATATACATCCAACCGAAGCAGCAAAGCAGCTCCCGTAGCCCAAAAAACCGGTATGACACTGTCATATTGACCTTCATCCACTTCTACCTTCTCAAATATACGTCCTCTGCAAAAAGGATAACCGTAACGGTCAATAAATCCGCCACAGGCTCCTGCATATTCAAAACAGTTCCTTTGATTAAAACTCAAGAGCTTAGGTTGACAACCAGCTACTTCAGGGTGTCTATCCATGTAAGCAATCATCGGGTCCAACCAATTCTCAGAAACTTCTACGTCACTGTTCAGCAAGACTACATAAGTAGCTTCCACTTGTGATAAAGCCTGATTATACCCTTCTGCAAAGCCATAATTACGGTCCAGACGAATCAAACGTACAGAAGGAAACTCATGTTCCACTACCTTACAGGAATCGTCTGTGGAGCCATTATCAGCCACACAAACTTCCTGGTCGGCTCCGGAAACACTTGCAATCACCGAAGGGAGAAAACGACGAAGCATCTCACTCCCATTCCAATTCAATATGACTACGGATACTTTCATGCCAGAACCACTCCCTTTAATGCTGTCTCATCTTCATTAAAATCACCTAAACGTACACGAACCAAATGGTTGTCGAGGGCATCATCGTATGGTAACTCTACACGAATATAATTTGCAGTAAATCCATGCATCGGAATTCCCGGTTTTGATTTTTCCATCAGGACAACGGCTTCCCGACCGATATGACGAGCATAAAAGGCCTTTGTCTTTTCATCAGACAGAGCCAGCAAAAGCTGACTACGACGATGTTTTTCTTCCGCAGGAACTGTATAGTCAATTTTCAATGCCTGCGTTCCCGGACGTTCCGAATAACTGAACACATGAAGCTGCGTAACATCCAGCCCCTGGATAAAGGAATACGCACGGTCAAAATATTCCGGTGTTTCACCACGCGTACCTACAATCACATCCACTCCAATAAAAGCGTCAGGTATCAATTCTTTTATTTTATGCACCTTGGCAGCAAACAACGACGTATCATACCGACGACGCATCAGTTTCAGCACTTCATCACATCCCGACTGCAACGGAATGTGAAAATGCGGCATAAAAGCGCGCGATTGAGCTACGTAAGAAATAATCTCATCGGTCAGCAAATTAGGCTCAATAGAAGAAATACGATAACGTTCGATACCTTCTACCTGATCCAGCGCTTTCACCAAATCGAAAAAGGTTTCTCCCGTAGTCTTACCAAAATCGCCGATATTTACTCCTGTAATAACGATTTCCTTTCCCCCTTCAGCTGCAACCTGCCGTGCCTGCTCCACCAAATCGGCTATTTTTCCGTTACGGCTGCGTCCTCTGGCAAACGGTATCGTACAATAAGAGCAAAAATAATCACAGCCATCCTGTACCTTCAGAAAATAACGGGTACGATCTCCCCTTGAACACGAAGGAGAAAAGGTACGTATATCTTTAGTAGCCGTAGTAATTGCTTCACCGTGTCTATGTTTTTCCAGGTTACCTAAATATTTCATCAGCTCTCCTTTCTGCTCCGCTCCCAGTACCAGATCTACTCCTTCTATATCGGCTACCTGTTCCGGCTTCAGCTGGGCATAACACCCAGTCACTACCACAAAAGCCCCCGGGTGCTCCTTGGTCAGCCGATGAATAGCCTGCCTGCACTTCTTGTCGGCCACTTCAGTTACCGAACAGGTATTAACGATGCAAATGTCTGCCTGCTCGCCTTTTCGAGCAGTACGGACACCTGCCTCTTTCAGCATTTTTCCAATGGAAGAAGTTTCGGCAAAATTCAATTTACAACCCAATGTATAATAAACAGCTTTTTTATTTTGAAAAACAGTTGTATCAATCATACTTATTTTAGTGTTTCTATAAAATCACTTGCAAAGGTACATAATATTTCGCGATTTCGGATATACCGTTCTCAATTACAATAAACACATTCACATACAATAAGTTCAAACAAGGCCAATAAAACCTCACACTTCCCATTTAGAAGCAACTTCTACAATAAACAATCTTCATTGCATCCATAAGAAATTTTCCAAACAAAAAAATATGTTTTAAAGCATATTGATAATCAATAACTTAACAAAAAAACGTTTTTTTTCGAAAAAAAAGTCGCATAAAAGAGAACAACGTATCATAAAAGTCTATATCTTTGCAGCGTTTTAAGAAACAAACATAAGTATTACAGATTTTAAAAAAGCAAAGAAAATGAAAAAATTAGTATTTTTGTTCGTAGCATTTGCTGCTGTATCTTTCGCATCATGCGGTAACAAGGCAGCTAACACTGAAGTAAGCACTGAAACAGATTCAGTAGAAGTTGTAGAAGAAGCAGCTCCATTTGTCCATACTACAGCAGTTGCAACTGACTCTGTAGCAACTGACTCAGTAGCATCAGCTGAATAATCTGATTGAACAAATTAGAGAGAATTGAAAGTCTGTAAGCTCAGCCTACAGACTTTTTTTATGTCCTTTTCCCAACCCTACATCGCAAAGATTCAAAAGAACATCTTATTCTTTTTCCTTAATTCCATCCCACCCGTTTCCTTATCCCCTGTCTCATTCCGGCTCTCTTCTTTCCCTTGCCACTTCTCTCTTTTACAGAATCTATATAAGATTATGTCATAAAAGAGTATAAAAAAAAGAATCCCCGATCAGATTCTTCATCCAACCGGGGACTTATCAAGTATCTACAGATAACAAAATTAAGCTTCTTCTGCAACTACTTCAAAAGGAATTTCTACAGAAACTTCCTTGTGAAGTTTAACGATAGCCTTGTACTGACCAACTTCTTTTACCTGATCCTTCACAACGATAATCTTACGATCGATGTTATGACCCAATTTAGCCAATTCCTCAGCAATCTGAATGCTACCTACTGAACCATAGATAGAACCAGTAGCGCTAACCTTAGTAGCGATCTTCAAAGATACATCTTTCAAAGATTCAGCCACTGCTTCAGCATCTTTCTTAATCTTTTCCAATTTGTGAGCGCGCTGCTTCAATTCTTCAGCCAGCATTTTCTTTGCAGCCGGAGAAGCGATAACTGCTTTTCCAGTCGGAATAAGATAGTTACGACCATAACCTGACTTAACGGTTACAACATCATTTTTGTAGCCCAAGTTAACTACGTCTTCTTTCAAGATAATTTCCATACTTATTCCTCCTTTAATTATTTCATCATATCAGTTACGAAAGGCAGCAAAGCCAAGTGACGAGCTCTCTTAACAGCCTGCGCAATACGACGCTGGAACTTCAATGAAGTACCGGTAATACGGCGCGGAAGGATCTTTCCCTGTTCGTTCAAGAATTTCTTCAAGAATTCAGGATCTTTGTAGTCGATATACTTAATACCACTTTTTTTGAAACGGCAGTATTTTTTCTTCTTAACGTCTACTGAAGGCGGAGTTAAATATCTGATTTCTGATTGTTGCTGTGCCATGATTAGTTTTCCTCTTTTTTAGTTGATTTAACATTTCTTCTCTTAGCAGCGTATTCTGCAGCGTACTTATCCATCTTGAAAGTCAAGAAACGGATAACACGTTCGTCACGACGGTAGTTTACTTCAAGTTTTTCAATTACTGTCGGTTCTGCTTTAAATTCAATCAGCTGATAAAAACCAGTAGATTTTTTCTGAATTGGGTAAGCCAATTTCTTCAATCCCCAGTTTTCTTCGTTGATGATCTCTGCACCTTCCTCTGTCAGGATAGCTTTGAACTTTTCTACCGCTTCCTTCATCTGTACGTCAGACAAAACGGGAGTTAAAATGAAAACGGTTTCGTATTGATTCATACTTTGTTAATTAAATATTAATAAATAAATTTCAATTGCGGCGCAAAGGTACGGTATTTTTATCTAATTCACAAATACTTATCCGCTCTTTTTTCCTCAAAAGCATAAAAATCAGGGGGCATTTATAAATTATTAAGAAAACTGGACACATCAACGAGCACTATCGAGCAGATGATTTCCGTTTACCGGGACAAAAAATTCCACATTTTACCGAACGTCAATCCTTCTACCCGCTTTTTATACCATGCCATCGGATCCAACGATAAAAAAATAGTCAAATTGAACCGACTAATTGCATAAAGTATTGTATCTTTGCATAGTTGTTTAAACAATAATTGGATGATAGAACAATTTAATTTTGACATACAACTGATTTTTGCCATTCTGAACGGGAAGGTATCGGCTGCCATCAACCGTAAATTAAGCCGTAACTTCCGACAGAACGGTATGGATATCACACCCGAACAATGGACCGTATTGCTTTTTTTATGGGAAAAGGACGGTGTCACACAGCAAGAGTTATGCAATGCTACCTTCAAGGACAAACCAAGCATGACACGTCTGATAGACAATATGGAGCGCCAGCATCTGGTAGTAAGAATATCGGATAAAAAGGACCGCCGGACCAATCTCGTCCACCTCACCCGAACGGGTAAAGAACTGGAAGAAAAGGCGCGTTTCATCGCCAACAAAACCCTGAAAGAAGCTCTTCACGGATTAACCCTTGAAGAACTACGTGTGAGTCAGGAAGTTTTACGTAAAATATTCACAAATACCAAAGATTAAAAAGAAGTTTCGCAAGAGCGATGGCTATTTGCACGAAATTCTGTTTTTTTTCACCAAATAATTTCCAAGATAAAAGAATTATGCTTTAATTTGTAACCAAGAATAATAAACCATAAAACGAAGACACACATGAAAAACTTATTAAAGTATTTAGGAGTGATATTGGTGATCATCGGTGCGGTAATCCTGATTGCATGCTTCAGTACAGCGAATGTAAACGACAACACCACACTGGGCCTTTCAATGGTACTGGTAATTGTCGGACTCATTGTACATATCATCATGAACAAACGAATTACTGATTGATTCTCCTTTCATTAAGGAATAAAAAAGCCTGAAAGCGTTGCTTCCAGGCTTTTTTATTGGAGGATTCCATCCTTCTGTCATTCATTTTCCGGAGTAATCAGTTTGTAACCCTTTCCATGGATATTGATAATCTCGATGGAATCATCTTCTTTCAGGTGTTTACGCAGCTTGGTGATGTATACATCCATGCTTCGTGCATTGAAATAGTTATCATCTATCCAGATAGTCTTCAGCGCGAAGTCACGCTGCAGAATTTCGTTGGCGTGTGCACAAAGCAAAGCCAGCAGTTCAGATTCCTTGGTAGTCAATTTTGTCTGCTTGTCACCGATAGACAAGATCTGCTTCTGGGTATCAAATGTAAAACGTCCGATCTTGTATACCGTACTTTCCTTATTCCGCTTGCCACGTACACGACGCAAAATAGCCTCAATACGCAGCGTCAGCTCTTCCATACTGAAAGGTTTAGTAATATAATCGTCAGCACCCAATTTGAATCCTTCCAGAATATCTTCCTTCATGGTTTTTGCCGTCAGGAAAATAACAGGTATTTCGGCATTTGCCTGACGAATTTCAGTAGCCAGCGTAAAGCCGTCCTTCTTGGGCATCATTACATCGGTAACAACCAAATCATATTTATTTTTCAGAAACGCCTTATAGCCAGCTTCACCATCCGGATACAACTCTGCAGAATAACCTTTCGCCTGCAAGTATTCTCTCAACAGCATGCCAAGATTCTCGTCATCTTCGCACAGCAAGATTCGTAATTTCTCATCCATATTATTCGTCTTTAAATAAAGGTAATACAATTATAAATTTAGTTCCTACATTAAGTTCACTCTCGGCACGGATTGTACCCTTATGGTCCATGATGATTTTCTTCACATAGGCCAGGCCCAACCCGAATCCTTTTACATCGTGCAGGTTTCCGGTATGAACCCGATAGAACTTATCAAAAATTTTCTTCAAATTTTCTTTCTTAATACCGATTCCATTATCCTCTATTGATATATAGAGTTTGTTCGCTTCATTCCAGGTCTTTATCTTCAATACCAGGTCTCCATCAGGTTTCCGGTACTTCACCGCATTATCCAGCAGATTGAAAATAACATTGGTAAAGTGCATCTCATCCACAAAGATTACCGGATCTTCCGCATTCAGTTCAGCATCCAGCGTACCGTTGTATTTCTCCACTTTCAGCCGGAATGTGTTGATAACCCCGTTTATCAGTTCATGCGCATCGATTTCCTTCTTCTTCAGAGTCGCTTTCTGGCGTTCGAACATAGACATCTGCAGAACCTTCTCAACCTGGAAACGCAAGCGCTTTGTCTCATCATTGATAACCCCCGAGATATGCTTAAACATCATGGGCGATTTGGCCACTGCCGGATCGTTCAGCATCTGAGCGGCCAGCGAAATGGTAGAAATCGGAGTCTTGAACTCGTGTGTCATATTGTTGATGAAATCATTCTTGATTTCAGTCAGTTTCTTCTGACGGAAAATGATATAAATGGTAAATACAAAAGTTACCAGCAACACCAGCGTAAATACGATGGAAGGTATCATGAACCGTACCGAACTGAAAATATATGAATCCAGTGTCGGGAAGAAGATATTCACGAACCCCATCTTGGCCGGAGGATCGTTCTCGAACAGAAGCCGGGAGTAAATCTTTTCGCCGTCGAATACATAATCCGAACAGCGATATACTTCTTTCCCGTCACGGTCGGTCACCGAAAAATGGTATGGAATATCAATTCCATTGTTCAACAATTCCGATTTCAGGAAATGATCCAGTTGTTTGAAATTAATCCGCTCCTTCAAGGGCTTGTCACTTGCGGTATAAAGAATGTTATAAACCACTTCATCCAGCAATGCCCGCTGGTACACATAACGTTCTTTCAGGATTTCCTGCAAGCGGCGCGATGTCTGCGGAATGTTCTTTCCCGTAGAAATAATCACCTTAGGAACACTGGACGGACGGTTTGTAATGGTCTTCAGCTCAAAAGTGGAATACATCGTTCCATCCGGAGATGTCACGGTGTACTGATGATGTTCTACCACATTGTTTCCACCGGCTTCCTGTTGTTGCTGCAACTGCTCCGACAGGCGTGCGGCACGTTCCTGTGCTGCTACATCCTTTTCGAGGTATTTTTTGGTTTCTACCAGTTCCAGGTTATGTACAGCCTGCACCAGGCTGCGGTTCACATTTTCTTCGAACTGCCCCCTGCGCATTTTGACCATCTCTTCAATGTAACTGACCTGCAGGTAAAGCAGACTCAGAAACGAGAGGCCCATAATAACACCTAAAATCCAAATAGTTGACTTTTTCATGAAGACAAAATTAACAAGCTAATGCATACCCTCTACAGCACTTAACATAATTTAGACACGCATTTCTTTATATTAACAGAAATCTGAAATCAACTTTCGAAAAGCGATATTAACCTCAAATTCCGGATTGTCTACTATGCAAAAATAATGAAAATTTAAACTAAGAACAAATCTAGCCCCCACTTTGTTTAAGGTTAGTTAAATAAAAAAGGCCGTATTTTTAAGAAATACGACCTTTTAACCTATAAAAACAATAACTTGATTTTACATATCATCCTTTTCCTGTTCTTCGAACTCCTTCATCAGCTTGTTCTGTACATCTGTCGGTACCAGTTCATAGCTGGCAAACTTCATGATGAAAGATGCACGGCCACCTGTCAGTGAGCTCAAGGAAGTAGAATAATTAGACATTTCTTTCAAAGGCACCTTGGCAGCCAGCTTTTCGTAACCCTTTTCGCTGCTCATACCCATAATCATACCACGACGTCCCTGCATGTCACTCATTACATCACCCAGTTTGTCGCTCGGCACAAATACTTCTACGTCATAAATAGGTTCCAGAATTTTAGGTCCCGCATTCTTAAAGGCGTCACTGAACGCATGACGACCGGCCAGCATGAATGAAATTTCATTGGAATCTACCGGGTGCATCTTACCGTCGTATACGATGACACGTACATCGCGAGCATACGAACCTGTCAGAGGTCCCTGTTCCATACGGCTCATAATACCTTTCAGAATAGCCGGCATGAAACGTGTATCAATGGCTCCACCTACCACGCTGTTCACAAATACCAGCTTGCCTCCCCATTCCAGATCAATGGTTTCGGTACTCTTGACATTCATTTTGAATTCCTGACCGTTAAATTTATAAGTATCGGGAGCAGGCATTCCTTCGTAATAAGGTTCTACGATCAGATGTACTTCGCCGAACTGACCGGCACCACCCGACTGTTTCTTGTGACGATAATCGGCACGGGCAGCCTTGGTAATGGTTTCACGATACGGAATCTTCGGTTCAAGGAACTGTACAGGAATCTTTTCATTGTTCTCCAGACGCCATTTCAAGGTACGCAAATGGAATTCACCCTGTCCGTGAACCAGAATCTGCTTCAATTCCTTAGACTGTTCAACAACCCATGTCGGATCTTCCTCACGCATACGGTTCAATACTGCCATCATCTTTTCCGTATCGGCTTCGTTCACCGGCTTGATGGCACGAGTGTATTTCGGATTCGGATATTTGATAAAGTTAAAACGGTTTTCACAATCCTTACCGTTCAAGGTATTGCCTGTCTTCACGTCTTTCAACTTCACGGTACAGCCAATGTCACCGGCACGGAGTTCATCTACCTTTTCACGGGTAGCACCGGCACACACATACAACTGAGCCATACGTTCCTTTGAACCACGGTCGGCATTGTTCAAATCGTCGCCTTCGTGTACCACGCCACTCATTACCTTGAAATACTGTACATCACCGATGTGCGGTTCGACAGCAGTCTTAAAGAAATACAAGGAAGTAGGACCATTCGGATCGGGCGGAACAGGAACGCCACGGGTATTGTGAACAACCGGCATTTCGTCTACAAAAGGAACCACGTTGCCCAGGAATTCCATCAGACGGCGTACACCCATGTCTTTTCCGGCACATACACAGAATACCGGGAACATACCGCGTGCAGCCAAGCCTTTACGGATACCTTCACGCATTTCGTCTTCGGTCAATGATTCCGATTCAAAGAATTTTTCCATCAAGGTTTCATCGTGTTCAGCCGCAGCTTCCACCAATGTTTTATGCCATTCCATGGCCTTTTCCATCTCCTCAGCAGGAATATCCTCGATAGTAGGAGCACCACCTTCAGGACCCCATGAATATTTTTTCATCAAAAGTACATCAATCAACGAATTGAAGTTCGGACCAGTCGCTAACGGATACTGCACCGGAACTACTTTAGAACCGTAATTTTCTTTCAACTGCTCGAGCACGTGATCGAAGTCACACTTTTCGCTATCCAGCTGGTTCACCAGGAAAATAACCGGCTTACCCAACTTTTCGGTATAACGGAAATGATTCTGTGTACCTACTTCCGGACCATACTGACCGTTCAACAGCAGAATCGCCGTATCGGTTACATTCAAAGCTGTGATAGCGGCTCCCACAAAGTCATCACTACCCGGACAGTCGATGATATTCAGTTTCTTACCATTCCACTCTACATGATAAACGGTAGAGAAGACAGAGTAACCATACTCTTGCTCTACCGGAAAATAATCGCTGACTGTATTCTTGGCAGTAATTCTGCCGCGACGTTTTATAATACCACTCTCATAGAGCAGCGCTTCTGTGAGGGTGGTTTTACCTGATCCATCATTACCAAGGAGGGCAATGTTCTTGATTTCGTTAGTCTGATATACTTTCATGGTATTTCAAGATTTAATTAGTAACAGAAGGATATGCTTTTCATATCTCTTTTTAAGCGAAGCGCAAATTAGAAATAAATGTGTAGAAAAACAACTTTTTGCTTTGTGTTACTAAACCATGTTGTAAGACATATCTTTCAATTTTCCCATACGCCTTTCCTGAAAAACACATCTTAAAGAGTCATCATGCCGTTTCATTCCGAAGCTTCCGCAAAAGCAGAAAACAGAAACATCCACAAGCGATTCATCTCCTGAAAGCCCTCGCCATCCATACCTAAAAACGTCAGAAAACGGACCAAACTACCGGAATCTACCCAAATAACAACAATCCTCCGGCAGATCATTCTACTTTTGTCCGCAGAAAACCAATGTCCTTCGACCGGAGGACATACAGTCTCCGCACAAAGGACGTACATTCCAGAAACGGAGAATATTCGGTTTCCGAACAAAGAACCTAAACATTTACACCTAAAACTTACAAACAAATGGAAGCAAAGTATGATTTTCTACAGGTTCCACAACCTAAAAACATTGATGAGACTCCTGTACTCTACCCCAAACTGGTAGCCAACGGTACTGTCACTTTCCGCGAACTGGCCGGACGTATCGCCGAATCGTCCACCTTCAAGGAAGGCACGGTACTGGGGGTACAGGAGGAACTGGAAAAATGGCTGCTGCATTATCTGTCGCACGGATATCGGGTAGAACTCGGAACAATCGGCACTGCAACGGCTACATTGAAGGCCGACCGCACAGTATACAAAGAGGAAGAGATTCACGCCCAGTCCATCTGCTTCGACAAGGTAAAGATACAGGTCTCCAGAAATTTCAGCCGTCGCTGTCAGGGAAACCTGACAAGAGCTCCCCACGCCTTCAAGTTCAAGAACAGTACTTCGGAACAGAATGAAGAAGAGCGGTTTGAAATACTCCGGCAATACCTGAAAAGCCACGTATTCATCACCCGAACGATATACGGCGAGCTGACCGGCCTTCTGAAAACCAAGGCCTGGAACGACCTGAACCAATGGGTAAAAACAGGCCGGCTCACCACACAGGGAAAAGCTCCCCATAAAATTTATCTGCTTACCGCCAGCAGCCTCGGACCTGTTTCTCTGTAACCCAAGCTCACACTTGTTTCCCGGACTTCCCTACCGGACGGTCAAAATGAGCGCCACAGTCCTTGCAGACATATTCCCAAAGCTCTGTGCCCGGTGAGGAAGCAGCCAACAAGGCCAGAAATCCGGACAGAACCGCACGGAAACGATGTTTTTTCTTCAGGAAAAACTCAATCTGTTCCGAATGACAGCAAGGGCAGCAGTTCAGTCGCTCCGGAATCACCCCGTTCCGTTCCAGTAACTGCAAAGCCCTCTCACAGTCACGTTCATCAATAAATACATCTACCGTAGAAACCTCCGGTATATACCCACGCATCACATCGGCCGCATGTTCATTATGCAATATGGCCGCGATACCCTCACTTTCCAAAGCTCCCTTGATGACGTTGGCCTGAAAAGAATCGTTACACGTCATCAGTCGTACTGTCTTCATAACTATCCAGGATTATGTTTATATTTTACAAGATACAAAAAGAAGGGCTACGTTACAAAGATTTCTGCGGAATATTGTATTTTTGACGCATCAAACTGAAAACGTATGGCAGGCATTTATCTACATATCCCATTCTGCAAACGAAGGTGTATCTACTGCGACTTCTATTCCACCACGCAAGGCGAAAAACGGGAAGCCTATATACAAGCCTTATGCCGGGAACTGGAACAACGGAGGGATTACCTGCAAGGAGAAGAAATAGAAACCATTTACTTCGGAGGCGGAACACCTTCCCAACTGGAAGAGACCGACTTCAAAAAGGTGTTTGACACGATCTTCCAGCATTACCCTGTCATAGAAACGCCCGAAATCACCCTCGAAGCCAATCCGGACGATCTGACTCCCGATTATATCAACATGCTGCGTACTCTTCCCTTCAACCGTCTGAGCATGGGAATCCAGACATTCAACGAAACCATGCTGAAACGGCTCCATCGCCGCCACACCGCCCGGCAGGCTGTCGAAACATTCGAGAACTGCCGGAAAGCCGGATTCCATAACATCAGTATCGACCTGATGTACGGCTTGCCCGGCGAAACGGCCGAAACCTGGGAGAACGATTTGTCACAAGCTGTCCGGTTGCACCCCGAACATATTTCGGCCTACCACCTGATTTACGAAGAAGGAACGGCCCTCTGGAAACTGCGCGAGGAACACCGGGTAAAGGAAGTAGACGAAGATTTGAGTGTAGACCTCTTCAGCCGACTAATCCATCGGCTGAAAGAGAACGGCTACCAGCATTACGAAATCTCCAATTTCTGTCTGCCGGACAGGCATTCACGTCATAACTCAAGCTACTGGACCGGAAAGAAATATCTGGGATGTGGTCCTTCGGCCCATTCCTATAACGGGACAAGCCGTCAATGGAACGTCGCCTCACTGGACGGTTACCTGCAAGGCATTGCAGCCGGAACATCCGTTTCAGAAACGGAAGAACTGGATCTATACACCCGTTACAACGACTTTGTCATTACCACGATACGCACCTGCTGGGGAATGCCGCTCAACAGGCTGAAGGAAGATTTCGGAGAAACCCTGTACCGGTACTGCCTGCGCATGGCCGAGCCTCATCTGCATCAAGGTACCCTGGAAATTGCCGGAGATACCCTGAAACTGACCGGACAGGGAATATTTATTTCCGACGGTATCATGAGTGACATGCTTTGGGTGGACTGACAAATCTACACAAATAAAAAAATACGTCTTCCACGCATCGGCAGAAGACGTATCTTTCCCTTTATTTAAAAAACTGAATAACGAATTATTTAGCCAGGCTGTATACTATATCCATGATCTGCTTACCCAATTCATCGGCAGCTTCCATGGTAGCGGCTTCAGAATATACACGGATAATCGGTTCCGTATTACTCTTACGCAAGTGTACCCACTTATCGGGGAAATCAATCTTCACACCGTCAATGTCATTGATTTCTTCGTTCTTATACAGCTCCTTTACCTTCGCCAGAATGGCATCTACGTCAGTTTCAGGAGTCAGGTCAATGCGATTCTTGGCAATAAAATAGTTCGGATACGTAGCCCGCAATTCAGAAACCTTCTTTCCCTCGTGTGCCAGATGGCTCAGGAACAAGGCGATACCTACCAGCGCGTCACGTCCGTAGTGTGATTCCGGATAAATGACTCCACCGTTTCCTTCTCCACCGATTACCGCATGAGTTTCTTTCATCTTGGCTACTACGTTTACTTCACCCACGGCAGAAGCATTGTATTCCATACCGTATTTACGGGTCACATCACGCAAGGCACGGGTAGAGCTCAAGTTAGAAACGGTATTTCCCGGTGTATGTTTCAATACATAATCAGCCACGGTTACCAGTGTGTATTCTTCACCATACATTTTTCCGTCCTCACAGATAATGGCCAGACGGTCTACATCCGGATCGACCACGAAAGCCACATCGTTATTGCCAGACTTCATCAGGCCCATGATGTCGCCCAGGTTCTTTTCCAGCGGTTCCGGATTATGCTGGAAATCACCGGTCGGTTCTCCATACAATACCTCTACATGCTGTACACCCAGCTGTTTCAGCAGTTCCGGCAGAACAATACCTCCTACGGAATTGACTGTATCCAGCGCTACACGGAAATTGGCCTTACGGATAGCTTCCACATCTACCAGTTTCAGCGCCAGCACACTGTCAATGTGCTTCTGGTTGTAAGAATTGTCTTCTTTATAATGTCCGATATGGTCTACGTCTGCATATTCGAAAGCTTCCGCCTCAGCGATGCGCAACACTTCATTACCTTCGGCCGCATTCAGGAACTCTCCATGTTCATTCAGCAGCTTCAAGGCGTTCCACTGTCTCGGATTGTGACTTGCTGTCAGAATAATACCACCGCATGCTCCTTCCATGGTCACAGCCAGCTCGGTGGTAGGAGTAGATGCAAGACCGATGTTTACTACATCGAATCCCATACCCATCAAGGTTCCACATACCACATTCTTTACCATTTCGCCGGAAATACGGGCATCACGGCCCACTACAATCTTATTGCTTTTTACCGAAGTAGTTTTGCGAATTAACGTAGCATAAGCCGATGTAAACTTTACAATATCCAACGGATTCAATCCGTCGCCTACAGATCCGCCAATGGTACCACGAATACCAGAAATAGATTTAATAAGTGTCATAATAATAAATTATTTACCAAGGTTATAGGTTATTTCATAAAAACAAGGATATACAGCGCTCATCGCCGTTCCAGTTCCTTCACTGTGAGGAACAATCAGTTTGACACGAGAAACTTTAGCCGATTCCGTCGTGCGGGAAATCTTCAGATAAGGAATAGGAATCAGCCATCCTGAAGGAACAGCCGAACTTTTATAGACAGAAGCCATTTTAGAGCGGTCCATAAACATTCCACTATAAGAATCGCCACTGATTTCCAGTCGGAAAGTCTCCGGGTCAGTCTGGGCAGAAGGATAATCATTCCAGTGCATATTAGCCAGCAAAGTGTCACCCGCTTCAAATCCCACGTCCGAACGGTCCTGCAGCGCAATTTCCATGAAACGTGAATGGATTTCATACGAACCGTCTTCCAGTTTCTCTCCCGTACCGCGCTGAACAATGTTCATGTAAACACCGTTATCTTCAAACAAGACATACTGGTTTTCTTTCGTTACCGTATCTCTTAAGAACTCGTCCTCCGAAATGACTTCGATATCATTCTTTGTCAAAAAGGCATTAATCGCATCAGCTTCTTCTTCCTTACGTTCGGCGTAAGTCTTTCCATCATTACAACTCTGTAAAAAACAGCCGAATACAAAAGCCAGCATCAAAACAAGATGTAGTTTCTTCATTTTTCTAGAAATTAGTAGCAGCAAAAGTAATAAATCAGTCTTTATCTGCCTTTCTTTTTTATTCTATTATTTATTTTAATAACTAATTTTTTACTAAAAGATCCTCATACTTCACCAGAGCCTGCTTAAACAGATCTATTGCCTCGGACATACTTCCATAAAATTCACCTCCGGAAGCATTCAAGTGTCCGCCGCCATTGAAAAATTCAGCAGCTACCCGGTTGCATGGAAAAGTCCCCACCGAACGCAGGGAAACCTTGATCATGTTTTTCTCGGTATCCTCACGCAGGAATACGGAGAAACAAACGCCTTTCATCTGCAAAGGCATATTGACAAATCCTTCTGTATCCCCCTTCACATACTGAAATCTTCCTTGCTCTTCTTTGGTTAACCAGATCAAAGCCGCATGAAACTGAGGAAATACTTCCATCTTCTCATACAGTACATATCCCATCAGACGCAACCGTCCCTCGGAATATGTATTGAAAACCTTGCGGTAGATTTCATCCTTATCGATTCCCTTGGAAAGCAGCTCGCTGATAATGAAATAAATCTCACGGTTGTTTGAGTTATAGGTGAAACCTCCCGTATCGGTCATCATACCCGTATAAATACACTGGGCACCTTCCAGTGTTATCTCATCAAAACACCCCATACGGCAAATCAGGCGAAAGACCAGTTCGGAAGTAGAAGATATTTCCGGATGTGAGATAGTCACCTTGCAGAAAGATTCCGGATTCAGATGATGATCAATCATGACTTTTCTTCCTGGAGCCGCAGCTACCGAAGGTCCTACCGCATCAATACGAGAAAGTGCGTTGAAATCCAGACAGCAGATCACATCGGCATCCGCTATCAGCTTGTCGGCAAACTCACCGTATTTATCGTATCGGATAATATCCTTGGCACCCGGCATCCAGCGTAAAAAATCAGGGAATGCGTTCGGAACAATCACATGAACCGTTTTTCCTTCCTCATACAAATAATGCATCAGGCCCAAAGAAGAACCCAAAGCGTCACCATCGGGAGAAACATGTGTAACAATTACTATTTTTTCGGCGCGTTCGAAATAGGTCTTTACCCTGTCTATGTTTGCCTGTTGAATGATTTTCGTTAACATAAAACTGTACTAAGTGTTTTTGAGCGACAAAAATACATTTTTTTTTCAATTCTGCCGAAAGATTTGATAAGAACCTTCGAGTGAGGTGCCGGTAAAAGGAATCTGTAAACGCCTGCATTCTTCTGAGAGATAACTCCGGTATACCGGATTCAACGAAGCATCAAACACAACCTGCCGAATTTCGAACACCCGTAAAAGATCTTCTACGTTCCCCCGGAATCCTCTGCAGATATAAGCATAATCTACTTTCAGCCGTATCGAAGATTCCTTATCTTTCCAAACGGCATCCTTCAGAACAGCAATACGCAACGAATCAATCTGATAAAATCCATTATCCGAAGATAAAGCCTCCGCCTCAAACCGCTTCCGGTGATATACTTCCGAACGATACAGATAAAAACGATCGGAAAAGGGACATGCATACATCCAGATACCGCTTATCAACAAAAGATTGGCCACACCAAGCAAAGCCAACAACCGAAAAGAAGTACGCCTGCATAGGTAAGAAAGACCTGTACCCAGCAACAGGAACAGCAGGAAAGCCTGAAATCCGGATACATGAATGGCTGTAAGCTGAGAACCGGCCAGCGAACAAACGAATTCCATGGAAACATTCAGAAACGTGGTAACTTGTATCAGCACCCAAATAATACCTGTTCCCACATAGGGCAGACTTCCCAACACCAAAGCCCCCAACGCAGCTCCCAAAATACAACAAGCCAATGGGGCTACGACCAGATTGGCCAACAAAAAATAAGTAGGAAAAGTTCCAAAATAATGCAAGACAAGCGGAAGGGTGCCCAATTGAGCGGCCATTGATACCGACAGAGCATTCCATAAATACTTACCGATACGGGTACGGGGATTCCACCAATCGACCACTACCGGATACAATAACAAGATAGCATATACGGCAACAAACGAAAGCTGGAAACTAATATCAAACAAATACATCGGCTGATAAACCAGCATCAGGAAAGCCGTCAACGTAACAGAAAGAAATCCAGAGAAACGTTCTTCCAATATCCATGAAGCCACTACATACAACGTAAACATAATGACAGCCCGCACTACAGATGCACTCAGACCAGACACAAAGGCAAACATCCACAAACAGATTACCAACAATACAGAAACGACATTTTTCCCATATTTCCAACGCTTTAAAGGAGCCAGCAATATCCAGAGAATCCCCACAATCATTCCTACATGCAGTCCCGAAAGCGCCAGTACGTGACTGGTACCTGCTGCGCTGTATACGGCTTTCAGCTCATCGGTCAGCTCACGCTTTTCGCCGATAGTCAGTGCGGACACTACGGCCAGTACATCTCCATCCAATCCCCACTTCTGATAACGTTCCAGCAGTTTCTCACGCAAAAGCAAAGCCTGCTGTTTCAGGGAAAGCGAAGAAACAGGACTCATCCGCTTCCAGTGTCCTTCAAAAGCCAAAGCCGTTCCACTGATTCCTTGCCGGAACAAATAAGTACCGTAATCAAACCCCGTTAAATCTACATCCGACACGGGTCTGGATACGGCAGCATGAAAATAAATGTCATCACCGCACCGAAGTTGTACACCCGAAGTATCCGGAATCCAGTATAACAGAATCTTTCGGTCAACAGGCTTCCAGCATACGCCCGATAAGGAATCCTCTGATTCACCAAGCTGACCCCTAACCTGCACCTCTGCACGAAAAGTTTTTCCTTTCAGATAGGGAACAGTCTGAATCACTCCCTCATAGACTCGGGCTTCACCCTCCCAGATATAATCAACCCGACTATGTTCATACAAGACAAGAAAACCACCTAAAAAGAAAAAAGACAAGACCGCCGAACAACCAAAAACCCGCCTCCAACGATAGGAAGACAAACGAAAACAAGCACAGGTTATCACAACCGACAACAAGAATATTCCCAAAGCCAAAAGCCAGGACATTCTATCCGACAAAAACTTGTCGAATAAAAAAATTCCGGCTACCATTGAGAGAGTCAGCCGGAACAAAGGATAAATTATATAAGAAGAGTATTTCAGCAAACTATCATCGGATGTTTTTTAACTGGTGAATCATGTCTATCATATCAGGTGCCTTAAATACGGCATTCCCCGCAACCAGCACATCAGCTCCCGCCTGTACCAGCAAAGGAGCCGTCTCCAGATTTACACCTCCATCTACCTCAATCAAGGCATGCGAATGTGTATGTTCAATCAACTTACGCAATTCTATTACTTTCTGAAGCGTATGCGGAATAAACTTCTGCCCACCAAAACCCGGATTCACCGACATCAGCAACACCATATCCAGATCTTCTATTACATCGGCAAGCAGACAAACCGGAGTACCCGGATTCAACGTTACCGCCGCCTGCATTCCTGCATTTTTAATCTGCTGAATAACCCGATGCAAATGAGTACAAGCTTCATAATGCACGTTCATCATCATAGTGCCCAGCTCCTTTACTTCTGAAATAAACTTTTCAGGCTGAACAATCATCAGATGAACATCCAACGGTTTTTCTGACAACTTGGCAACATGTTTCAGTACCGGAAAGCCAAAAGATATATTGGGTACAAATACACCATCCATAATATCGATGTGTAACCAATCGGCTTCACTACGGTTAATCTTGTCCAGGTCATCCTGCAAATTGGCAAAATTGGCAGAAAGCAAAGAGGGAGATAACTTGATGTCCTTCATTTGTCTATTAATTCCATGTTAAATAATAGACAAAGTTACATCTTTTTTTCTACAACCACTATAAAAGCTCGTTTTATTTTGAAAGAGTGAAACGTAATCCCACCTGTAAATTAAAGTTGCAAGGATGTTCTTTCCGGAAAGTTTCCAGACTACTTCCATCGTCAAAATAATATGCCACTCCCGGTTCCACATAAATGCCAAGCTGTGGAATCAGATTAAACTGTCCACCGACCGCTGCATTTACAGACCATTGCAAAGGCTTTACATCCAGCGAAGTATGTTCTGATTTCCGATCCGAACTTCCTGTCACATACAAAGTCTCCAATTCCCCCGAAACACATTTCTCTACCATTCCTCCCGCTACTGCATACACTACCAGGCGTTTGTTTTTCCAGAAATTATATTTCAACTTCAACGGAATACCTACATAATGCAATTTTTGTTCCTCCTCCATGTATGACTGGGTACCTGTATGAAGTTCCGAAGAAAGTAAAGTATAATTCAATCCGGTTTCCAGACTCCATCTGTCAGAAAAAGCATAACTCAAGGTAGCGCCTACGGTAACAGGCATCCGATGGTGAACACGGGTTTCGGAAACCCGATCCCGATTATGAAAAAGCACTTGAGTATAAGCCATTCCATCGTCACTGACAGCATTCATAGCCAGATCATCTGTAGTCTGCATGTCCGCCCGTGTGGCCAAAGAAGAAAATCCCTGGAAATTATTCGACGCGGAATAAAGGGAATTACCCGTAGTTATGCCTATCTGCCAACGGCGTTCGGCAGAAGATGTACCCGCAACAGCCAGCAACGCATTGTTCCGGATCCGATTCCGGTCAGTAGTCCGCCGCGAATCCCGTTCCTGTCCGGAAGGAGTACTGAGCTTTTCTGTCGTTTCATTTTCTGACAGTTCCAGGGTATCCGGAATTATACTTGAGCATACATCGGCCTGCGCAACCAATAATTCTTTATTGTCCGATTCATCCGATACCGGCAAACCAGTTGTTACAGCCTTCAACAAAGAAGAAACTCCCTGAGCAAGCTGATTGACCGAAGACGCCGGTTCCACCTTATTCTGAACCGGTAACCAACTTTCATCTATATGTTTTGTTACATCGACTGTCTGGCGTACGTGACCGTCCGGTGCCTTCTCCTCGTATCTCCATAACCACACCGCCGATAACGAAACAATCAGTACAGCCGCAACAGCAGCTACTGCCTGCCAACGTTTCCAGAACGGGATAACCTTGTGGCATTCCTCAGATTTCTCCAGATCCTTTTCGATGGCCTTCCACAAATCGTCAGGCAAAGGTTCTGAGTAATCCTTCAGTTGCTTACGCATCTGTTGTATCCATGCTTTATCTTCTTTCATTATTGTAAATTCTTTCTATATTCACTGATTTTTTTAAGCAGTAAGTTTTTTGCCCGATAAAACTGGGAAGAAGAAGTATGTTCTGTAATACCCAGCATATTAGCTATTTCCTTATGACTTTTTTCTTCGAAAACATACAAATTGAATACGGTACGATACCCGTCCGGCAATTCACGAATCAAGTTCATTAGAACTGACTGTGGAATATCCTCCGTTGTTTCTTCATCTTCCCGGTCCGGAATCTCTTCCATCAGTACTTCCTGCTGGACCTGCTGATTTTTCTTTCGAATAAAGTTCAACGCTTCATTCACTATAATCTTTGACATCCAAGCCTTTAAGGAACCGACTCCTTGATAATGAAACTGCTGAAAAGATTGAAATATCCGAATGAAACCGTCATGTAAAACATCCTGAGCCGACTCACGATCGCTGACATAGCGCAAACAGATAGCCATAAGCTGTCCGCCATACTGCTCATACAGTTGTTTTCGTGCCAAGGCGTCTGCCTTGGCACACCGCTGTGCTAACTCTTCCTCTGTCATAATCGTGCTGTGTGTTCGAACTATACATTTTATAAATAAAGAGAAGATAAAAATACTGCATGTAAGTTATAAATTTATTTTTTCCGTAGATTTTAACAAATCAAGAAGCAGTATTTTCAGAAAAATCGCATTATCTATATGAATAAAAACAGAAATATATGATAAAGATTTTCCAAATAGGCATTGTTGGGTGGGTAATAACCGGAAGCATATTACTATCAGGCTGCATGAATGATAACGACGATATGTATACCGTTGGCGACCAGGCAGGAGTCAATACATATTATCCAACTCTGGCTACAGTGGAAAGTGTAGAACCAGTTACCATTATATCAGACACTTACGGAATACTTATACCAACCAATCCAGACATCTTTGAAAAGAACAATGCGGACAGTATCGGACAACGAGTATTCCTGAATGTCGCATTCCAATCCAAACCTGAAAACCAATCCTCCAGTGCCCAAGAAGTACTGGTACTCAATTTATACAACGTACCTACCCGATCGGCAACAGATTTACGGGAATCGGAAGATATTGATCTGAACCACTTCGAAAACGATCCTGTACAGATCATCGGAACTTCCATCAGTAATGAACATCTGAATATTGAGTTCAACTTTAAAGGTTCAAGCAGTAACAATACACACGATTTTAATCTTCTGCTACCCAAAGGGACTCAGTTGAACGCCAACGGTATGCTCCCTGTCATATTACGGCATAATGCAAAATCAGACACACCGACAGGATGGTTCTGGGGAGTCGCTTCTTTTACGCTGAAAAGCGTTCCCGAATACCAGGAAAAAAACTTTAAGGGCTTTCTTATTACATACAACAGTGGAGCAGACAGCCAGGCTGTCTGGGAAGCTAAAAAAGAAAATTAGTCCCGTTCTAATTCTATTCCATCGACAAGAAAAAGGCCAGTCCGCATTTCTACAGAGAAATTAACGACTGGCCTTTTATTTTGTTTTTAAACGGTATTCAATTTGTATTTAAAACCCCGCTTCATTTATTCCACACGTGTAGTTTCCGTATGACGATAACCACGTAAAAAATCAGCCACCTGCATTCGTTTTTTCCCTGCCAGCTGCAAAGATAACACATCTACATACCCGTCAGTTGACGCAATCCGGAAATAAGTCTTTCTGTCTGTCATTACAGTTCCTGGTTCCAGCGTATGTTCGCAGAATATTTTGGCTGTTTCATAAATCTTCAGCATTACAGGAGTCCCATCTCCCTGATGCAGTTCCGTCCAGGCAGCCGGATAAGGAGACAAACCACGTACAAAGTCATAGACACGTTTTACTCCCTTCGTCCAATCTATCCGACAAGTTTCCTTAAATATTTTAGGAGCCGGACGTAACTCGTCTACCTGAGCCAGTTCTTCTTGCGGAGTAGTTTTTACTGTACCCTCCAGAATAGCATTGACTGTTTTCAGAACCAGATCACCTCCCAACAACATCAAACGGTCATATACCACTCCGACATTATCGGTATCAGCAATAGGAACTTTCACCTGATCAATGATCTCTCCCGTATCAATTTCGTGTTTCAGGAAAAAAGTAGTAATCCCCGTTTCTGTATCACCATTAATAACCGCCCAGTTGATAGGAGCCGCACCACGGTACTGAGGCAATAACGAAGCGTGCAAATTGAATGTACCCAGACGAGGCATGTTCCAAACCACTTCCGGTAACATACGGAAAGCAACCACAATCTGTAAATCGGCTTTCAAGGCACGCAGTTCCTCCAGAAAAATTTCATCTTTCAGCTTTACCGGCTGCAAGACTTTCAGTCCCTGTGAAACAGCATATTCCTTGACCGGACTCGGTTGCAACACGCTGCCGTGTCTCCCCATTGGTTTATCAGGCATGGTAATTACGCCGACCACCTGATAACCTCCTTCTACCAGTCGCTTCAGGCTTTCTACAGCGAACTCAGGAGTTCCCATATATACGATACGCAAATCTTTCTTGTCCATTCGTCGTTCTTCTTTTTGATTTATATTCGTTAATTACTCAGCTGAGAAGTCAACCATTACCTGACGATAAGTATTCAGCATCTTCGATTTCGAAACAATACCTTTGTACTTTCGCTGCTCGTCTATGACCGGTAAGTTCCAAGCCCCAGTCTGATCGAATTTCTGCATGACAACCTCCATGGAATCTGTTGTATTGATCACCACCTTGGGTTCTTTCATGAAACGTTCCACATAATATTTATGATACAGCTCTTGTCTGAACATTACATTACGTACATCATCCAGATTGACCATTCCCAAAAACTCATTCTGCATACCAACTACAGGAAACAAGTTACGGGTAGACAAGGAAATTGCTTTTACCATGGCAGCCAAATCCATGTCGGGCCGAAGTGTCTGAAAATCCGTCTCGATGATACTTTCCATATTCATCAATGTCAGTACTGCCTTATCTTTATGATGTGTCAACAGTTCTCCTTTCTTGGCCAGACGCATGGAATAAATGCTATGAGGCTCGAAAACGATTATAGTCAGGTATGCGCTAACTGATACAATCATCAACGGGAGGAAAAGATCATATCCACCTGTCAGCTCCGCAATCAGGAAAATACCCGTCAGCGGTGCATGCATTACTCCCGACATCAGTCCGGCCATTCCCATCAACGCAAAATTCTTTTCTGGAATATATGTATTTCCTATATGAAACTCATTACACACATACGAGAATACAAAACCGGAAATACATCCCAAAAACAGGCTAGGAGCAAAAATACCACCGCAACCTCCGCCCCCATTCGTCGCACTCGAAGCAAAGACCTTGAGTAAAATAATGAGCAACAAATAAATAATCAGTAAATTTCCGTATCCATAAAAGAACGAATTATTCATGACTGTATTCCAGTCGACACTCGATTTCCCGTTCAGCAACAAAGTGATGGTATCATACCCTTCACCGTAAAGCGGAGGAAACAAAAATATCAGGATACTCAGCATAGAACCACCTATCAGGAACTTGACATACGGATTGGAATAGCGCCGGAAGATATTTTCTATCCAGTTCATGGAACGAGTAAAATACCAGGCTACCAGACCACAAAAAACACCCAGTCCGATGGCATAAGGTATACGATCCAAAGCAAACGGGTAATCCAGGTGAAACTGAAACATCGCTTCCGTACCCGTCAGCACGTACGACACAGAAGCAGCTGTCACACTGGAAATCAGCAGCGGAAGCAAGGAAGCCATGGTCAGATCAATCATCAGTACTTCCAGTGTAAAGACAAGCCCGGCTATCGGAGCCTTGAAAATTCCCGATACTGCACCGGCAGCTCCGCAGCCTACCAGCAACATCAATGTTTTATGATCCATCCGGAACAGAGCGCCCAAGTTAGAACCTATGGCCGAACCAGTCAAAACAATCGGTGCCTCGGCTCCTACAGATCCACCAAATCCGATTGTGATGGCAGAAGCACATACCGACGACCAGACATTATGACGCTTGATACGACTTTGCTTCCGCGAAATCGCATATAAAATCTTGGTAACCCCGTGACTGATGTCATCGCGTACTACTTTCCGGATAAAAAGACTGGTTAAGAAAATACCTACCACCGGATATACCAAGTACAATCCATTGGCTTGTGTTGTATCGAAATTTTCAGTCAAGAATTCTTTGATGTATTCTACCAGAAACTTCAGCATATAAGCGGCAAGCGCCGTAAAGATTCCTACAAGAAAACTCAGCACCAAAATAAACTGTTTATCTTTGATGTGTTTCTCTCTCCACGCAAGGAAACGCTGAAGCCAACTGTACTTTTCTTCTTCTATCTGCATGGTTCAGAAATAAATTTTTATTCACGGATAATCTTCACTTCGCCTCCTTTTCCCAGTTTTATAATACTGGAAGGTTTTGGATGACCAGTTTCTTCCCGGCGATAATCTACTACATAATCTACAGCCTGCCTGATTTCGTCCGAAATCTCACTGAAAACAGCAGGAGCTGGTTCTCCGCTGATATTGGCCGAAGTAGAAACAATAGCCTTCCGAAAACGAAAACAAAGTTGTTTGGAAAACTCTTCCGACGTTACACGAATTCCTACGCTACCGTCAGCAGCAATCAGATTGGGAGCCAGATTACGGGCTCCATCGTATATGATAGTCAACGGCTTAGTAGTCATATCAATCAAATCCCAGGCTACAGCCGGTACATCTTGTACATAAAAATCCACCTTCACAGGGCTATCCACCAGAACCAGCATCGCTTTGCTGTCGGCACGCTTCTTAATTTCATAAACTCGCTTCACAGCCTCTTCGTTGGTAGCGTCACATCCTATTCCCCACACTGTATCAGTAGGATAAAGGATGACACCACCCTTCTGCATGACCTCACAGGCCTTTTTAATCTCATCTTTCATCATAAAAAAACATCACAATTTTATAAGAGACGGACAAAAGTACAAATGATTTTTAGGATGGCCCAAAAAAGTTTCATTAATTTTGCAGAGAAGCTATCTATTTTTATGAATGAATTCCGAAAAATTATTCACATTGACATGGATGCCTTTTATGCTTCGGTAGAACAACGTGACCACCCCGAACTGAAAGGAAAACCCATTGCCGTAGGGCATGCCGAGAAACGCGGTGTAGTGGCGGCAGCCAGCTACGAAGCACGGAAATTCGGAGTCCGTTCGGCCATGGCCTCTCAGAAAGCGTTAAAGCTTTGCCCCGATCTGATATTCGTAGAAGGACGTATGGACGTATACAAAGAAGTATCGGCACAGGTACATGCCATTTTTCAGGAATATACAGACCTGATAGAACCCATATCACTGGACGAAGCTTTTCTGGATGTCACCGAAAACAAGAAATCAATCGCACTGGCAGTCGACATTGCCAAGGAAATCAAGCAACGTATCCGTGAAGAACTCCATCTGGTAGCTTCGGCCGGCATTTCCTACAATAAATTTCTGGCAAAAGTAGCCTCCGACTACCGGAAGCCCGACGGTCTTTGTACCATCCACCCCGATCAGGCACAGGCTTTTATCGACCGTCTGCCTATCGAAGCTTTCTGGGGAGTTGGACCGGTCACGGCCAAAAAAATGCATCAACTGGGAATTTACAACGGAGAGACCCTGCGCCAATGTTCTCTCGATATGCTGAACCGCCAGTTCGGGAAGGCAGGTTCCTTGTATTATGACTTTGCCCGCGGCATAGACAACCGACCGGTAGAAGCCGTACGTATCCGTAAATCAATCGGCTGTGAACATACCCTGGAAAAAGACATATCCTTATCATCCTCAGTCATTATCGAACTGTATCACGTAGCTTGCGAACTGGTGGAACGTTTGGAAAGGAAACAATTCAAAGGATCTACCCTTACACTGAAAATCAAATTCAACGACTTTACCCAGCTTACACGCAGCCAGAGTGTCAATCATCCGCTGTCTACGCTGAAAGAAATACTTCCTTTGGCCAAAAAGCTGCTGAAAGGTGTTGACTATGCCCAACATCCCATCCGGCTGATAGGACTATCTGTCTCGAATCCCAAGGAAGCAGACGACCTCGTTTATCCTTCCAAACCGGAATGGATACAGCTTTCCTTCGAATTTCAGGAGGAATAAAAAAACTCCTGAAAAGCCTTCTCAAGTGAACATATTCTCACTTCCAACTTTTCAGGAGCATATTTTTTATAAATTCCTACAACCGGTTACTTATGCGTATGAACAATCTCGGTAGGAGCCTGTTCTGCATTCCGTTTTTCGGTCTGAGCTACAACGTTACGTGCCAGCTCGATGAAAGCCATTCCCGTCAGGCTGTTTTCATCAAGAGCAGCCGGCGTACCCTTATCGCCGCTTTCACAGATACTTTGTACGATAGGAATCTGCCCGAGCAGCGGTACATTCAGTTCTTCGGCCAGCCGTTTCGTACCTTCCTTGCCAAACAGATAATACTTGTTTTCCGGAAGTTCGGCCGGTGTAAACCAGGACATGTTTTCCACCAGACCCAAGATAGGCACATTCACCTTGTCGTTCATATACATATTGATACCTTTCCGTGCATCGGCCAGTGCCACTTCCTGCGGAGTGCTTACAATTACGGCTCCTGTAATGGCCAATGTCTGAAGCAAAGTCAGATGAATATCGCTGGTGCCCGGAGGTGTATCCAGAATGAAATAATCCAGTTCACCCCATTTGGCATCGCCTACCAACTGTTTCAAGGCGTTGCTCGCCATACCGCCACGCCACAAAGTAGCCTGATCCGGATCGACAAAGAAGCCGATGGACAACAACTTGATACCGTACTTCTCTACCGGAATAATCAGATCACGTCCATCCACTTCTTCAGCATACGGACGTGCGTCTTCCACCTGAAACATCTTCGGAACAGAAGGACCAAAGATATCGGCATCCAGCAAACCGACCTTATAGCCCAGCTTTGCCAGTGCAACAGCCAAATTGGCCGCAACGGTAGACTTACCAACTCCACCCTTGCCAGAAGATACGGCAATCACATTCTTTACCTGAGGCAGCATCTTTCCTGGTTCAGGCCGTGCAGCCTGCCGGCTTTCCGTAGCGATGGTTACTTCCACATCTTTCGATACATACGTATGGATAGCAGTTTCGGCCGAACGAAGCACCGATTTCATAAACGGATCCGTCGGTTTATCAAAGATGATTGAGAAACTGACCTTCATGCCGTCGATGCGAAGATTATCGGCAATCATCTCGGCCTCTACCAGATTCTTTCCGTTTCCCGGATAACGCACAGTTGCCAGCGCGTCAAGAATTAATTTCGGATATAATGTCATATTGCGATCTATTTTATATTTATTTACTTGTTTTCAGTCCGCTCCGCTTACTGCGATTGTAGCTACGGTAATCGTCCAGTTCTATTTCCACATCCGGCTCTACCAGTTCTCCTTCCTGTGGCAATCGGAACTTAAGATACTTGATGTTCAGTCCACGGTCCAGCCATTGCTGCTCATAATAAGTCCGGATACTCAGAATATCATCGTCCATGCCTGAGTGATACAAATCGTCCGTCATAAATTCTACCGGCAGATGGTTGGTTTCCACCATGTATCGGGTATATGTAAACATAAAGTTACTGTCTGTTTTCAGATGGATCAGTCCGTCGGGAACCAGAAATTTCCGGTAACGGTTCATGAAATACGTAGAGGTCAGTCGTTTGGTAGCTTTTTTCATCTGCGGGTCCGAGAAAGTCAGCCAGATTTCGTCTACCTCTCCCGGAGCAAAAAAACGGTCGATGATTTCAATGTTCGTCCGCAGAAAAGCGACATTCTTCAATCCTTCATTCAGCGCTTCGGTTGCTCCCGTCCACATACGGGCACCTTTGATGTCTACACCGATAAAGTTCTTGTCCGTATACCGGCGTCCCAATCCCACCGTATATTCTCCACGTCCGCATCCCAGTTCCAGCACAATCGGATTTTCATTTCCAAAGAAATCCTGCTTCCATCGTCCTTTCATCTCGAACGGTACATCGTCTACTACCGAATACGGATATTCGAACACGTGCGGATATTCCGCCATATCTGCGAATTTAGCTAATTTTCCTTTTCCCATGCTTTATTTCTATGGTTTACAATGCGACGGCAAAGTTAGCTGTTTTTCACGGAACAGACAAAAAAGAAAAATCATTTGTCACCCGTGCCTTCACAGAGTGACAAATGATTTTCCGATGTATGCTTCAAAAAAGCAGGTTAATCAAGCACCGTTACCCATCCGTACGGATCGGCTTCATCACCATACTGGATAGCACGCAGTTTGTTATACAGCTTTTCGCTGATCGGACCCGGCTTGCCGTCTTTGGAAATAACATACGATTTATGGTTTTCCAGATCATCAATACGTTCTATCGGACTGATTACCGCAGCCGTACCACAGGCACCGGCTTCTTCGAACGTAGACAATTCCTCTTCCGGAATAGGACGACGTTCTACCTTCAGGCCCATATCCTCAGCCAGCTGCATCAGGCTCTTGTTCGTGATAGAAGGCAAAATAGAAGTAGACAGCGGAGTAACGTATGTATTGTTCTTGATACCGAAGAAATTGGCTGCGCCGCATTCGTCGATGTATTTCTTTTCCTTGGCATCCAGGTAGAATTCACTGGCATAACCCGCATCATGAGCCATCTTGTTGGCACGCAAGCTGGCAGCATAGTTTCCACCTACCTTATAAGTACCGGTTCCCAATGGAGCCGCACGGTCATACTGACGGATGATGACATACGGATTAGTAGCAAAACCACCTTTAAAATACGGACCTACCGGCGTTACGAACACTACAAACAGGTATTCACTCGCCGGATGTACACCTACCTGTGCACCAACACCTATCAACAACGGACGAATATACAGAGAAGCACCACTTTCGTATGGTGGAATGAAACGTTCGTTCGCTTTTACGACTTTGATAATTGCTTCACGGAATTTCTCAGTAGAGAACTGCGGCATTAAGATACCATCGCAGGTACTCTGCAAACGTTCTGCATTAGCTTCCAGACGGAATATACGGATTTTACCGTCTTTTCCACGGTAAGCTTTCAAACCTTCAAAGGCTTCCTGACCGTAGTGCAGGCAAGTAGCCGCCATGTGAATATTCAGGGTTTCTTCTGAACACAGTTCCAGTTCACCCCATTTTCCATCCCGATAGTAACAACGTACGTTGTAATCTGTCCGCATATAGCCGAATGACAGATTAGCCCAATCAATTTCTTTCATTATTATTAGTGTTATGTATATTTTCCTAGTATTACACGGGCAAAAGTACTGCTTTAATTTACAAAATCAAATTTTAACGCTTATTTTTTCCGACAATCACACAGAGATTTCAAGTATTTACTTACAGATTTATTCCTCCTCCGGCTCTTTGCCATCTTCAAGCATTCTCTTAATCTCCTCATCGGCCTTATAAAGTTTATCCCGGCAAAACTTGATCAGTTTCTGAGCTTCCTTCAGCTGACTGCCCAGCTGGTCGATGTCCAGTTCATTGCTTTCAATTCGCGACACAATGGTTTCCAGGCGTTTCATTGCCTCGGAATAAGTTTCTTTAGTTGCTGCCATAAGCTTTACATTTTTATTATAAGACTTTACTTCTGAATGTTCCACGGGCAAGCCTTGTTTCCACTTCGTCGCCTGCCTGTAGCTGAGCGACATCCGTCACGGCCTTTCCATCCTTCAGTGTAAGACTGTATCCCCGTTTCAACAGTACATCGGGCGAAGCAGCCTGCACCCGTTGCTCCAGCAACTCCAACCGATGGCGCTCCTGTTCCAGTTTTCTGACGGCAGCCACCGCTAACCGCTGCTCCACCTGCAAACGATACTGTTCACGTACCAGACGAGTCTGCCATGCCATTTCCAACCGTTTGGCAAAACGTTCCTGCCGAAAAGATTCCCGTTGCAGCCTCATCCGCACTTGCGAAGGAATACGGGCCACACAGCGTTCCAGCCGTTCCTTTTCCTGACGGATACGATCCGGAACAGCTTCTGTGAAAAAAGCGGCCAGATCTTCCAGGTGTTCGGCAGTCTGCCGCTGGTGATTGATAAGAAATTCGGCGGCTGCCGTAGGTGTCTTCACACGGGTATGCGAAATCAGGTCGATCACCGTATCATCCCGTTCATGCCCGATACCGGTAATAATCGGAACGGGAAACTGGGCGCAATGAGCCGCCAAATCATACGTATCGAAACCGGAGAGATCCGACGTGGCCCCTCCTCCACGGATAATAACCACCACGTCCCACGACACACCGGAATCATAAATCCGGTCGAGTGCCGAGATGATGGAAGCTTCCACCTGATCGCCCTGCATCACTGCCGGAAAAAGTTTCGGATAAAATACGAAGCCAAAGGCATTGTGTACAAGCTGATTGCAAAAATCGCCGTAACCGGCTGCCGTAGGCGATGAGATCACGGCAATACGCTGCAACAGTTCCGGCAGTTCCAGCTCCTTGTTCATTGTCAGAATACCGTCGGCATCCAAGCGGCGGAGAATCTCTTTCCGCCGACGTACCATATCGCCCAGCGTATACGTAGGATCTATATCGACTACCGTCAGTGAATAGCCGTACAATTCATGAAAATCGACCGTCACCTTCACCAGAACCTTGATGCCCGAAACAAAAGCCTGTCCGGTTTCCCGCTCAAAATACGGTTTCAACAACTGATATACGTTGTTCCAGATAATGCCCCGGGCCTTAGCCACCAAAGCATTGCTCTTGGTATCTTTCTGCACGAACTCCAGATAGCAATGTCCCGAATAGTTGCTGCGTACATCGCTCAATTCTGCCTGTACCCAATATTCATCAGGCAAGCAGGCACGGATACTTTTCCGTACCAGTCCGTTCAATTCTACCAGCGACAGCGGACGATCAGTTCTTTCCATAATCTGCCGGTTTCAGTTCCTGTGCCAGTTTATAAGCTTTCCACACGTCCGGAATGCCATATCCGTATACATTATCCGGATAGTCTGCCCGATCGGACGAACGATGTACCACGTCAATCAGTTGTCTCACGGTCAGCCACGGACAAGCCTGCCACAGGCAGGTGACCAATCCGCAGAACGTAGGCGAAGCAAACGAAGTACCGTTGGCATACGATACATTTCCATCTCCACCCGATACGCTGGAACGTACACCGATAGACATGATATCCGGCTTCACCCTCCCGTCGGCCGTATTGCCTACCGAAGAAAAATCGGCATTCAGTCCGAACTGGTCTACTGCTCCCACAGTCAGCACATTGAAGGCATCGGCCGGCGGCGTAATCTTCTTCCAGCGGTCAATTCCCGAATTTCCGGCACTGCACACCACCAGCATTCCCTTATCGGCCGCCCGGGAAGCCGAAGCCGACATCAGCGATGTTTTCCCGTCCAGGTCTCTGTATTCATAATTGCATAGCGGATCATCAAATTCATAGTAACCCAGCGAAGTATTCACCACATCGGCTCCTACACTGTCAGCAAACTCGATGGCAGCTGCCCAGTAATCTTCTTCCACGGGTTGTTCCGTATCGTTGTCTTCACTGCGCAAGAGCCAATAGGACGCTTCCGGAGCCGTACCTACCATGACATGAGGAGCATGAGCCGCCATGCACGAAAGCACTTTCAGTCCATGGTTATGCTCTCCGTAAATATCCGATTCCGGATTGACAAAGTCATGGATTCCTCTCACCGTGGTCGACTTGAAGTATTTAATAACATCAGCATTGTAGAATCCGGCATCAATGACAGCTATTTCCATCCCTTTTCCACGGAATCCTGCCAGATGGAGACTGTCGCCGTGATGGATTCTCACCTGCTGGGCACTGACGCCATAATAATCATCCAGTTTTTTCCAATCGTTCTTTACTTCCTCCTTCCGGTTTTCCACACGTGGAAAAATCGTATCGGGATATACCCATACCCGCTTGATCGAGCGTACGAAAGGCAAGTCCAGAAATGCCTGTGCCATACCTTCGTCAGAGACTTCCATCACTACGGTATTGTTCCATTTACTGGCAGTTACAAACTTTCCTCCCAGTTTCGACAGACGGTCAATATATTCTTTACATACCGGCAAATCGGTAGAATCTACACCTAATCCTTGCTTTTCACGTCGAAGCAAAGCCCTTTCGGAAAGGAATTCTTCCGGACGATCCAATGAATAAACGGTAGGAATCTTATCAGTCAGTTGCAACCTGAATTTAAAACTCTTTTGGGCTGGAAGTAAGCACACACATGCCAGCAATCCGAACAACAGCACAATCTTTCTATACATGTCTCTTCTTTATCACATAATTAAGCGGCTGCAAAGATACGATTTTTCATCCGATAATGGACGTTACGATAACGAATTTCGGCAGAATCAACCCGCCTTCCGTAGTCATGCTTGAAACGGGACGAACCGCATGTTTAAAAACGAACGGACATCTTACTCAAAACGAACGGTTATCTCGATCAAAATAAACGTTCGTTTTGACCCACATGCCTTCATGTTTTGAAGTGTACCGAAATTAGGTGTGAGGTGTACCGCCTTTATCTCCCAATACCCTCATCCCGTTCTTCCATTCCCCCAAAGATTCCACTTCCGGAATAGCAAATGTTAAAACGTCTTTTCATTACCTGTTTCTTGAAGAAATTTCGTATTTTAGAGACATCTTTTCCTACAGCTGATTGTCTAACTCTAAATATCGAAGCGTATGAGAAAGTATTTGGCAGAAATGATAGGCACCATGGTGCTTGTCTTAATGGGATGCGGCAGCGCCGTCTTTGCCGGAAACGCCGCCGATACGGTGGGAGCCGGAGTAGGAACCCTGGGAGTTGCCTTGGCTTTCGGATTATCCGTTGTGGCCATGGCTTATACCATTGGAAGCATTTCCGGATGCCACATCAACCCGGCCATTACGCTGGGGGTATGGATGTCAGGACGCATGAGCAGCAAGGATGCATCAATGTACATGCTTTTTCAAGTAATAGGTGCCTTGCTAGGTTCATTTATCCTGGCCCTGCTGGTTTCATCCGGTGGATTTGACGGTCCTACCACTACGGGATCAAACACTTTCGACATGGGTGAAACGACACAGGCATTCATTGCCGAAGCTGTGTTCACGTTCATTTTTGTTTTAGTGGTCCTCGGTGCGACCGACGAAAAAAGCGGTGCAGGAAACCTGGCAGGGCTTGCCATCGGTCTGACTCTGGTCCTGATTCACATTGTCTGCATACCCATTACGGGTACTTCCGTCAATCCGGCCCGCAGCATTGGTCCGGCTCTGATAGAAGGTGGACAAGCACTCTCACAACTGTGGCTGTTCATCGTTGCCCCATTTGTAGGAGCTGCCTGCAGCGCACTGGTATGGAAGTTCTTCGCTGCCGGGCGCAAGTAAAGTCTCAGCGACATCACATCCGGACAGATTTGCCAATGGAAGCGTCCTGAAAAATCTGTCCGGACAAAAGCACCGTTTATCGGTCCAGCTACGATAAAGCACATCGGTTCACACTCAGAAACAGATATTTTTACCAGTTTTCACGATCCGGAAATTTGTTTATTTCAGCTCAAATCCATAAATTTATAGCATTCTACTCTGAAACTAAAAAACAATATTTTATGGACCAACTGTTATTCTGGATCGTACCCGCCGCCTCCCTCCTGGCGCTTGGTTTTGCCTGGTACTTCCACAGCCAGATGATGAAAGAAAGCGAGGGAACTCCACAAATGATCAAAATTGCCGCAGCTGTACGCCAAGGCGCCATGTCTTACCTCAAACAGCAATACAAGATAGTAGGAATGGTCTTTCTCGGACTGGTGATCCTGTTCTCCATCATGGCCTATGGCTTCGATGTACAGAACCATTGGGTACCGGTAGCCTTTCTGACCGGCGGTTTCTTCTCCGGACTGTCAGGTTTTCTGGGTATGAAAACCGCTACCTACGCATCTGCCCGTACTGCCAATGCCGCACGAAACTCACTGAACAGCGGCCTGCGTATCGCCTTCCGGAGTGGAGCGGTCATGGGGCTGGTAGTGGTAGGACTGGGACTGCTCGACATTTCCTTCTGGTACCTGCTGCTGAACGCCGTAATCCCGGCCGATACACTGACCCCTACCCACAAGCTCTGTGTCATTACGACTACCATGCTGACATTCGGCATGGGCGCCTCCACACAGGCTTTGTTTGCCCGTGTAGGCGGCGGTATCTATACGAAAGCAGCCGATGTGGGTGCCGACCTGGTAGGTAAGGTGGAAGCCGGAATTCCGGAAGACGATCCGCGTAACCCTGCCACCATTGCCGACAATGTGGGCGATAACGTGGGCGACGTGGCCGGCATGGGTGCCGATCTGTACGAAAGCTATTGCGGTTCCATTCTGGCTACCGCTGCCTTAGGTGCCGCAGCTTTCATTCATAGCGGTGACACATTGATGCAGTACAAGGCAGTGATTGCTCCCATGCTGATCGCGGCCGTAGGAATCCTGCTTTCCATCATCGGTATCTTTGCCGTACGCACTAAGGAAAACGTCACCATGAAAGACCTGCTCGGTGCCCTGGGATTCGGGACCAATCTCAGTTCGGTACTGATTGTCGTGGCCAGCTTCTTCATCCTCTGGCTGCTGAAACTGGACAACTGGATGTGGATTTCCTGCTCGGTGGTCGTAGGCCTGCTGGTAGGCATCGTCATCGGACGTTCTACGGAATATTACACCTCACAATCCTACAAGCCGACCCAGAAGCTGAGCGAAAGCGGAAAGACCGGTCCGGCCACCGTTATCATTTCCGGTATCGGCCTGGGCATGCTGTCTACTGCCATTCCGGTTATCGCCGTAGTAGTAGGAATCATCGCTTCCTACCTGTTCGCCTCAGGCTTCGATTTCAGCAATGTGGGACTCGGCCTTTACGGTATCGGTATCGCCTCTGTAGGCATGCTTTCTACCTTGGGAATCACCCTCGCAACTGATGCATACGGTCCGATAGCCGACAATGCCGGAGGCAACGCCGAAATGTCAGGTCTGGGGGCAGAAGTACGTAAGCGTACCGACGCGCTCGACTCACTGGGAAACACCACCGCCGCCACCGGCAAGGGATTCGCCATCGGTTCGGCCGCTCTGACCGGTCTGGCACTGCTGGCTTCGTATATTGAAGAAATCCGTATCGGCCTCACCCGTATCGGAACCACCGAAATCACTGTAGGCGGAACATCCGTCCCCTTACAGGATGCCACCTTCTTCGATTTCATGCATTATTACGACGTGACACTAATGAATCCCAAAGTATTGTCGGGCATGTTTATCGGTTCCATGATGGCCTTTCTCTTCTGCGGACTGACCATGAATGCCGTAGGACGTGCCGCTGCCCACATGGTGGACGAAGTGCGCCGGCAATTCCGGGAAATCAAGGGAATCCTGAGCGGTGAAACAGAACCCGATTATGCCCGATGCGTGGCAATCTCTACAAAAGGCGCCCAACGTGAAATGGTGGTGCCTTCGCTCATTGCCATCATCGCCCCCATCCTGACCGGTATCATCTTCGGTGTACCCGGTGTACTGGGTCTGCTGATAGGAGGACTGAGCAGCGGTTTCGTACTGGCCATCTTCATGGCCAACGCCGGTGGCGCATGGGACAACGCCAAGAAATACGTGGAAGAAGGCAATTTCGGCGGTAAAGGCAGCGAAGTACACAAAGCTACCGTAGTAGGCGATACCGTGGGCGACCCGTTCAAAGACACCTCCGGTCCGAGTCTGAACATCCTCATCAAACTGATGAGCATGGTGGCCATTGTCATGGCCGGACTGACCGTAGCCTGGAGTGTATTCTGATACGGCACAAGATTCATATTACAAATACAGGAAAAAGCCGCCGGTGCATATCATCAGCGGCTTTTCCCGATAACATACAAAAGCTCCGTTCCACCTCTTATTATTTTTTGAGAAGTTTCACATTTTCTACTCCCCGGTATTTCCGCTTTTTACGTACCTTTGCACAATTAAATCAGAGAGTTATTTTTATATCAACCACTTAGCAATAAAAAGAGTTTTATGTCGCAAAATGGAGCAATCAACGAACTGGGAACTGAACGAATCGGAAAACTACTGACACAATACGCAGTTCCTGCCATTATCGCCATGACGGCTTCTTCCCTTTATAACATGGTAGACAGTATCTTCATCGGACACGGTGTAGGACCATTGGCCATCTCCGGACTGGCTGTCACCTTTCCGCTCATGAATCTGGCAGCCGCCTTCGGTTCGCTGGTAGGCGTAGGCGCATCTACTTTGATTTCAGTCAAACTGGGACAGAAAGACTACGATACAGCCCATAAAATCCTGGGGAATGTCGTATCACTGAATTTTATCATCGGTATCGCATTTACCATCATTTCCCTGATTTTTCTGGATCCCATCCTGTATTTCTTCGGTGCCAGCGACGCTACCCTTCCATACGCCCGCGATTACATGATTACCATTCTGTTGGGCAACGTCATCACCCACATGTATCTGGGCCTCAACTCGGTACTCCGATCTGCCGGACATCCGCAAAAAGCCATGCTGGCTACCATCTTTACCGTGGTTGTCAATACAATACTCGACCCCATCTTCATCTACGGATTCGGTTGGGGAATCCGGGGAGCGGCCATCGCTACCATCCTGGCACAAATACTGTCGCTTATCTGGCTGTTCAAGATATTCTGCAACAAGAAAGAACTGCTGCATCTGCACCGGGGCATTTACCGCCTGAAACGGATTCTGGTAGAAAACATCATCGGTATCGGACTGGCACCGTTTTTTATGAACATAGCTTCCTGCTTCATTGTCATCCTGATCAATAAAGGACTGAAACAGTACGACGGCGACCTGGCCATCGGCGCATTCGGTATCGTAAACCGTATCTCTTTCCTCTTTGTCATGATTGTAATGGGACTGAACCAGGGTATGCAACCCATTGCCGGTTACAATTACGGTGCCCGGCAATACCACCGCGTCAACCAGGTAATGAAACTGACCGTCATTGCAGCAACCCTTGTAACCACCAGCGGATTTCTGATAGGTGAACTTGTACCCAAACTGGCTGTTTCGGCCTTTACTTCCGATGAAACACTGATCAACCTGTCAGCCAGAGGTCTGCGAATCGTCGTCATGTTTTTCCCCATTATTGGTTTTCAGATGGTTACCTCCAACTTTTTCCAAAGTATCGGCATGGCACGCAAAGCCATTATTCTTTCATTGAGCCGTCAGGTATTGATTTTGATTCCCTGCCTGATCATCCTGCCAATATTCTGGGATGCCGATGGAGTATGGTACAGCATGCCTATTTCCGATCTGGCCGCCAGCTTTATTGCCGGAGTCATGCTTTACAAACAGTTCCAGACCTTCAAACAACATGCACAGACACAGGGTCTGCAACGTGATAACGAATAAAATCGATAGAAAAAAAGTTCCAGCAATCAGTGCAAAATAAAAAAATTGTATATTTGTAAGGAGTAGAAGTTTAAAAGACAAGTATATGAACGAGCACTATGTAATAAATCTAGGACGTCAGCTTGGTAGCGGCGGAAAAGAAATCGGTGAAAAATTGGCAAAAGACTTAGGAATCGCGTTCTACGATAAGGAACTCATCAATCTGGCCTCTAAAGAAAGTGGACTCTGCAGGGAATTTTTTGAGAAAGCCGACGAAAAAGCCTCTCAAAGCCTGTTGGGCGGATTGTTTGGAGCCCGCTTCCCTTTTATTACAGAAGGCGCTTATCCATATAATTCCTATTTAAGCAATGATTCACTGTTCAAGATACAAAGCGACGTCATCCGTCATCTGGCAGAAAAACAATCGTGCCTGTTCGTCGGACGATGTGCCGACTATATCTTACGTGACCATCCCAGATGTTGCAACGTATTTGTTTCGGCCTCACCGGAAGCACGGATAGAACGCCTGATGCGCCTGCATCACATCACAGCCGAAAAGGCAGAAGAACTGATGGAAAAAGCAGACAAGAAACGATCTACCTACTACAACTATTACAGCTATAAAACATGGGGAGCCGCCGCAACCTATCATTTGTGCATTGACTCATCGGTGCTGGGCATAGAAGGAACCATTGAGTTCATCAAGCAGTTTGTCAAACTGAAACTGCAACTTCCTTAATACCGAAAAAACATAAACTTCTGAATACCAAAAAAGCCCCCGGTCCAGTACATTGATGTACCGTCCGGGGGCTTCTCACATTTATTCTGACCAACAGTCTACTGCTTCATCAGATATTCCTTAAATGACGCAAAATCCTTACTCATGGGAATACTCTGTTTGGTTCCACGCATAAAAGCCTGTAACTTTTCAGGAATTTCTACCTTATTACCGATAATACCTTCCACGGTCTGAAGGAATTTAGCCGGATGAGCCGTTTCAAGGAACACACCTACTTCGCCGGGAAGCAATCCTTCGGCCAATGCCCGATAACCACAGGCACCGTGCGGATCAAGCAGATACCCCGTTTCATCGTACACCTGACGAACGGTCTCACGAATCTGTTCATCGGTATAAGTGGCACCACTGATTTCTGCCGCAATGGCCTCATGGCTGCCTCCGTACAAGTCAAGAATACGGGCGAAGTTACTCGGATCGCCTACATCCATGGCATTGGCAATGGTAGCTACGGAAGGACGAGGACTATACTGTCCGGTTTTCAGGTATTGATAGAAAATATCGTTCCGGTTATTGGCCGCAATAAAACGTTTGACAGGCAATCCCATCCGCTTACCGAATAATCCCGCCGTAATGTTACCAAAGTTACCGCTTGGCACACAGATTACCAGATTATCGGCCAGTTTCTGACGTTTCATCTGCGCATACGCATAGAAATAATAAAAGGCCTGAGGCAAGAAACGGGCAACATTGATAGAATTGGCAGAAGTCAGCTGCATGTGAGCGTTCAGTTCCTGATCCATGAAAGCATTCTTAACCAGTGCCTGACAATCATCGAACGTACCGTCTACCTCAATAGCCGTAATGTTCTGTCCCAGCGTAGTAAACTGTTTTTCCTGAATCTCACTGACCTTTCCTTTCGGATACAATACATAGACATGGATTCCTTCTACCCCCAGGAAACCGTTGGCAACGGCACTACCCGTATCACCCGAAGTGGCTACCAGTACATTCACCTGTTTCTTTCCTTCCTTGCGGATGAAATAACCGAGCAGGCGAGCCATGAAACGTCCGCCGACATCCTTGAACGCCAGTGTAGGCCCGTGAAACAGTTCCAACGAATAAATATTCTCTTTCACTTTCACGGCCGGAACATCAAAGCTCAACGTATCGTACACGATCTTTTTCAACGTATCAGCCGGCACGTCTTCACCAAAAAAGGCATCCGCTACACGGTAAGCGATTTCCTGAAAAGACAGATTCTCAATATCCTCATAAAAAGACTGAGGTAAGGGCTTGATATGATAAGGCATGTAAAGTCCCTTATCGGCCGCCAATCCTTTTACTACAGCTTCCTCCAAAGTAGCGTCGGAAGCATTCTTATTGGTACTATAATATTTCATGGTTCTTGTCAACTTAAAGATTCATAAACAAATTCATAAACTCATCCTTTTCCAGCAAACCGTAAGCACCGTCCTTACAAGACACTTCATCATACGTTTGTACGGAATCAGGAGTAATACCCGGATAATAAATCAGAAACGGAACCGGCTCATTGGTATGTGTACGCAACTCGCAGGGAGTAGGATGATCCGGCAAGACAGCGACGGCCACCGGTTCCTCCCAGTTTTTAATTTCTTCATAAATAGGTTTCAATGCCCGACTATCCAGGTATTCGATTGTTTTCAGCTTCAAGGCTACATCGCCTTCATGGCCCGCCTCATCGCTGGCCTCGATATGAAGATATACAAAGTCATCCGTTTTCAAGGCTTCAATAGCCGCCTGTGCCTTTCCCTCGTAATTAGTCGTATACAGTCCTGTAGCTCCCTCCACATCAATACAGCGCAATCCGGCATAACGTCCGATTCCACGGATCAGATCAACCGCTGTGATGACAGAACCTTTCCGGATAGATGGATATTTCTGCGAAAGAGGTTCCATCTGCGGACGATAGCCCGGACTCCACGGCCAGATACTGTTGGCAGGATCTTTACCTTCAGCCATTCGCTTCAGATTCAGCGGATGGTCAGCCAGCAGTTTCTGAGACTTCAAAATCAGATCATTTAATAAATCTGCTGTTTCCTGGGCTTCCGGACAAAGAGGCTTGATCAGATTCGGCCGAAACGGCTGTAACGGAATATCATGCGGAGGTACGCAAGCCAGACGTTTGTCACCTCCTTTTACGACCAAGAGATGACGATATTGTACACCGGTATAAAAATGTATACGTTCGTTGCCCAACTGTTCCTCCAAAAACCTTATCAACACGTCTGCTTCTTCGGTTGTAATGTGTCCGGCAGAATGATTTTTTAATGTTTCACCTTCTACACAAACAATGTTGCAACGCATGGCCATATCACCCGGTTCCAAATCGACTCCGATACTGGCAGCTTCCAATACGCCCCGTCCCTCGTACACTCTCGGCAAATCATAACCCATAACAGACATATTTGCCACCTCACTTCCCGGATGAAACCCGTCGGCTACCGTTTTAAGCATACCTGTACGACCCAGACTCGCCAACTTATCCATATAAGGCGTATGGGCGTATTGCAACAAAGTTTTATTCTCTAAAGAAGGTACTGCCCAGTCGGCCATACCGTCCCCCAAAATAATCAGATGTTTCATACTTCTAAATATTAGCGATGCTCATAATGTCGGCAAATACACCGGCAGCCGTTACACCGGCACCGGCACCATATCCCTGAATCAGCATCGGATATTCGTTATATCGTTCAGTTGTCAGTAAAATAATGTTATTGCTTCCTTCCAATGTATAGAACGGATGATCATGCTCTACTTCCTGCAGGGAAACAGTTCCCTTTCCATCTTCAAACTTAGCTACGAATCGCCAACGTTTACCTTCGGCCTCCAGTTTCTGCCGCCGAGCTTCAAAATCGGCATCCAGTTGAGGAATCTTTGCCCAAAAGTCATCCAGAGAACCTTCAAAAAACTCATCCGGTATAAACAAATGCTTCACGACATCTTCCTGATTCAACCGATAACCAGCTTCACGAGCCAGAATCACCAATTTTCGAATAACATCCTTTCCACTCAGATCAATGCGCGGATCGGGTTCTGAGTATCCCTCCTCCTTAGCCTTGCGAATGGTTGCACTCAAAGGAACATCTGCACTGATCGTATTGAAAATATAATTCAAGGTACCACTCAACACTGCTTCTATCTTCAGAATTTTATCCCCACTATTTATCAAGTCATTAATAGTATTGATAACTGGAAGTCCGGCACCTACATTCGTTTCAAACAAGAATTTCACTCCACGCTGCCGAGCTATATGCTTCAGTTCGGCATATACTTCATATTCCGAAGAAGCAGCAATCTTATTGGCCGCTACCACCGAAATGTTATGTTTCAAGAAGTCTTTATACAGACCGGCAATCTCCGGACTAGCTGTACAATCAACAAAAACAGAGTTAAAGATGTTCATTCCGATGACTTCATCATGAAGCACCTGATTGCACGAAGGAATTCCTTTTTCTTCCAACTCCTGACGGAAATTAACCAAATCCACTCCCTGGCGATTAAAATAGGCCTTATGTCCATTGGCTATACCTACGACATTCAGCATCAACCCTCTTTCTCTTTTCAATTTTTCCTGTTGTCCATGAATCTGTTCCAACAGACTGTGTCCCACGGTCCCTATACCACATACAAAAAGATTCAGGACCTGATATTCCGACAGAAAAAAGGAATCATGAATAACATTCAATGTCTTGCGAAGTGAAGAACCGTCTACCACGAATGAAATATTTGTTTCAGAAGCTCCCTGCGCGCATGCAATGACATTAATACCGTTCCGTCCCAACGTTCCGAACAGTTTTCCCGCAATGCCGGGCGTATGCTTCATGTTCTCACCCACAATGGCCACCGTTGCCAGTCCTCCTTCTACTTTCATCGGACTGATTTCTCCCATTTCTATTTCTTTGGCAAATTCTTCGTTCAACAACGAGCAGGCAAGTTCAGCCTCACCGTTTCGCACGCCGATGGAAATAGAGTTCTCCGAAGAGGCCTGGGAAACAAGGAATACGCTGATGCCATTTTCGGCCAGCGCACGGAACAACCGATGGTCTACTCCAATAACACCTACCATACCCAGCCCCGTCATCGTGATCAGGCATGTATCGTTAATAGAAGAAATACCCTTAATAGCCTTTGATGAATGATCAGCTTCCTGCTTGATAATGGTACCGGGAGCATCCGGATTAAACGTATTCTTAATGAGAATCGGAATATTCTTGTGACATACCGGATAAATAGTTGGCGGATAAACTACTTTCGCGCCAAAATTACAAAGCTCCATGGCCTCTACATAACTTAATTCCTTGATGGGATAAGCCGTACTGATCACCCGAGGATCGGCGGTCATGAAACCATCCACATCCGTCCAGATTTCCAGAATATCGGCCTCCAGAGCAGCAGCAATGATAGAAGCTGTATAATCGGAACCACCACGTCCCAGATTTGTAACCTCCCCCGTATTCTTATCACTCGAAATAAATCCTGGAACCAAAGCGACCTGCGGGAGTTCTTTAAAAGTTTCTTTCACCAGCTGAGAGGTCAATTCCGAATCCAGAATATGCTTGTTATGCTTCTTTTCTGTCTTAATGAAAGTACGTGAATCAAACCATTGGGCATCCTTAATCAAAGTAGCCACAATAATGGAAGAAAGACGCTCTCCATAACTTACAATTGTAGCCGAAGTCTTGGGAGACAAATCACGAATCAAATAAATACCCTGAAAAATATCCTTCAACTCACTTAACAATTCATTGACCTGATCCAATAAAACCTCACGTCCTTTTCCAGCAGGAATAACTGTATAAACCATTTCAATGTGACGATTGACAATTTCTTTCATTTCTTTTTCGTACGCCGCATCGCCCATAGCAGCCATTTTGGAGGTATTAATCAGTTTATCAGTGATCCCACCCAATGCAGAAACTACTACAATTACCTTTTCGTCAATGGCCTCTACAATCTTTTTTACACTCAACATGCTGTTGACGGAACCTACAGACGTTCCACCGAATTTCAATACTTTCATAGGTATACAATTATTTTTACACTTTCTAATTCCCAGAATGAGAATAAAAAGCCGGAAATAAAATCAGAATAAATTAACTGTTTAAAAATAAGGAAAAATGCTTACGTCCGTAAGCGTGTATCACGTAGAAACACCAATATGCCATTCTTACCCCCGAGGGGTAGCCCCAGAAATCGATGTGGAAATAAAGAAACACCACATTCCAACGGTTGTGATATGGATGTTAAAAGTTGTCATACAGTGTGAAGTTTTATAGTGCGACAAATATAAGAACATTTTTCTACAAACAAACTTATTTCAGCTATTTTTTTTCACAAAAATCCCATAAAACGTAACAACAGTTCGTTTCAACCAGAGAAAAAAGAAAAAAAAATAAATTCATGTGGAGAAAATAATTCTACCCGCCTTTTTTATACTTTTGCGTATATCACCAATATGAACAGGATATGGCAAAAGAAAAAACAATATATATTTGTACCAACTGTGGACAGGAGTCCCCGAAATGGGCCGGAAAATGTCCTTCGTGCGGACAATGGAATACCTTTGTAGAAGAAGTGGTACGCAAAGAGACACCGGTAGCCAAACATGTGGCACACGGCATCGAATCAGTACGTTCAAAACCGCAATATCTGAAAGAAATAATCTCTTCCGACGAACAACGCATTAACATGCGCGATGACGAACTGAACCGAGTGCTGGGAGGAGGATTGGTACCAGGATCACTGACATTGATAGGCGGAGAACCTGGAATCGGGAAATCAACACTGGTCTTACAAACCGTACTGCGGCTAACCGATCAGAAAATATTATATATATCGGGAGAAGAAAGTGCCCGACAACTGAAACTGCGTGCCGACCGTATTCCACATCCGGAAGAAAGTGATGTACTGATTGCCTGCGAAACATCACTCGAACAGATCTTTACAAACATCAAGAATACAGCCCCCGACCTGGTCATTATCGACTCTATACAAACCATTTCGACTGAGAACATCGATTCTTCTCCAGGAAGTATCGTACAAGTGCGCGAATGTTCGGCTGCGCTTCTGAAATTCGCCAAAGAAACAGGTACTCCGGTTATCCTTATCGGCCATATCAATAAGGAAGGAAGTATAGCCGGTCCGAAAGTTCTGGAACATATCGTCGATACCGTCCTTCAATTCGAAGGCGACCAACATTATATGTACCGCATTTTACGCAGTATCAAAAACCGGTTTGGAAGTACGTCCGAACTGGGAATTTACGAAATGCGCCAGGACGGACTGCGTCAGGTAAGCAATCCTTCCGAACTGCTACTTACTCAGGATCATGAAGGCATGAGCGGTATCGCTATTGCAGGAGCCGTAGAAGGGATACGACCGTTTTTAATAGAAGTACAGGCACTGGTCAGTACGGCAGCGTACGGAATGCCACAACGTTCAGCCACAGGGTTCGATTTGCGACGCATGAACATGCTGCTGGCCGTTCTTGAAAAACGGGTGGGATTCAAGCTGTCTCAAAAAGATGTTTTTCTGAACATAGCCGGCGGACTGAAAGTAAACGATCCTGCCATCGACCTGGCCGTTATCAGTGCCATCCTGTCGAGTAACATGGATACGGAAATCGAGAACGGAGTCTGTATGGCCGGTGAAGTAGGACTAAGTGGAGAAATCCGTCCCGTCAACCGTATCGAACAACGCATCGGAGAAGCCGAAAAACTGGGATTTACCCGAATGTTGATACCCAAACATAACCTGCAGGGATTAGACCGTAAGAAAATCCACATAGAACTGGTGCCGGTACGAAAAGTAGAAGAAGCCTTCAGGCAGTTGTTTGGCTAAAAGAAATTCACTAATTTTGTGCGCTGAAATTCCATTGTTTATGATTCACGAATACCAACTGCGGATTCTGCCCGAACAGGCAGCCAGCGAACAAGCGCTCAAACGCTACATCAGTCAAGAAAAAGGATTCGACATCCGGACTATTTATGCCATCCGTGTATTGAAGCGAAGCATCGATGCACGCCAGCGTACTATTTATGTCAATGTCAAACTTCAGGTTTTTATCAACGAACTTCCTACAGAAGACAGATACGTCAAGACCGATTATCCGAATGTAGAAGGGAAACCGGCCGTCATCGTTGTAGGAGCCGGTCCCGGCGGACTGTTTGCCGCTTTACGCCTCATAGAACAAGGGTACCGTCCCATCGTCATCGAACGAGGCAAAAACGTACGCGAGCGGAAAGAAGACCTGGCCCGCATCAGTCGTGAACATAAAGTAGATCCGGAATCCAACTATAGCTTTGGAGAAGGAGGAGCCGGCGCCTATTCTGATGGAAAGCTTTATACCCGCAGTAAAAAACGGGGAAATGTAGACAAAATATTGAATGTATTCTGCCAGCATGGTGCCAGTACCTCCATTCTGATAGACGCACATCCGCATATCGGTACAGACAAACTTCCCAGAGTCATCGAAAATATGCGGAACACGATTCTGCAATGCGGAGGTGAAGTTCATTTCAAGACTCGTATGGACGCATTGATTATCGAAAAGAACAAGGTCATCGGTATTGAGGCCCATACAGGAGAAACATTTTACGGGCCGGTTATTCTGGCCACCGGACATTCTGCCCGTGACGTCTATCGCTGGTTGTTTGCCAACGGTGTACAGCTGGAGACCAAAGGGTTGGCCGTAGGAGTCCGGTTGGAACACTCCTCACACCTGATTGACCAGATTCAATATCACAACAAAAACGGTCGTGGCAAATACCTGCCTGCTGCCGAATACAGTTTCGTGCAGCAAGTAGACGGACGAGGTGTATACAGTTTCTGTATGTGCCCCGGAGGATTTGTCGTACCGGCAGCCAGCGGACCGCATCAGCTGGTAGTAAACGGCATGAGTCCGAGCAACCGCGGTACACAATGGAGCAACTCAGGCATGGTGGTGGAAATACGCCCCGAAGACCTGCTGAATCCGGACTTACATTTACAAACCTGCGAAGCCTTTCCTGATTCGGCCGAAGCAGCCACCGAAGAACTTATCCGACGCACTGCCTGCACCGGTGAAAACGAAGTCCATACCTTAGCCATGATGCAGTTTCAGGAACAGCTGGAACAAATCTGCTGGCAACAGGGAAATATGCGGCAAACAGCTCCTGCTCAGCGGATGATGGACTTCACCCGCAAGAAACTGAGTTATGATCTTCCAGACACGTCCTATAGTCCGGGACTGGTTTCATCACCACTGCATTTCTGGATGCCGAAGTTTATCAGCGAACGTCTGAGCAAAGGCTTCCAGCTTTTCGGAAAAAGTTCTCATGGTTTCCTTACCAACGACGCCGTCATGATAGCTGTAGAAACACGTACTTCATCCCCTGTCCGCATCGTGCGTGACAATGAAACGCTACAACACGTTACGATAGAAGGATTATTCCCCTGTGGCGAAGGTGCCGGATATGCAGGAGGCATTGTTTCCGCCGGTATCGACGGAGAGCGCTGTGCCGACGCAGCCGCCAGCTATTTAAAACAGGCATAAACGATATTTATACATCATTTAAAATACTTCTGAAAGGATGCCCGAAATAGCCATCATAGAAAACAATACATTAACCGCATTGGGATTACGCCTGATTTTGGAAGAACTTCTTCCAACAGCCATCATCCGTGTATTCCCGTCATTCGAGGCCTTGATAGATGATACTCCCGACATGTATGCACACTATTTTGTCTCGGCTCAGATCTATTTCGAACACAGCAATTATTTTTTGCAACGACGTCCCAAAGCCATTGTTCTGGCTACAGGAGAACAACCTTCCTTAAATGGTGTACCTACTTTAAATCTTTGCCAACCTCAGGAGGTATTGGTCAAGTCCATCATGCAGCTTCGAAACCACGGCCATGAAATGACGCATCATCCGGTTCCTCTTTCTGCTCAGGACAGCGAACACGAACTTTCCCCCCGCGAAATAGAAGTACTAATCCAGGTAACCAAAGGATTAATAAACAAGGAAATTGCTGAAAAGCTGAATATCAGTCTCACTACCGTTATTTCCCATCGCAAAAATATCACAGAAAAGCTCGGAATCAAATCGGTAGCCGGACTGGCGGTATATGCAGTCATGCACGGATATATTGAACCAGACCGTATCTGATCTTCCGGCAACAAATCCTCATAAATTAGGATTGTACGTTTTTTCACTTTATCTTTTCTTTGCAGCCGAATTACTAAACGCATTTCTGAAAGAGATAATAATGAAAAAACGTACGATTCTGACACCGCTGGTAGCCGTTGCCGCAACCATTGCAGTCGCCTCGCCGGCTGATACCGATCATTCGATTCCCAAAGATACAACCAAAGTAATCGATATTGAGGAAGTAGTAGTCATCGCTACTCCGAAAGAGAACAACCGCCTGCGTCAGCAAGCCCTATCAGCTACCTCCTTTTCACAGAATGATTTAAGAAAGAACTCAGTCACTTCTGTAAAATCACTTTCCGGACTGGTCCCCAACCTGTTCATACCCGATTACGGTTCTAAACTGACTACCTCGATGTATGTACGTGGTATCGGTTCGCGCATCAATACACCGGCAGTCGGACTGTATGTCGACAACATTCCTTTCATTGACAAATCCGCCTTCGACTTCAATTATTCCGATATTGAACGGATAGACGTCATGCGCGGCCCGCAAGGTACACTCTACGGACGTAACACCATGGGAGGCCTCATCCGTATCTTCACCAAATCGCCCTTTACCTATCAGGGCACAGACCTTCGCCTGAGTGCAGCCACCTACAACGATTACAAGGCTTCGGTTACCCATTACCACCGCATTTCCTCACAGTTTGCATTCTCCGCGGGTGCCTTCTACGAACACAAGGGAGGATTCTTCAAGAATCAGTTCAACGGGAAACGCATTGATACAGACAATGAATTCGGCGGACGAATCCGTGCCATTTATCTGCCCGATGAGAACAGCAAGCTCGATTTTACGGTCAATTACGAATACACCAACCAAGGAGGTTATCCTTATACATACCTGGGACGTGTAGACGGAAAAGAAGAAGACCGGGCCGAATACCTGAACCAGATAAACTACAACAACGAATCCGGCTACAAACGTAACTTACTCAATGCCGGCCTGAACTACGAACACCAGGCTGACAATTTTATTCTGAGCAGCGTCACCGGATTCCAATACCTGTACGACCAGATGGATCTGGATCAGGATTTCACGTCACAAGACCTGTATACCATGATGCAAAAACAAAATTCCAAAACCATCAGCGAGGAATTAAGTATCAAGTCGAAACCGGGAAAACGGTGGCAGTGGACAACGGGTATCAGCGGATTCTATCAGTCCCTGAACACCTTGGGACCTGTAACTTTCCGGAAAGACGGAATAAACTGGCTGAACTCCACCATCAACAGTTACGCCAACCAGTACATGCCTACCATTTCACAAGGCCCTATAACCATGACCATGGCCTTCAGCGATGAAATTCAGGGAGACGAACTCTATATCGGCGGCGATTTCGATACTCCGATCCTGAACGGAGCCATTTTTCACCAGTCTACGTTCAACGACCTGTTCAACCTGAAAGGACTGTCGTTTACCGTCGGTCTGCGACTGGATTACGAGAATCTGAAACTGAATTACAACACCGGATACGACTTTGTGCACACTTACGGACTAAGCGGAGTACTCAGCCCGATGAATACCACGATCGACATGATTCCCAAGGCCGATTACAAGGCCAGCAAAACATACGAAGGAGAAATCAGCCATCATTATCTGCAATTGCTCCCTAAATTTTCACTACAATACAATTTTGATTCCAAGAACAATGTCTATGCTACGGTGTCAAAAGGTTACCGTTCGGGAGGTTACAACATCCAGATGTTCTCGGACATTCTTCAAAAGGATATGCAGACCAGCATCATGAAAGATGTGGCCAATGCCACCATCCCGGTTATCAACAACGTCCCCATGATTCCACAAGAAACCAAGGACAAGATAAACGGCATCCTGCAACAGATGTCTGCCGAGACTTCTACCGATGTGAAAGCAGCTACCCTGTACAAGCCCGAATATTCCTGGAACTACGAAATTGGCAGTCACCTGACCCTGTTCGACGACCGGTTGCAAGCCGATCTGGCGGCCTTCTACATGGATACTCACGACCAGCAGATTTCACGTTTTGCCGAAAGCGGCCTGGGACGTATCACCGTCAATGCAGGTAAAAGCCGCAGTATCGGTGCCGAAGCAGCCTTCCGGACCCAGATAACCGATGCATTCAGCCTGAACGGAAACTACGGATATACCTACGCAACATTTACCGATTATGTATTAAGCGACACAGAAAATTACAACGGTCATTATGTCCCCTTCGTTCCGAAACATACTTTCACCCTGGGCGGACAATATGTATTCACACTGAAATCTGGCGCTATTTTCGACAACATCACCGTAAATGCCAACTATAAGGCCGCAGGACGTATCTACTGGACCGAAAAGAACGATGCCAGCCAGGCCCTGTACGGTACCTTGAACGGTCGCATTGACTTCAACAAGGGGAACGGTCAGGTAGCACTCTGGATAAACAATGCACTCGATAAAAAATACGAAGCCTTCTATTTCCAGACCATGAACCGGGGCTTTGCACAATACGGGCGTCCGCTTCAGATCGGTATCGACCTGCGTTGCCGGTTCTGATCAGACAAACCCGAAAAAGGACTTTGCGGCTCCCTAATCACATTTCAGCCATCGTTTCCAGTATCTTTTAAAAAGAACAGAAACGATGGCTTTTATTTTTCAGAAGTTATTTCCAAACAAAGGAGGCAGTCTTCCTTATTCATTGAGAGCTCCGCAATGCGGACAGATCCCTTTAGTACGCATTTTGGCTCCACAGGCACCGCACGCGTATGGATAACTGCTGGAGTGTCTCAACCACCGGAAACAACAATATGTATATCCGACCAGGCACGCATAAGCCGCATAAATCCACACATACGTAAAGAATATGTAAAGGAAAATACAGCATGAGGCCAGACCAATCAGGTAGAAAAAAGCGACCTCGAACGTTGTCTGATGAAACAGATCGTCCAGCAAAGCCACTCCCATCAGCAGGATGCACCATACACTCAGTACAAACAGTCCCAGTATCAGAGGCAGGGCAAACGGATTCAGGGAAGGATCGTAGTAATATCGCTCCCAGGTCTGGGGAACAAAAGACTGTATGCTGTTATACAAGGTAGCCGAACAGGCCAGCAACCACGAAAGGATAATCGGGAAAACACTGTCAATATCATTCAGCCATATCAGCTTAATCTGTTTCCGCCTCATGGCCCGATACGCAAACGTCAGAAAGAAAATGCCCAGAATCAGAAAAAACGGCAACGTATGAGAATCACTGAACAAATGAATGCACTGAGAAATCGGGTCGACAGGTACAGTATTTTCCAGCAACTTGCTCTCCCGTAACCAACCAATGGTCTCCTGATCGCGCGCTACCTTTACCCAGACAGAATCAACCGGATCGTCCGAATGCACCGCCAGTTCCGCAACAACCAGTTCATCGTTCAGCCTTACAGGAACAGAATCTGTAAAAGGCAACTGATACAACCACAACGTATCACCCGTTACCTTAAAATTGCTGTTCAAGGCATACGGACGCTCCGGCAATTCCAGAACAGAATCTCCTTTTGCTTCTTCTCCCTGTATGCCTGTAGGCAAAGCGGTCCGATAATAACAAGATGTACCGGCCAGAACAACCAGCAACAAACATACGATATATTTACCCCATTTCAACATGCCCCCTCCTTCTTCTTGTTTTATGGCTCGGCCAACACTTTCATCTGACACGCCTTACAATCAAACTCCAAACGGAAACGACGTCCGTCGCTGCTGACCAGAAAGAACGGCTCCCGGTAAGGCGAACGGACCCGATGATGAGTCGGACACCAGCCCATACTGTATCGGATGCAATGCTTGCAGAACATCAGTACGGCATCTTCCGGCGGTTTCTGTTCGAAAGCCGGAGCCATGCGTTCCACTCCGTGCTGGCGATAGAAAGCAGCAGCTTCCTGATTCATGACATTTCCCAGATAGGTCAACTCACGTACCGGAAAGGCATGCCGGGTTTCCATCCACCGGACCCGTTCCTGCGGATAGGTAATACGACGTGCTTCCAACAACTTATCGACGGCCCGACGGCGCAAGTCGGCCAATTCCGAAGAAGGAATAAACCAGTTGTCTGTCAGCTCCAATTCCACACCGGTAAGCTCAAAAGGTGTATTACCCAGTTTTCCCAGCTGATTACGCAGATTCTCCTGTTGCGGTACGCGCGCAAGCTCTTTTTCACGCGGCAAGGACAAACTCACCCTGTTTCCGTCCTCGTCGGCCAATGTCAGCGTAAAGCCAGACACATTTTCCTCCAGCCGCATGGACACCGCGATCTTCCGCTCTGCCGATTTCTTCTGCATCAGCTTCTCGAATTCCTGGTCATAATTCCGAAACAACCGGGTTTTCGGTTTCAGACGGGGCATTTCCTGCGGGAAAAGCTTGTTGTTCTCCACACGGTTTACCCGAAATCCCTGCAGGCGTCCCTGTTCGTCGATGTAACAGATTCCGTCGCCGTTACTGAAAGGCTTCACACCTGCCACCGTCAGGTAATTTCCACGTACCTCCTTTACGACTCCCACTTCCTCACCCAGCGACTTCGGCGTATCAAACGAAAAGATACCCGGATTGCGCCCGTGCAGGAAATAATCGGTGAATCCCCGGTTGAAGCTTTTTTCCGGCTGGGGCTTGAAGGTAAATTTCACAGTACCCGACGAAGCCCGTACATATTCTTTCCGCCGCTTCAGGATGGCATCCAGCTTCTGACGGTAATAAGCCGTCACATTCTTCACGTACGAAACTTCCTTGAGACGTCCTTCAATCTTGAGCGAAGAGGCTCCCGCATCCAGCAATGCCTCCAGATTCTCACTCTGATTCATGTCCTTCAGCGAAAGCAGATGCTTGCCATGCGATATGGTCTTTCCGTCGGCGTCTACCAGATCGAATCCCAGCCGGCAGAACTGGGCACACTCGCCACGGTTCGCACTCCGTCCGAAACAAGCCTGACTGACGTAACACTGCCCGCTATAGCTCACACACAAGGCGCCGTGTACGAATACCTCCAGGGGGGTATCCGAACAAGCCTGATGAATCCGGCTGATTTCTTCCAGCGAGAGTTCACGTGCCAGTACCACCTGACGAAAACCGGCCTCGGCCAGAAACTTGACTTTTTCGGGAGTTCGGTTATCCATCTGCGTACTGGCATGCAAAGGAATGGGAGGCAAGTCCAAACGGGTAATTCCCATATCCTGCACGATCAGGGCATCTACTCCCGCCCGATACAACTCCCATATCATGGCTTCGGTTTCCTTCAGTTCCTCATCACGAAGAATGGTATTGACCGTCACATAGATACGTACCCGATACAGGTGCGCATATTTGACCAGTTCCGCAATGTCTTCCAGCGAATTTCCCGCGGCAGCCCGCGCGCCAAACCGGGGTGCCCCGATATATACCGCATCGGCTCCATGATTGATAGCCTCAATGCCACATTCCAGGTTCTTGGCCGGAGCCAGCAGTTCGATAGGACGTTGTTTCTTCATGCTCATTTAATCTGATTGATATCGTAAGGAGTTTCCTGATATACATAATAGTTCATCCAGTTGGAGAACAGCAGGTTCGCCACACTCCGCCAGCGTACCAGCGGGCCTTTCTCGGGATCGTTGTCACGGTAATAGTTTTTCGGCATATCGATGGGCAATCCTTTTCCCAGGTCGCGCCGATATTCCGTATCAAGCGTATAAGGAGAATACTCCGAATGTCCGGTCACAAAGAACTCCCGTCCGCCTCGTGCCATAACGATATGTACGCCCGAATCATCCGATTCAGAAATAATCTGCAACTCAGGATGCTTCTCTATATCTGCCCGACGTACTTCCGTATGACGGCTGTGGGGAACAAAAAATACATCGTCGAATCCACGGAAAATAGGAAGCTGCTTGAATCCCTCACAAATATGATGTTCAAAAATTCCGAACATCTTGTGATCCAGCTGATATTTCGGAATGCCGTAGTGATGATACAATCCGGCCTGTGCCGCCCAGCAGATATAGAAAGTAGAGGTTACGTGCGAACGGGTCCAGTCGAAGATTTCCTGAATCTCTCCCCAGTAATTGACATCCTCAAACTCCAGATGTTCCACCGGAGCACCGGTAATGATCATACCGTCGAACTTTTCGTTACGCATCAGCTCAAAATCACGGTAAAACGCCTTCATGTGTTCGATGGGCGTATTTTTCGACGTATGACTCTTCAATTTCATGAAACTGACTTCTATCTGCAACGGAGAATTCGACAACAAACGGATCAGATCGGTCTCGGTCGTAATTTTCAGAGGCATCAGGTTCAGAATCACAATCTTCAACGGACGGATGTCCTGAGTACACGCACGGGAATTATCGATCACGAAAATATTCTCTTCCTTCAGCAGGTCTATTGCAGGTAATTTATCGGGTAAGTTTAACGGCATTTTTCTCTCTTTTAAAATATGACACGCAAAAATACAAAAAAACTTGCTCGCGTTTTACTTTTCCGGGAAAGTAATTTCAATCAGACATTGACAGAAACATTCGTCCGTCGCGACCCGATGAACGAGATTCATGCAAAATGTCAAATTGATATTCCGAAAGCCTGAGAAACGGTTGTTTCCACCCTATGACAAACCTGCCCGAAAAAACGTGATTCTCGAGCATCTCAGGTTTACCATTTTGCTTATAACCGCAAATATATGCTTTACAAACATCACCGTTTTATCAAATACCCATCCTTTACAACATCTATCAAGGACTTTCCATAGCTTTCCGGCTCAACAAAAGTATCGGAAAATCCGTATCATCTGGCATGCTTAAAGTCACGAAACCAGATTTCTTACCGAAAATTTCAAAACAACCAGTCATCTTCATTCACTTGTCCGGGAGTTTTTATCTTTTCATCCAGGAGAAATTAATTTTCCTGCTCGCGTTTTTGTTGTTTTTTCCGGGCAAGGAATGAATATATTCTGCATAAATCCAATTCTTTATAGTATATTCATGCAAAACATACACATAAATACGTACTGAAACGGACCGACCAACCAACATGCCTGTTAGCGGAATCTCCCGAAATAGAACAAAAAGACAACAGATTACAAGAAACGCATGTATTTTTGCTCCCCTTCCGACTTCAAATTCCGAGGGGAGGGCCTCAAAACGAAGACGTCCCGCCCACAAGGTCATCAAGACCTTGCAGGCGGGACGTTACAGCCTTTTCCGACGAAACGGATTACAACCGGCAACGATAAATCTCAGCCATCAGTTTCTGATACTGGTTTTCCAGTTTCATATAAGCCTGAAGGTTCTGATACACGTTTTCAGCCTCCACGTAGAATTCAATGATGGAAAGCTGACCGGCCTCTACCGCATCACGGAGCATTCGGAGCGTACGATGCATCAGACGAATATCGTATACCTGCATGGCATCACGCAACTGCTTCATCTCGTTGAACTTTCCCTGTATCTGTGCTTCTACCTGCAGACGCGCATTATCCAGTTGCAATTGTGCATTGGTAGCCTGAGCGCGCGCTATCTTCAACTTCTTGCGGTTCGAGAACAAAGGCAGACTGCCTCCTACCAGAAATCCGTTGCTTTTTTCTCCCATCGACGTATTCCGCCGGTAACCTACTTCCAGTTGGGGAAGCCAGTTCTGCTTATTGACGCCTACTTCCTTTTCGGCGGCACGTACCTGAGCATCGGCTACCAGCAGGCCGGCGTCAGCAGCCATGATTTCGTCGTACAACGCATGGTAATCGCAGATGGTGTCAACTTTGGGATAATCGGTTTCGTTGAATTCGAGCGGTAAATTCCCATTCATGGCCAGCAATTGCTGGAGTGCCGTACGATGAGCCGCTACATTTTGGGCAACCTCCGTCTGGACATTCATGCGTTCCATCTTTATCTTATTTACTTCCAGCACATTGGCGTCACCTTTATCCAGTCTTTTCTCAAATATCACCAGCAGTTCGTCTGCATTTTTCCGGCGCTCATCCAGTAAAAGACGCTCCTGATTCAGCCCGATCAGATCGAGACACAGATTCTTGGCCCGCAACAGGACTTCCTGCCGCAAAGCCTGCTGCTGCCTGTCGATGACTTCCTGTTGCGACTTTCCGGAACGACGACGGGCCGCATAGCGGGTAGGAAAATCGAATCCTTGCGTTACAACCAGCTCGGAACTGGCCATGCCTGTCACGCCGTCAGCATAAAACGGACTATATTCCACACTGGGGTCTTCCAGGTTATTCCGTGTCTGAACCTCCAGTTTACCGACCTCAGCCGCATAAAGCCCGGCCTGAATTTCCTTGTTATTCTGTTCAATGGACTGTAACACCGTTTCTATGGTCTGAGCCTGTAACGAAGTCCCCGACAGAACTCCTCCCAGCATCAGTGTCCAATATATCTTTTTCATGTTCATTTCTTCTATGCTTGTTAAAGATAAAACTAACCGAAACTTATCATTTATCCGTTTTCTGCCGGTTCATCAGTTCGTAAACGATCGGAATGATGAAAGCATTCAGGAACGTAGAAGTCAGCAATCCTCCTAATATGACTTTGGCCATCGGACTCTGAATCTCATTGCCCGGAAGATCACCACGCAATGCCAGCGGAATCAAGGCCAGTGCCGAAGAAAGTGCCGTCATCAGAATCGGGTTCAGACGGTCGAGTGAGCCTTGTATAATGCTCTCGCGGACTCCCATTCCTTGTTCGTCACGCAACAGATTATAATGACTGATGAGCAACATTCCGTTACGGGTAGCGATTCCGAACAGGGAGATGAATCCGATAATGGCGGGTATGCTGACCTCACCGGAAGTCAGCAGCAACGCAAAGACTCCTCCAATCAGTGCCAGCGGCAGATTCAACAGAATGATTCCACTCTGAGCCGCGTGATGGAACTGCATATAGAGCAACAGGAAAATGACTACAATACTCATCAGCGAAGTGAGCAACAACGTATTGCTGGCAGACTGCTCGCTTTCGAACTGCCCTCCGTATTCCACGTGATAACCTTCGGGCAACTTGATTTCACGATCTACCCGCTCCTGAATATCGTTGACCACACTCCGCAGATCACGCCCGCTGGTATTGGCCGAAATCACGATCTTACGTTTTACGTTTTCACGGTTGATGGTATTCGGCCCCATGGCAGACACGACATCGGCCACATACGACAAGGGTATCTTGTTTCCTTCGGCATCGTCTATCATCAGGTCTTTGATACGGTCCATCGAACCCCGGTTCTCTTCACTGGAGCGAACCACCAGGTTGAAAGCCTTTCCCTGCTCGTACACCTGTGAAACGATCTCACCCGCCATGTTCACCTGTACGAATTCGTTGAACTGCGGCAGGGAAATACCATATTTTGCCAGCATTTCCCGCTTGGGAACGATTTTCAGTTCCGGACGTTCAATCTGCTGTTCCACATTCAGATCGGCAATTCCCTCCACATCGGCTATCGCATCCTTGATCTGATTTCCAAGGGTAAACATCCGGTTCAGGTCATCGCCAAACAATTTGATGGCAATGCTGGCCTGCGTACCGCTCAGCATGGCGTCGATACGGTGACTGATAGGCTGTCCGATCTCAATATTGGCTCCGGTCAGAACGGAAAGTTTCTGACGCACATCGGCCAGGAGTTCGGCATGCGAACGGTCCTTCAACTCAAAAGGTGCTTCAATCTCAGAAACATTCACGCCCAAGGCATGCTCGTCCAGTTCCGCACGGCCTGTTTTTCGGGCTACCGTCTGTATTTCGGGAATGGAAAGCAACAGTTCTTCTGCCTGCCGACCGATCTTATCGGATTCTTCGAGTGAAATACCCGGCAGAGAGCTGATATTAATGGTAAACGAACCTTCGTTGAACGAAGGCAGGAAACTATGTCCCAAAGTAAAGAAACAGCCTACAGCCACCACAAACAGTGCAAGAGTACTGCCCAGCACCCAACGTTTGTGCGACAAGGACCACTCCAACGCCTTCTCGTAATGCTTCTTCAGCCAGACAGCTACGAAAGCTTCCTTCGGCAAGCCTTCCTTCTTGAAATTATGTCCCAGCAAGTAACTGCACAGCACAGGGGTAAGAGTCAATGCCACCACGGTAGAAGCAAACAACGATACGATGAAAGCGATTCCCAACGGAATCAACATACGTCCTTCCATACCGCTCAGGAAGAACAGCGGTACGAAACTTACTACAATGATCAGAGTAGAATTCAGGATAGGCATTCGTACCTCACGGGACGCATTAAATACGACTTCGCGCACCGGTTTCCGGCTGCCTTCCGGCAACAGACGGTTTTCACGAAGGTGTTTCCACACATTCTCTACGTCGACAATGGCATCATCTACCAGCGATCCGATGGCAATGGCCATACCTCCCAGACTCATGGTGTTGATACTCAATCCCATGTAATGAAGCACGAGAATAGCTACCACGAGCGAAAGGGGTAAGGTAACCAAAGAAATAATCGTGGTACGCGTATTGGCCAGGAAAAGGAAAAGTACAATCACCACAAAAAGGGCACCTTCATACAACGAACTTTGTACGTTACTGATGGAACTCTCTATGAAACGGGACTGACGGAAAACATCCGTAGAAACGTGTACGTCGGCCGGCAGATTCTTCTGCAAATCCTTCAAGGCAGCTTCCAGACGTTCCGTCAGTTCTATCGTCCCCGTATTGGGTTGCTTGGTAACAGTAATCAGTACAGCCGGCTTACCTTTCTCGGAAGCCAGTCCCAGCTTAGGCTGCTGGGCTCCTACCTGCACATCGGCCACATCTTCCAATACCACGGGAACTCCTCCTACCCGTTTGATAACCGCCCGGCTCATTTCACGCACATCGTTGGTGGAAAGTACACCACGCACAATGTATTCATTACCATATTCGTAAATGACACCTCCGTTGGTATTCTGGTTCATATTCCGGGTAACTTCCATGACCTCACCCAGCGTCACACCATAGTGCTTCATGCGTTCAGGATGCAAAAGTACCTGATACTCCTTGATATCACCTCCCAATACGGCTACCTGAGCGACTCCTCCGGTCGACAACAGACGCGGACGGATGGTCCAGTCGGCCAGGGTACGCAAATCAAGCATGGAAGTACTGTCGGCCGTAAGACCAACAATCAGCAATTCACCCAAAATGGAAGACTGGGGGCCCAGAGTCGGTTTACCTACATTGTCCGGAAGCGCATCGTCTACCGCAGCCAGCTTCTCAGAAACAATCTGACGGGCCAGATAAATATCCGTATCCCAGTCAAATTCAACCCAGACAACCGAAAATCCCGTTGTCGACGAAGAACGTACCCTCCGTACATGCGTGGCTCCGTTCACCGCCGTCTCAATAGGAAACGTAACCAGCTGTTCCACTTCTTCGGCAGCCATACCGTTGGCTTCTGTCATGACTACCACCGTAGGAGCATTCAAATCAGGGAACACGTCGACTTCCGTATGAAAAGCCGTATAAGTTCCCCCTATCAACAGCAAAACCGAAGCGACCAATACCAGCAATCGGTTCTGCAAAGAAAATCGTATGATTTTATTCAACATGGCTCAATAGGATAAAGAAGTGAATTAATGCTGATGGGTATGTGCCGGGATGGCATTGCTGGCAGAAGCCAGCTTTACATGAACGGCTCCCTGAACGACAACTTTCTCTCCCCCTTTCAAACCTGAAAGAATTTCCACACGGCTACCGTCGGATGCTCCTAATTTTACTTCCTGCTTCCGGTAACAGTTGGCATCCAGTTGCAAATAAATAAAGTTCAATCCTTGCTCCTCGGTAATGGCCGACCAGGGTAAACTGATAACCCCTGTACGTGGAGCTCCCAGCAGGTACACCTCCACAAAGGAGCCCGGCACCATGTCACCGCAATTGTCAAATTCAAAAATGACCGGTACGTAGAAAGAAGTCTCTCCCGAAGTCTTTCCGTATGAAAGCAATCGTCCCTTTAACTGATCCAGTTCATACACCCGATCGTCATACGGAGTCTTGAAATTGGCCGAAGTAATCTGCTTCAAGGCCGAATAATAACGTTCGGAAACTTCCGCCTTCAACTGCAGCCGGCGATTCTGGGTAATATTCATCAACGGCTGTCCCACACTGACATAATCGCCTTCCTTCACCAGACAGTTCTTCAGATAACCTCCCATCGGGGCTACGACGGCCGTACCCTTGTCCGACACTCCGGCAGCCAAAGCCTCGTAAGCAATCCGCGCATTTTCATACGTCTCACGAATCACATTAAATTCCTTTTGGGAAACAATCTGACTGTCGACCAACCTGGACGCACGTTCGTATTCTTCTTTTGCGGCCCGATAAGCGACTTCGGCTTTACGGACCGGATCTCCATCCTGCAAATGATCTGCCGCAAGATAAACCAGTGCATTTCCTCGTCCCACCGGCATGCCTTCCGTCAGTTTCCGTGCAAACGAAACCACTCCGGAACGGGTAGCCACCACCGTAGCATCTTCTCCCTGAGCCGCCAGAATCTGTCCGCTCACAGGAATCACCTGTCTAAACGACTCCGGATTAACTGTATCCGCAACTACACCTGCCGCTTCGGCCTTTGCGGCAGGCAGGCTGATTTCATCAGAATGAGCAGCCGTTTCTCCATGCTCATGCTCGTCATGTCCATGAGGCGCTTCTGCTTCATGATCATGTCCTTCCTGTTCATGCTCGTGATTATGTTCTGCATGACTGCTGCAGGCGCCCAATAAAAACAGACAAAGGGCTCCTCCCATAAATATTTTCTTCATAAAATAAACTTATTATTTCTTTCGTGACAAAATTAATGAACTCATACTGCAACCCGGTTTCCTTAATACGACAACGACCAAAGAAACAACCAGGTTACACCCTTTTTCTATCCGCAACGAAAGTAACAGGAGGCGCACGAAGTCCCGAAGCAACCATCCACTGACGGCTGTGCAACTTCTCAATATAGACAAAATCAGAATTATGCGAACATAGAATTCCTGCCGGAAGATGTTCCAGCAGACTTAGCATCGGATAAATCAGAAAAGAAAAAGAATAATCGGGAGATACATCAGAACGGGAAAGCTGCTGATATCCAAAGGCGAAATGTGTGGCACACGACAAAGTACAGCCATGGCTTTCGCTATTTTCCGAATGACTTTCCTGTGTATCAGACGTATAACCTGCCGCACACGTATACCAATCAGATTTCAGGCACAACCGTTCTTCATGATGATGGTGAGGAAAAACAGACACGACCAACACCAACAGGCTGGCCACCAACAAACAATATGTCTGAAAAATACGTCCCATCTCTATTTCTTACGAGGCACAAAGATACACGTTTCAACTAAACTGACAAAAGAACCGCATGAAACAGATACAAAAAAACTCCGGAACCGGTAGAAATATCCATCAAAAGAAAATTTCTACCGACATCCGGAGTCAGCCTATATAGCTTTGCAAAGAAAAATTCTATTCTTCCGATAACGCCCGACTACGGTCATCCGGTCCGACAGGATGGATGACTTTGTCCAGTTCCAAATCAAAAATCAACGTAGAATACGACGGGATTGAAGACTGTTCCTGAGCACCATAACCCAAGTCAGACGGAATATACAGACGTACCCGCATACCTTCTTTCATCTGCTGCAAAGCAGTGACCCATCCTACAATTAGTCCATCAGTCAGTCCAGTAGTTGTCTTAGATTGCAAAGCGAATGTAGTAGGTGTATGGATCTCCGTATTCAAATCACCGCTGTAATTATAGTCGAAAACTTCTCCATTGATCAGTTCTCCCCGGTAATAAACAGATACACTATCGGTAAACAAAGGAGCAATACCCTCTTCATTTGCCGGTTTCAATACCTGCATGTACACATACTGATCATTGTCAAAATCTGTCAGACTTGTACCTGTCGTTACGGAATTGATCTTGTAACTTAATACGCGCTCCCAACTTCCGTCTACATTGGCCTTTGCTACAGCCGCTATCGAATCAATATAATGTTCGTTGCGAGCCTGCCAGTTTTCATACGGATCAGATACAGGAGTATCTTCCGCACAAGAGCTCAAGCCCATGGAAAAAGAAATCAGCAGAGCAACCAACCAAAGAATATTCTTACTCATAAATATTACTGCAATGTTTTCAGCAGACTGGTAATGCTTACCTTGTCGGCGATGATATTATTCAAATCAGAGATAGCCACACGTTCCTGCTGCATGGTATCACGGTTACGCAAAGTAACGCAATTGTCTTCCAGTGTCTGGTGGTCAATCGTAATACAGTACGGAGTACCGATGGCATCCTGACGACGATAACGCTTACCAATAGAATCCTTCTCATCATACTGGCAGTGGAAATGGAATTTCAGGTCGTTCATGATTTCACGGGCCTTTTCAGGCAGCCCGTCTTTCTTTACCAGCGGCATGATGGCCAGTTTCACCGGAGCCAGTGCGGCAGGCAGTTTCAGAACGACACGAGTTTCGCCGTTTTCCAGCTTTTCTTCGCAGTAGGCAGCGCTCATCACGCTCAGGAACATACGGTCTACACCGATAGATGTTTCGATAACATACGGAGTATACGATTCGTTGATTTCCGGATCAAAGTACTTGATGCTCTTACCTGAATATTTTTCATGCTGAGTCAAATCGAAATTTGTACGGCTGTGGATACCTTCCACTTCCTTGAATCCGAACGGCATCAGGAACTCGATGTCGGTAGCGGCGTTAGCATAGTGAGCCAGTTTTTCGTGGTCGTGGAAACGATAGTGATCGTCGCCGAAGCCCAGTGCCTTGTGCCATTTCAGACGAGTTTCTTTCCATTTCTGGAACCATTCGAGTTCGGTACCCGGTTTTACGAAGAACTGCATTTCCATCTGTTCGAACTCACGCATACGGAAGATGAACTGACGGGCAACGATTTCATTACGGAAAGCCTTACCGATCTGTGCGATACCGAAAGGAATCTTCATACGACCGGTCTTCTGCACGTTCAGGTAGTTTACGAAAATACCCTGAGCGGTTTCCGGGCGAAGATAAACCTTCATGGCACCATCGGCCGTAGATCCCATTTCCGTAGTAAACATCAGATTGAACTGACGAACTTCTGTCCAGTTCTTCGTACCAGAAATAGGACAAACGATTTCTTCATCCAAAATAATCTGACGCAATTCATTCAAGTCATTGGCATTCATAGCCTTTGAATACCGTTCGTGCAGCGCATCACGTTTAGCCTGATGTTCCAATACGCGAGCGTTGGTACTACGGAATTCCTGTTCGTTGAATGCATCACCATATTTTTTGGCAGCCTTGGCTACTTCCTTGTTAATTTTCTCATCATACTTGGCAATCTGATCCTCAATCAGAACGTCAGCACGGTAACGCTTCTTAGAGTCGCGGTTATCAATCAAAGGATCGTTAAACGCGTCTACATGTCCGGAAGCCTTCCAGATAGTAGGGTGCATAAAGATAGCAGAATCAATACCTACGATATTTTCATGCAGCAGCACCATGCTCTGCCACCAGTATTGTTTGATATTGTTTTTCAGTTCCACACCCATCTGTCCGTAATCATATACGGCTCCCAGTCCGTCGTAAATTTCACTTGACGGAAATACAAAACCATACTCTTTACAGTGTGAAACCAGTTTTTTGAAAACGTCTTCTTGTGCCATTTTTCTTGTTATTTTTGATATTTCTTATTTTACAGTCTCTTACATAGTAGGGCACAAAGATAGGTATTTATAAGTAAAAAAGAAGAATAGCTGTAT
>ULSJ01012068.1_pt1 | contig 98608 bp, 88 predicted proteins | sample 1956291 | NCBI WGS metagenome assembly ULSJ01 (sample SAMEA4835705, study PRJEB28245) | human gut metagenome | biome: gut microbiome; material: fecal sample | place: Denmark | collected 2008 | reverse complement strand
TGTGAATAATGTGCGTCAAGGCGGAAAATAGTATGCTTACAATATATACTGCATCTGTCTATGGATACCTTGATAAAATTTGTGCTACTTCGTTTTTAATGCGGTAGTATTGGCAAATTGCAGAGATTCATCTTTATTTTTTGAAATACCATTCATTGATTCGCCTTAGAGAAACCAAATCAAACAGAATAACTTTCCGTTCTTTATCCTTGCGATGGAATGTTTGTGTTTCCATAGTATAGCCGCAGCAACGCACCTCATCTACAAGATATATCTTATCATCATCTCTTTTAAATAAAAGTATTTTCCTTGCGTTATCACGGATTGCCTTATTTATTGGGCCAAAATCTTGGTCAAATCTCACATCTTTCCCCACGCCTATTATCTTATAATGAGGACTGACGTTTTGTTTATACTCTATGCTGACCAAATTTTCAGGGGTCAGAAGAATAGCAAGCACTTCTTCTTTTAAAAGATATTTTTGCTTGTCAAACACATTTTCAATCTCCCAAACATCATCGACATTAAGAGCATAGCATTTATCACTAAAAGTAAAGCATACCTTGTCTTGCGATGATAGTTGCATTTGCTTGTCCGCAATTTTAGGACTTTCAGTTACGCAATGATTCTCCTGCAAAACGCTTTCCGTACAAACTTTGTTGTTCTTAGTTTCTGCCGCTATGTCAAGTGCCTTTTCAAGTTGTTCTATCAGTGTATCTTCTTGCGCATTTTCGAGCGTAATGGGTATTATACGAGTAGGCAACTCGATTCCTTTGTCAATGAAGTGTGTTTGGTCGTAAGTCTTGTAATAGACTATTTTATATGTATTACGACGTATATATTGAGTAATAATCAACCTGTTATTTTGAGGAACAATCCAACAAATATACTCCTTATGCAACACGTCCGTACACTTCCTATTACATTGCAAATAACCACCACGTCTTATTCTTTCAGACGTTTTAATCGAAGTGCAATATTTAATTGAAGAAGGCAATTGGTTCTTGCATTGAAAAGGTTGTTTTTCTTTCCTCATCGGTTGCGCATTACGTTTTTCGTCTTTCTTCTCTATCTCATTAGACTCATCAATGTCTGTCTGGTTTGTGCCTTCTTCATTATGAATATCTGTCGTTTTCTCTTGTTTGCTTTGGGCATAAAGCGATTGGGATAGAGCTTTCAAATTATTGGCCGATTTCTCAATGTCACTCAAGAATACCTTTTTGCCTTTTTCGGTATCAGTGTCAATCAACATATAAAAATCGCCGTCCAAATCGTAAAGTCTGATATTCTCCCAATCTAAACAAAGTGCAGGCTTTCCGTCTTTCGTATTAAATATTTGCCAACCCGTAGAGCCATTCGCTGGTACGTCAGGCGAAGAGTTGTAAAAGATATAGTTTCCTTTGAACAAGAAATTCGGGGTTCGCCATTGAGGGTTACTTAGGCATCTGAATTTCCTGCATAGGAATAAATCGAACAAGTTTTCTCTCCGCTTTTTACAGACAAGATACGGAGAGTCGGCACACTTTTTAATAGAATCATATATGGAATGATTATATTCTGGTTCATGTTTTTTAATGTTATATCCTCGAATTTCCATTCCGCCATCTGCATGATTTACTATGAAACAGTTATAATCGAGCTTTTTACCTAAAAACCATCCTTCTGGTAAATCATATCCATTCTTCTTCTTCCAAGCGCGATTTTGCCTATTGACATCGTAATACAGCCATTTGCCTTTGTAAGTTGACTTTACTGGGCGCATTCCATTGTGTTCTTCTCCGATGAACAAATACGCATGTTCATCTATGTCCCTATTCTCATAGAACATATATGCATAACCATTGTCGCTTCTGTATGCCACAAACGATAAGCTATCCTCAGAGTAATATTCAGTTTTCTTGAAAAGTTTACGATGAAATGCGTAAATCTGCTTCTTGGCATTGTACAGATAGAAATCATCCCTTTGGGCATCAGGCCACAGAAGATAGTAATTGCTACCTTCTGCAAGCCTTTCAATCTTGAAGAAATCAGCATCTAAGCTATACGTGCCAAGGCTTAGCGTATAACGTCCATTGCCAACAGCTATAATCTCTGCCCTAAGCCGATTGGTAAAATCATTCATACTCTGTGTTTTCAGATGGTTCGATGCTATCTGCTGGTATATCAAATATAAGGTCGCCGTTCAAAAGAATAGTATATGTGTCATCTTCATCCCGTGCTACAAATATACATTTGTATTCGTTGAAAACTTCGGGATCTTCTTTACTCGACATTCGGTAAATGACTTCCGTTTTCTTTTTGAACTTACGCTCCTTGCCCAAGTCTTTATATGCCAAATCTGCTTCATTATTTAAGACACTTTGGCACAAATCGTTCAAAGCATCTACAGTCTCAGAAGTAATATTCGGACAAACTGAAGCTGTAATCACATCCATATTATTGGAGATATATTCAAAAATCTGTTTCAACAGATACTCATCCAAGGCTCTACTGGTCAAATTCAGGTCGTTTGCATCATAAATGGCTACAAAACAATCATCTCGTTTCAATATGTCATTGCTATTGAACAGTCTGCCTCCTCTATAGTTAATATCGTTCCTTTCAAAAGCTCTCAATCGCAAAAATACCTCAAACAATATCATTGCAATGTCCTGCCTATTTACCCCTTGAACATTCAATGAGGGATGGAAGAAGACAACTCCTGTTGTTGAAAAAGGGGGGATTTTGAGAATCTTAGCATCACCATTAGAAGATTTATATCTAAAATACTCCCTCTTCTTATTATGATTTTCCCAATAGCCATATATGTTATAATATTCCTTGACGCTAAGATTATAAATCTTTGCATCTCCAAAATAGATTGTTCTATACCTAAAATCTTTGTTGAAGTTAGGTATGATGTATCTTGATATTTGAGGTGAAGTAGACAAATAATCGTTCCATTCACGGGCTACGTTAATTTCCCTTTTCGAGAAATTGATATATCTGACTCTTTCCCGAATATGTTTACCTTTGTATAAAGTGTTTCTTACAGCACCTTCATAGCCTTCAGACACTACCTGTTCTCGTGTAATGCTCTCTTTCGGAATAAAATCCTTTTCCCCCTTTGCTGACAAAATCTTGTAGATGTCAGAGATGAAGCGCAAGGGATAAGCTATTTGTGGTGCGCCCACCAAATTGTTTTCTTTCGCCCGATAATTCTCAGACTCTTGTCCTGTAAGAATGTCTTGGCACAACTTCGTAAATGAAGAAGGGAAACATCCCCCATCATCGAATTGTTGGGCTTGATTAAATTCCTTCCTCCACTTGGCATATTCGCAGTAATCAGTATCTCCCACATGGCAGAGTGCATGAATATTTTGCACAGTCTTGTCTTCCAAATACAAAGCTGGCTCGTAATTGGGAAGAACTTTGTCAATGTCATAGTTGTATTTCTGCTCATCAAAAAGGAGTTGTGAGGCAAAGGAATTTGTCTTTACAACAATCACATAACTCTTTTCACATCCAAATCGTCCTACACGACCAATGCGTTGCATATAGCTGTTTTTATCATACGGCATATCTGCAATGATGGCTATATTCAGTCCGTCAATGTCGATTCCAATTTCCAAGGCACTGGTACTTATGACTCCTTTGAAGTCGCCTTTGTTCAGTTTTTCCGTTATAGTATTGACCGATTCTATTTCGTACCCCGCACGATAAGGATATATGCCTGAGTCTGCTGCATTTTCCGAAACTAATTGCCCTATCCTGTGAGCCAATTCCCCTGCCCGTTGTCTTCCTTCCACAAACGTGATACTTTTGGCATCGTCCACTGTAGAAAAATCATATACCAAATTAACCACATCTGCGTTGACATCATCTTGTTCTATAAAGTAGAATATCTTTTCAGCCATAGGAGATGCGTCTTGCTGGATACCTATTTCTTCAAAGCCTGTTACCCCCGTTATGTTGAAGGAGTGTTCTACTGCATTGGGTAATGTGGCAGAGGCCGTTATATATTGGGCGAAGCCTTTTCCTTTCCTTAACAACCTACGAATATTGTTGAATCGGCGGAATAAATAAGCTGAGTTCGTGCCAAACACGCCTTTGAAAAGATGTAATTCATCAATGATTATCAAGGAAATTTTTTTGATGAAATCTTGTATGATATTTCCTACAGTATTGTCATTCAGCCTTCCCAATAAGAAAGCGTGCATCACGTCAGGAGTGACTACCACAATTTGACTGTTTTGCAACACTGCTTTTCTTACCTCAGAATCCGTAACGTCCCCATCTATTTTTCCCACTTTGAATCCCGTATTTTCCCATCGTTCCAATTGCTGACGGTTCAGAGCTTTCATTGGATAGATAGCTAAAATTTTAGAATCAGGCGATTCTTTCAGTTTCTCGATGGCAATGATTTGGAAAATTTCCGTTTTACCTGAACTCGTAGACGTGGTAACGCAAAGGTTTTTTCCTTCTTTGGCTTTCTTGATGGCCCAATACTGATGCTCCCAAAGTGTATTTATATCTTTCTTTTTAAGAAAATCAATAGATTGCTTTGATAGGTTCAAATCCGAATAAGATACAAATTTTGCATCCCGTTTGTCTTCTCTCTTTTCCTTGCATATTTTGAATCCATTGGCAACGATAATGCTCTTGATGTCTTTTTCATTCCTTACGGACAGAGAAGATTCTTCAGCCAAAACTTTTTCATCTTGGCAGGTTTCCACTTCATTGTTATTATTCACTGAAATCTCAGATTTCGTTTGCTCATAGTCCGTCCAAAGATAATCTTCGACATTCAGGAATTTGGGCAATTCGTTCCACAAGGCATCGTTAAAATCTATCTTAGGAGAAGCTATATTCTCAATAGCTTCTACAACATTAGTCATATCCGCTATGCGAAACCAAGTACGGACTTTGGGGGAAAAGTTAAAATTGTCCTCTGTAATGTTCCCTTTAAAGACAACAATTCCACTGACATGATAAGCATTCACCAAAGGAGAATTAAGTTCGTCTTTAAATTTATTGACAACGCTCCATTTATTGTGATTGACCTGAACATAAGGATTCTTATTGCCAAATCCTCCTTTGACAACAACCTCTGTGCCTTCATCGTCAATGATATGCCAATCTCCAAATTCTGAAGCAGTTAAACTTCCCGTATAGTTTTTGAACTCTAAGACAATGATGGCATCTCTCTTTATCAAGAGAGCATCCAATTCCCTCCCACCTATGATAGGGTTTGCCACCAATATATAATCATCCTTGCTTTTACTCAGCAATTTGCACAAAGAACGGAACTGTTCCCTTTCATCTGTTGTCAGGTAATTTGCATAGCGATAAACTTGTAAAGCCATAACAAAGGAAATATGCACTTTCGGCTCAACAAGTGCGGTAACATTTAATGTTGAAACACAATAAAAGAAGAGTGAGCCTACTTGTCTCCAATCATCCTCTGTGGTAGGCTTTAACTCGGAGTGCCCGTATAATGGATGACAGAAACGGCTCACTCCCTTGGCGTTGATATGTAAGAGTACATATATGACAACCAAGAGGGAGCGTTTCTCTGCCATTCCGATTATACGTTGAATTTCCGAGGTTCACCACAAACGGAATGAAGCCAAACGCTTCCAATACTATGTCTGTCAAAGCCTATTTTGGCTAAGACGTACCAAAGATACAAAAAAATCGCTTTGCATAGGCAGATTTTCCTGAAAATATTTGCTGTATTGATATTTTCTATTATAAGAAACGGATCAAGGCCGCTTCCATTCTATATAGAAACTACAATCAAAAACAGATACATTATTGGTATCAACTTTTGATTGCCATACTTTTGAATCACTATAACCTTTTAGATTATGCTGATACATAAAAGATACTGTATCAAAGTCCGTAGAAAGATTATTTTGATACAGTTCTCATTTTGCTACAGATGGTCAGAGTAAAAGACTTCTCACCGAATTTATATGGTTGATTCCACCGCTTGCACTATTCTGCATTTTTGCCCAAGTCTGACGGATTTTTTTCATTCTCTTGTCAAATCCTGAACGGGAAGCAAAGAGAGGTTTCAAAGTCATCTCGATTGTTTTTATATCTCCGTGGTATGCATTCAATATCTTCTGCATAGCAAAATCATCAAAGGTGTCCGCTTGAATTTCGGGTATGTCTGAAGTGTGGCCAAATACTCGGTCGTACATAGTCAATATTGGATTGGCTTCTGCATTCAACACATCATTGATATAAGTGTCTTTGAGGTTAAGGTAACTTCTAACTTTACCAATAGTTTCAAGTTTTACCTCAAACCTTGTTACACCATTGAATTGCTTTACGACCTCCCATTTGTTAGGGAGTATAGAAAGAAAGTCCTTATTCTTAGGCTTGATTATTTCTTTCTCTTTGCGATAGATACGGATGCACTCTTTACACTTGGAAGATTTAACGTCTCTAATGAAGTCTATACCTTCACTATCGTAATAATCCCATTTGTAGCGTCTGTAATTCTTTACCCATATTGACAATGCTTGCAGGGTTTCATCTGATAGGGTTACATGTACATCCTTGGTTACATCTGCTGAGGTTATACATCCCGTTTGCAGTATGCCGTCCACATCTATCCGACAAATACCTAACTTATTGATATTCTCAAGACATTGCCTAATGGTGTACTTTGAGATAAGTTTGGGATAATCTTCTCCCAAAATCTTACTCGAAAACTCCAAGGTTAATGTTTGCTTGGGCTTGCTTACAGCAATGAATAAGTTGAAAGGTACAAGTTTATCATTTTCTGATGAGTAATATTGTCCTATCAAGTCCCCATTTTCGGGATTATACCTTTGGTTGAACTGAATCTGTCGTTCTAACAGATATTTATAGTTGGCTTTTATCTTCAGCCTGTCGAATGTTAAATAAGTCACTATTCATAAGAATATCCTTTTTATTTTTCAGAAATGTACTCTACAGGCTACATTTCCCCCTTTTGATAATGCGATAACAGAGAGAGGTGACAGCCTCTCTTCTATTTATTCTCACTATCTATACTATCAGGAATCGTTTCCCAATAGGCTTTGAGGGCAACTGATATCGCCCTCTTGTGTTGCGCACTTTTAGCCCGCCCTTTGAGGCTTGCGCTGATTTTGCGTTTCGTTTCTTCGCTTCTTTGTCTTGTAATTCTTTTCATACTCTTAATCCATTATACATATATAAATATAGGTAAGACTGAAAGGATTATCAAGATTAGTAAGTTCCTCTCAAATTCTGTAGAAAATTTTGAGGATGACAAAGCACTTGGATTAAAGACATACCCCTTTTCCTTAAGGAAGGCATTATAAGCGGGGATACGGGGGTAGGAAGACATACATCCCCCTACCTGCCAATATGTTACAAGTCCATCCCTGACAAAAACACTACTGAAAGTGCTTGCCCATAATTTAGGGGTAAGTTTTTCTGTATTCTTTTGGCCATATACCTAAGAAACAGTATCTTTGCGAAAAAGAAATCAAACCGTCGTTCTTTGAACTTTGTTAGGTGGAAGTATTGGCTTTGTGGGGTCAGGAATCCAATGCCTCAACTCCCAAATCTTATCCAAGTCCTCTAAAAATTGGTTCGAGAACAGAACGGTCAAGGGTACAAGAAAAGGAGCTAAGTATCGGAGAGTCGAATACTTAGCTTCTTTTTTTGCCAAAATTTTCCCTGTATTTTCAGAGTCAAAAAAAGTATTTGTGAAAAGATCTCTGTTCTACTCTTCCATCACCGTAAAGGATGTTGTTTCACTTATATTGCGGATGTAAAGTTTATGCTTTTTTTATACATAAACTTATTACCCCAACTTCCGGAAGAGCCTTTTTAATTTGAGATTTTCTTCATATTTTCCTGATGAATCAAAAAACATGTGTACAAAATCCGTTTATGAGCATAATCGATTTTCGGGAGGAGAAATTGTTATAATACTTTTGAAAATAGATTCTTAAATCATTAAAATCTTTTATCTCATGCTTAAATGAAAGGCTTTGGGAAATAATTTGTCCGGATACATCAGCCCCTGATTTATAAAGTCAGACACAAACTTTAGTGTAAAACTTCGTATCAATTATGGTTTGAGTATCCGAAACCTAGGGTTTCCCGTCGGAGGCTGTAGGTTCTTCATTCAGCGAACATACGTTCTTCGTATGAAGGACATGGTGTATACGATGAAGCTTGGGTATTTCCCGGAAAGAATCTTTTGAAGATTGAGTGCATATCACTAGCTTTGTAGACGTGAGTACCGTATGTATTCGTCTTTTTAACCGATTATTCTTTTGAAAAATGGATGTGAATGATGTTTTATTGGTGACTTTTTCTCCTACCCGTACTTCCAGATACGTAGGAGAAGCCATCGCACGTGGCGTATCTGCAGGAAAGATGCGTGTGTTGGACCTGACGTATGAAATGGAAAATATTCCGATAGAAGTGTCTGAAGGAACGTTGCTGGTTGTTTCTGTTCCTGTTTATGGAGGAAAAGTGGCTCCGCTCGCCCTGAAACGGATGAGCGGCCTGCAGGCAGCCGGAGTGCCTGTGGTTCTGGTGGTCCTTTACGGCAACCGGGCGTATGAGCAGGCGCTGGTGGAGCTGGAGAACTTCGTGACTGAAAAAGGAGCCCGGGCAATTGCTGCCGGAGCTTTTGTGGGCGAACATTCTTACAGTGTGGAAGCTTATCCTGTAGCTGCCGGTCGTCCGGATGTACGGGATCTGAAAGTGGCTGAGGCTTTCGGTCATCGTATCCGGTTGAAACTGGATAAAGATCCGGTCGGAACGGTGAGTGCAGCCGATCTGCCCGATAAGGCCATGATGTCTGAAGAAATGACGCGTTTCAGGGCCGATGTGCAGGCTGCCCTGAAGGGGGGAGCTGTAGTGCCTCAGACTCCGAAGGTAGACGAAAGCTTGTGCAATCATTGCGGAACCTGCGTCGGTCAGTGTCCCGTGCAGGCCATTGTAGCCGGAGAAGAAACCACCACGATAGCCGATCGCTGCATCCGTTGCTGTGCCTGTGTCAAGGTATGTCCGCAGCAGGCCCGCACTTTCGATACTCCTTTTTCGGCATTGCTCAGCCGGCATTTCGGCGAGCGGAAAGAGAATTCAGTCCTTCTGTAATGGTGTATAATGGCCGCTTCCGGATTTATGCGTATCTTTGCCGTTCCGGAAGCGGCTTTTCCGGATCAATCAGGCTGAAGTATGAAAAAACGAATTGAAGAACTTGATTTCTTGAAAGGTATATGCATCTTGTTGATGATTGTTTTTCATCTGGTGTATATCGGCGACAAATATCCGTATGCCAAACAACTGGTGTATACGTTTCACATGCCGGTTTTCTTGGTGATTTCCGGTTATCTGATGCGGGTGGAAAAAAGCTCCAGGCAGTTTCTGGGTACCATGCTGTGGATTTTTGTACCCTACGTGGTCATGGAATCCGGATATGTGGTCATGTCGGCCGTACTGCCTGTGCGCGAGAAAGTGGAAGAGCTGGGTATAGGGCTGTGGCTGGAAAAACTGTTTCTTCATCCGTTGGGACCGTATTGGTATCTGCATACGCTGATTGTCTGCGGACTGACGTACTGGGCTGTCGAACATGGCTTGCGTAAGTTGTCGCTTGTTTCACGGATGATGGTTCTTGCACTTTGTTACGCGTTCGAGTCGGAGGTCTGTCAGTTGATAGCACTTTCCAGCGGCATGTATTTCTGGGCAGGAGCCGTTTTGAGTCGTTCTGCAGTCAGTTTTACTTCCTTGTTCCGGCCATCGGGCTGGGCGGTGTGGCCTTTGGCGTGGCTGGCCTGTTATCCGGCCAATCTGAACCGTTTCACTTTGGGTGGAATGACCATTGTATATTTGTCGGTCAGCTTGCTGCTGGCGGTATACCGGTGGTTGCCTGCCCGATTACGGTGGAGGATAAACTACATCGGCGGTCATACCTTTATATTGCTGGTATTTTCTCCTGTCTTTACAATGCTGGTGAAACCGCTGGTTCCTGTCTTTGCCTTTGATCCTTCGGGCATGTGCTTTCTGGCTGTCGCGCTGGCCATTGCCGTTGCCGGTTCTTTTCTCCTGGCCATGACGATGGACCGGCTGAGCGTTTCCCGCTTTTTCTGGGGAAAAAAGAACATGGTGTTGCCCGCCTCTTTCTGGCGGCAGGAAAGGTAAGTTACTTTTTTGTGATAAACATGGCCTGCCTGCGGGCAGTCATTATAAAAAGTTGGCGCTTTTTTGTATCAGATTGTTTCCTTTTTATGGAGAATGGCTTATCTTTGTCCCCTTGAAACTTAACCTGTTTAATACAATCGAAGAATGACGAATATTCTTTTACGTAGTTGGAACTGGTGTCGTCGTTTTCGTCATCGGTGTGGGTACGGGGTACATTCTCCTTCCGATTTTTTTTTGGTGACCTCTGTTGTATATGAACGTTGGCCGTTTTATGCATATAGTTCGTTACACCACTTGCGCAGAGTGGTGGCTTTCTTGCCGCATTATCGCGAGAAAGTGGACCGGTTTCTTTTCCGTCTGGTGAACTATTTGCAGCCTTCTTTGTTGATAGAAGTAGGTACGGGAAGTGGCATGAGTACCCGTTATATGTCGGAAGCATGTACTTCCATGCAGGTGTATACACTGGCTGATAAGCGTGAGGATGCCGTCGAGCGTATTTTTTCTTCCAAGGAGAATATCGTATATCTTACGGATGGAGTGACAAAAACCCTGGAGCGGCTGAAGAGTGAGGGCTTACGGCCGGATCTGGTACATATCGGCAGTACACCTTATTACCGCGAAGCTGTAGAGGCACTGTTGCCGCTGGCCGCTGCCGGTACCTGCTTTATCATCGGGTGTCCTTATGCCAGTGCAGACAAGAAACGCTGGTGGAAAGAACTGGTGGCCGATCAGCGCACGGGCGTGACTTTCGATTTGTATGATGTGGGACTGGTCTTTTTTGACAAGCGGCGTGCCAAGGAACATCGGATCATTAATTTTCTGTAATATCCCATTAATTAATAGTTATGAAGAAAAGTCATATTTATACGAAAACGGGTGATAAAGGTACTACTTCTCTGGTAGGAGGCGTGCGTGTTCCGAAAACACATGTCCGTCTGGAAGCGTATGGAACAGTGGATGAACTGAATTCGCACCTGGGAGTGCTGATAGCTTCAGTAAGCGATCCTTCCAGCAAGGAGCTGCTTCAGTATATCCAGCATAAGCTGTTTGCGGTAGGTTCCTACCTGGCAACCGATCAGACTCAGAAGGAATTGCGGGTGGAGAGCCGGATCAGTGAGGAAAGTATTCTTCGTCTGGAAAATGCCATTGATGAAATAGACGGAACTCTCCCTCCGTGGAGGGGGTTTATCCTGCCCGGAGGATCGTATGAGGCTTCCTTATGCCATGTATGCCGTACGGTCTGTCGCCGTGCGGAACGTCGGATTCTGATATTGGAAGATGAGGGGTTGGGAGAAATAGACGAGAAAGTGAAACAATTTATGAACCGTTTGTCGGACTATCTGTTCGTCTTGTCCAGAAAGTTAAATCTTTTAACAAAAAACGATGAAATTTATTGGGATAAAGGTTGTAAATGAGAGAATTTGTTATACTTTTGTGGCTTTATAAAAGCGAAATGTAGAACTTCTAAAATATAGATACTATGTATTGGACATTGGAATTGGCCTCAAAGTTGGAGGATGCTCCCTGGCCAGCAACTAAAGACGAGTTAATTGACTATGCTATGCGTTCAGGTGCTCCGTTGGAAGTGATTGAAAACTTGCAGGAAATGGAGGATGAAGGTGAAATTTATGAAAGTATTGAAGATATTTGGCCGGATTACCCCAGCAAGGAAGATTTCTTCTTCAACGAAGAGGAATATTAATGACTTTTGAATTAGCAGACAGTTAAATAGCGGCGGGATGGACAATGTTTTGTCCGTCCCGTTTGTGTTTCCAGAGAGTGTTGGAAAACAAGTTTACAAGAGTAATGCATGTCCGCGCAGTCAATGGCGGGAAGGGAAATCGTCTGCCGGGATGTTTCTGGCGGAGATAACAGCCGGATGCTTACAGAGTGTTTTTGACCGGTTGTTTCTGCTTTTTTTGTCAAGATATGTTATATTTCGACTAAAATGGCCGGCAGATTTGGTTTGATACGTCTAAAGGATTACCTTTGGAAAAACTTTCCATAGGAAACAACTTGTTTAACATTAATTTTGAAGTATGATGAAGAAAATTCTTTTTTTATTGCTGACTGTGCTGACAGTAACGACCGCGTGTGGTCATACGCCGAGATCTACGGTAGAAGCCGGACAAGGTGACGGAGGTACCGTCATGCATCTGACTGAAGCCGAGTTTCTGGAAAAAGTTTATGATTATAAGAAGAACCCGGATGAATGGGTATTTGCGGGTGACAAGCCGGCTATTGTGGATTTTTATGCCACCTGGTGCGGTCCTTGCCGTCAGGTAGCTCCTATTCTGGAAGAACTGGCCAAGGAATACGAGGGAAAGATTGTCATCTATAAGATTGATACTGACAAGGAACGTGGATTGTCGGCTGCTTTCGGTATTCAGAGTATCCCTACCTTGCTGTTTATTCCGAAGGACGGAAAGCCTCAGGTAGCTCAGGGAGCACTTCCTAAGGCCGAGCTGAAAAAGGCGATTGATGAGTTCTTGCTGGCGGGTGGTAAATAATATTTTCGGAGAATTCCGGTCGATGCGGACAGCTTCTTTCTGGCAATTGTTGTTTCTTTCAGGGTGAAGAAACGTTTTGGACAGAAAGAAGTTGTTTTTTTGTGATGACCGGTATAAGCAATTGTGGAAAATGTGTGTGAAAAAGAAATGCTGGTTGTGCTGTATGGTTGTTATCCTGGCCATATTTCCCTTGTGTGCACAGACTGCTTTGGAACAGCGTCTGGAAGAAGAGGGGTTGGTGGATGTCCATCGGATGGATTCTACCATTCAGGTGCGGCTGATGTATGCCCGTGCTGACAATTTTGTAGGGAAAGTTCTTTATAAGGAGCTTACACGGGCTTATTTGTTGCCTGAAACGGCCCGGGCACTGGTAAAGGCACAGCAGATTTTAAAACGTTCGCATCCTGATTACTCACTGTGTGTATATGATGCCGCTCGTCCGATGTCTGTTCAGCAGCAGATGTGGAATGCCGTAGCGGGTACTTCCAAGTACCTGTATGTTTCGAATCCTGCTCATGGAGGGGGATTGCATAATTATGGCCTGGCTGTTGATGTGAGCATTGTAGACGGGCGCGGAGATTCCATACCAATGGGAACAAGGGTGGACCATCTGGGGAAAGAGGCTCATATCGATACGGAAGTGCAGCGGGTAAATTCGGGCAAACTTTCCCGGCAGGCTTATCAGAACCGGCTTTTGTTGCGTCGGGTCATGCGGGAGGCAGGATTTAAGACGTTGCGTAGTGAATGGTGGCATTTTAATTTTAAGAGTCGGGCGGAAGCGAAGGCTTCTTACCGTCCGGTGCTTTGACGGTACTTATAATCATGGTGGTATGTCTTATCTATTAAATCTTTGTGTATGATGCATCAGTTATCTTCCGAAACATTGGCTTTTATTCGTGAACACCGTCAGGAGGATGTTCGTTCGCTGGCATTGCAGGCCGGTAAATATTCGCAGGTTGATATGGCTGAGGCCGTCGTTCAGATAGCTGGCTGGCAGATAGCCGAGAAGAAAGTTCCTTCGTGGGCGCAAACGGAGGGAATTCTCTTTCCCCGTCATTTATCGATGGAGCAATGTTCATCGGAAGTTACTGCCCGTTACAAGGCTTCACTGGTAGCCGGAGAATCGTTTGCTGATTTGACTGCCGGATTCGGAGTGGACTGTTCGTTTCTGGCCCGTAATTTTACTCAGGCTGTTTACGTGGAACGGCAGGAGACTCTGTGTGATCTGGCCCGTCATAATTTCCCGTTATTGGGTTTGCACCACATACGGGTATGCCAGGCAGATGGGGTAGAGTATTTGCGGCAGATGGAACACGTAGACTGTTTATACCTGGACCCGGCTCGTAGAGACAGTCACGGTGGGAAAACGGTGGCTATTTCGGATTGTGAGCCCGATGTCTGTGCCTTGGAGCCTTTGCTCGTAGAAAAAGGAAGTTGTGTGTTGGTCAAATTGTCTCCCATGCTGGATATAAACACGGCTTTGCGTGAGCTGAAATATCTTCGTGAAATTCATATCGTGGCTGTTAATAACGAGTGCAAAGAGTTGATAGCCTTGTTGAAAAAAGATGAATATGTGACGCAATCGTCTGATAACAAGGTAAGAATATTTTGTGAACAGGCTGTTAATAACTTGTTGGCAACTCCTTTCTCATTTACGCCTGACGAGGAGAAAAATGCCGTATGTTCCTGGGCTGACGGTGTGGAAAGTTATCTGTATGAACCGGGTGCTTCTTTGTTGAAAGGGGGACCTTACCGGTTGCTTTCGGAGCGTTACGGACTCCGGAAATTACAGGCAAACAGTCATCTTTATACTGCTTGCCGGGAGGTTGATTTTCCGGGAAGGCGGTTCCGGGTGTTGGAAGTTTCTGATTTTGGAAAGAAGAATCTGAAACAAATTCTGCAAGGGGTGGAAAAAGCCAATCTCACCGTGCGTAATTTTCCTGCATCGGTGGAGGATTTACGCAAGAAACTGAAGCTGAAGGAAGGAGGAAACCTTTATTTTTTTGCTACGACGTTACATTCGGGGCAAAAGGTGTTGATAAAATGTATAAAGGCCTGATGAAGTCTGAAAATATGCGGCCCAAACAGAAAGAATTGCCTTTCTGTCCGGGCCGTCATTGGTATTGGTAAATCCATCCGGAGCAGATGGATGATTTGTCCTGGAAAGTTTGTCTTTTATTGTTGCTCCTGTTGCTTGGCTTTGAAAGCCAGGGCGTACATACGCATCTGTTTGACCATGGCCAGCAGTCCGTTGCTGCGGGTAGGTGACAAGTGTTCTTTCAATCCGATTTTTTCAATGAAATAGAGGTCTGAATTCAGGATTTCATCGGGGGTGTGACCGGACACTACTTTTATCAGTAAGGAAATAATGCCTTTTACTATCAGTGCATCACTTTCGGCCTGAAAGATGACATTGCCGTCTTTGTCCAGGTCGGCCTGTAGCCATACACGGCTTTGGCATCCGTCTATCAGGTTCTGTTCGGTTTTGTATTGTGGATCGAGGGGCTCTTGTTCATTACCCAAATCTATCAGCAGCTGGTACTTGTCCATCCAATCATCGAAGTCGCTGAATTCTTCGATGACTTCGTCCTGGAGTTCATTGATTGTTTTCATGATGTCTTTATATAATGAATTGCTTGAATTATTTTTCGTTATAGATGACTCCCATTACCGTTTGTCCTACGGCCTGCAGAGTGGCTTTGTCAATCTTGTCGATATTGTCTTCCAATGTGTGCCAGGTAGGATTGAAACCTGTATCGCTCTGCAGGTCGTAATGGATGATGTCTACGCAAGGTATCTGCCGGAACTGATTTACGTAGATATGGTCGTCGGTGATTTCGCCTCCGTCTTTCTTGATGAAGTAATTGCTGTATCCCAGTTTCTCGGCCATGTTCCAGATTTTCTTCATGGCGTTGTTTGCCGTACGTTTGGAATAACCTTCGTACATGAAGGTAGCGTTCTTGCCACCTACCATGTCCAGCAGGATACCGAAGCGTGCCTTGTAGTCGGGCACGTGAGGGATGCGTCCCCAGTATTGGGAACCCAGGCACCAGGTATCTGGCTTGTGAGGTCCGTCGTAGAAATCGGGTGTACCGTAATCTTCCGCATCGAAGAAGATGATATCTACGCCGATAGTGGGGGCCTGTTGCTGCAGCTGTCGGGCTATTTCCAGCAATACTCCTACACCGCTGGCTCCGTCGTTGGCTCCGTCGATCGGTTTCTTATGGTTGGCTTCTTCGTCCTGGTCGGCATACGGACGGCAGTCCCAGTGCGCACAGAGCATGACTCGTTTCTTGCTGTCCGGGTTGTAGGCTCCGATGATGTTTCGGGCTTTCAGCAGTGTGCCGTCATAGGCCATCAGGTCGGTTTGCTGATTGTAGACTTTTGCGCCGAATTTTTCCAGTTGTCCGGCCAGATAGTCTCCGCAGGCGCGATGAGCGGCACTGTTTGGTACACGAGGACCGAAGTCTGTTTGTGCCTTTACGTAGGCAAAAGCGCTGTCTGCATTGAAAACCGGTATTTGTACATCGGTGGCCTGCACCGTTGTTTCTTCGGCTTGTGTCTGGTTTTTCGGACTGCTTCCGCAAGATAACAGTGCGGTTCCTGCCAGAAAAACGGTGACAGTGAATGTATTTCTGAATAATTTCATACGTAGATATTTAAATGCTTCGGATGCAAAGGTAATTAATTCTGAGAATAGCCGATACTGCCAGAAGTAAAAACTTCGGTGTTCTGCTTCCCTATCCTGTATTCTGTTCTTTCAGGTCATTGATTCCCAAGCTGCTGGATTGTTCCCATTACGCGTAGGAAGTTCCCACCCCAGATCTGTTCGATGGCAGTTTCGTCGTATCGTTCCAGAAGCAGGCGGCGGGTGAAGTTTATCAGTTCGGATGAATCGTTGCAACCGATGATACCTCCGTCACCATCGAAGTCTGTACCTATTCCTACGTGTTCGATACCTATCAGATTGACGATATGGTTCAGGTGCTCGATGGCATCACAGATTGTGGCTGTTCCTTCCTTGCGTAAGAAGCCTCCGTACAGGCAGACCTGCACTACTCCTTCTTTGCGGGCGATGGCCTTTAGCTGGTCGTCAGTCAGATTACGCGGATGATCGCACAAGGCTCTGCAGGAAGAGTGTGAACAGACTACGGGTGCCTGGCTGATTGCAAGGGTGTCGTAGAAACTTTCTTCACCGGCATGCGAAAGGTCGACCATCATACCTACCCGGTTCATTTCCCGGATTACCTGTTCACCGAAAGCACTGACTCCTTCGTGGGTTTCGTTATGCCGGGCGGAACCGCAAATATCGTTGTTACCGTTGTGGCAAAGGGTCATATATACTACTCCCCGGTTGCGGAAACGTGATACATTCTGAAGGTCTTTTCCGATGGCGTATCCGTTTTCGATACCTAACATGATGGCTTTCTTGCCGGCTCGTTTCAACCGGTACAGGTCGGCTGGTGTGTAGGCTATGTCGACGGCAGTACAATTCATGGAAACCATTTCTTCGATTTCATTCAATAGCCGGTCGGCCTGGGCGGTAGCGGCCAATAACGCTTCGTCCGTTCTTTCCCGCTGTGGAAGGTAGGCTACCATGATGGTTGCGTCCTGATGTCCTTCGGTCATTTTATGCAAATCAACCTTGATTCGTGGATCGCGGGTTGCGAAATTAATGTTCTGTCCGAAAAACATGGGTGTATCGCAGTGCGTATCGAGGGTCAGTATGCGTCGATGCAATGCTTTGGCCTGTCGGAAGGAACGTGCTTCCTTTATCAGCCAGCCAAAGAGTGGCATCATACATTTGTCCTGATTCAGAATAAAGCATTCGGGATGCCACTGGACACCGATAATGGATTTATATTCGGTACTCTCGATTGCTTCTATTACACCGTCGGGAGCAAGGGCCGATATACGGAATCCTGGAGCTGCTTCCTTGACGGCCTGGTGGTGGAAGGAGTTGACCGGAAGAATGTCTGTTCTCATGATTTTTGCCAGCAGGCTGTCTGGAGTGATTTGTACCGTATGCGATGCAAACGCGCGATCCATGTCCTGGCTGTGCTTGATCCGTTTACCTTCCTGTTGTGTGTCAATATCCTGATAAAGGGTACCGCCCAATGCCGCATTGATGACCTGAATTCCCCGGCAGATACCCAGTATCGGAATCTGTCGGTTGGCTGCCAGTCGTGTCAATAATAATTCTTGCCGGTCACGGTAAGGGTTGATATTGTGAAGTTCTTTCACAGGTTCTTCTTTTAAGAACAAAGGATTGATGTCGGCACCTCCTGTCAGCAGGATACCGTCTACGCTGTCCAGCAAATTGATCAGGGTTTCTTCCTCATCGAAAGGAGGTATAATGAATGGGATTGCACCGGCCTTTAAGATGGAATGGTAGTAGCCCGGAGCCAGTGTCAGGTTGCCGTCGCTGAAATTTCCTGTAATGCCGATTACCGGTTGTTCATGCCGGTTTGGAAACCGGCTATGCAGTTTCTGATAATCGGCTTCTAAATCGAAGTTTTGAGATGTTTTCATACGTTAAATCTTTCTGAGAAACGGGGCAAATATAGGGATTAAATCAGATTTATTTCTCATATTTGTTTAAAATCTAAGGATTATGGAACCACTCAGATCACTTACTCAAATGGTACATACTTTGCGATCCCGTTCGCTTCGTCGGCGGGTTGCTGTGGTTTGTCCCAATGATCCGCATACCGAATATGTTATTATTCGGGGGCTTCGTGAGGGCATTGCCGAATTTCTGTTGGTAGCCGATGAAGAACATCTGGAGATGGCATGGCATTTGCGTTCGGCTTCTCCTAATTTTGTACATATTTATACAGTAGGGACTCGTGATGAGGCTGCTGTGCTGGCTGTTCATCTGGTGCGTACGGGCGAAGCCGACATTCTGATGAAAGGCTTGATCAATACCGACAATCTGTTGCGTGCCGTTCTTCATAAAGAACAAGGATTGCTTCCTCCCGGAGGCGTCTTGAGTCATGTGGCTGTGGCAAGAGTTCCTCTTTATCACAAGCTTTTGTTCTTTTCGGACGCGGCTGTTATTCCCCGTCCTACATTGGATCAGTTTCGGGCCATGATTCAAAATGACATCGATTTATGTAGAAAGTTAGGAGACGATGAGCCACGAATAGCTTTGATACATTGTTCGGAAAAGGTAAATGAAAAGTTTCCGCATACATTAAGTTATGTGCAATTGAAGGAAGAAGCTCAACAAGGTCTTTTCGGTCCGGTTTTTATAGATGGTCCGATGGATGCGAAGACGGCTTGTGATGTTCATAGCGGGGAAATTAAAGGATTGGCTTCGCCGGTTGTCGGTAATGCCGATATTCTGATTTTCCCGAATATTGAATCTGGTAATACGTTTTATAAAACACTTTCTCTGTTTGCCGATGCCGATATAGCTGGTATGCTGACAGGAACCCTGGCTCCGGTGGTTGTACCTTCACGCAGTGACTCGGGTAACTCGAAGTATTACAGCCTGGTTCTGGCTTGTCTGGCAGGGAATCAAAATGATTGACCTTATGAAGATTCTAGTCATTAATCCAGGCTCTACCTCTACTAAGTTGGCAGTGTATGAGGATGATGTACCTGTATGGAAACAAAGCATTTCTCATCCGGCAGCTGAGCTGGCTCATTTTCAGCATATTAACGAACAATATGGTTATCGCAGACAACACGTACTGGATGCATTGGAACAGGCTGGAATACCTTTGCAGTTCGATGCCATTATTGCCCGTGGAGGATTGTTACGTCCTACTCCGGGAGGTGTTTACCTGATTGATGAGGCTATCAAGCATGATTTGTGGCATGCGGGCATGGAACATGCCTCCAACCTGGCCGGATTGATAGCCGATGAGCTTGCTGCTCAGATAGGATGTCCGGCTTATCTGGCAGATCCCGTTGTTACTGACGAATTGCGTGACGTGGCCCGTATCAGTGGAATTCCCGAACTTCCTCGTATTTCCATCTTTCATGCACTAAACAGCCGGGCTGTTTCAAGAAAATATGCAAAGCGTATCGGGAAAAAGTATGAAGAGATGGATTTGATTGTTGTTCATCTGGGTGGCGGTATTTCTATAAGCGCTCATCATCGTGGAAAAGTAGTCGATGTGAATAATGCCCTTAATGGGGAAGGTCCTTTCAGTCCGGAGCGTGCGGGAACATTGCCGGCCAGGCAATTGGTGGATCTGTGTTTCAGCGGCAAGTATTCTTACGATGAAATTAAGAAAATGATCAATGGCAGGGGAGGATTAATGGCTCATCTGGGCACAACGGATGTTCCTTCTGTTGTTCGATGGGCACATGCCGGCGGGAAAAAACATAAGCTGGTCTTGGAAGCTATGATGTATACGGTGGCCAAGCAGGTGGGCGCAATGCATGTGGCATTACATGGTCATACTGACGCTATTATTGTTACGGGGGGCATTGCTTACAATGATTATTGCATTGCCTTGCTGCGTGAGTGGGTGGAAGGTATTGCACGTATTGTAGTGATTCCGGGAGAGGATGAAATGGAAGCATTGGCTATGAATGCACTTGGTGCATTGACCGGCAGGCTCTCGTTGCAGTCATATCATCCGGAGGAACAGGAAAAGAAGACAGAAGAATTGTCTGTGGGATTCCGGATTTCAAAATAAAAGGCTATTTGATATGGCCCTTCTCCTGACTGAATTTATAAGACAGGAGAAGGGCCCCGTTTCTTGATTAGGATTTTACTTCTTTTGGTTATATTCTTCTTTACGTTTTGGATTCATCGGAAACCATCCTTTCAATACTCGTTCGCGTTGTTCGAACAGTTCTTTGATGGTCCAGAATGAGGAGAATGAAAAAACACCCAGTAAAGATGAAATCAGGATGTCTTCAATCCATACAGATCCTGTGATACCTGCGATACCTAATATCAGAAAAATCCACCAGCATCTTGTCCCCCAGTGATATTCTGCTTTTATTACGATGGGATGAAAAATTCCGATAATCAGAAAAGTACAGATACCAATTACGATTCCACCGATATGATAGGTATTCAGCCAGTCCATTATTTATTTTCTTTACGGATAGGAATTTCTTTTTTGATACTTTGTTCCAGTGAGATTAAAGTTTCTGTAGCGGTTACACCTGGGATTTCCTGAATCTTGGAATTCAATAATTCCATCAAATGTTCATTGTCGGTACAATAAAGTTTTGTCAACATGGTATACGGACCTGTCGTAAAATGACATTCTACGATTTCTGGTATTTTTTCCAGTTGCTCTACTACACTTTTATACATGGAACCTTTTTCCAGTTTGATTCCTACATAGGTACAGGTACTGTAGCCCAGACTTTTCGGATTGACATGATAGCCGGAACCAATGATGACCCCCAAGTCTATCAGACGTTGTACACGTTGATGGATAGCAGCACGTGAAACACCACACTCTGCTGCGACATCTTTAAATGGAATACGGGCATTCTGGGAGATTATTTCCAGAATCTGCTTGTCTAGATTATCAATTTTTTCCATAGTTATGTGTCTTGTTATATCATTTTGTAAGCAAATATAGAAAAAGTTTTTTACCTATCGCATTTTTGATGTAGAAATCATCATTTTTTAATAAAAAGGATATTGAACAGTGCCTTTAGTCTATCTTTTTTTTGATTTCAGCTATTTTCCCTCTTCGCTCAAATGAAAAAGTGTTACTATGTTGGTCAAGATATTCCAATAGATAGAGACTTTTGGCGAGCAGGCTTTTCTGTTCGGCCACAACTGTTTGTATCAAGGCGTCCTGGTAAAGAAGCTCGGATAGTATTTCTATCCAGTCGAGTAACTCCTGTTTATCAAAAGTCTGGCAAAGATACATCAGCAGATATTCGCTGTCTTGGGTTCGGAAGAATTCTTTTGATTCGTGAAAATAAGTACGATACATACCTTCGAATTCCAGCTGAATGGTTTCCAAAGGTGTATATTCTTTTTTTTCTATCAGTTTTTCAAGGGCGTCAAAAAATTGTCTGATCAGCCGTTTGATATAATCTCGTTCCAGCATAGGTTATTAAAAGCTTGAGTTTAGGGTAACAAAAATACAAATATTTATCCGATTTCTATTGTCAATTGAATTATCTTTGCGGAGTATCATTAAACTGGAACGATATGCATCCATTAGAACTCTTTAAATATTGTCCAAAGTGTGGATCTTCACATTTTGAAATTCATAATGAGAAATCCAAACATTGCACTGATTGTGGATTTACTTATTATTTTAATTCCAGTGCAGCTACTGTAGCTTTTATTCTGAATCATCGGAATGAGTTATTGGTGTGTCGGCGTGGTAAGGAACCGGCTAAAGGTACATTGGATTTGCCGGGGGGCTTTATCGATATGTATGAAACAGGTGAAGAAGGAGTTACCCGCGAAGTAAGGGAAGAAACAGGGCTGGAAGTTACCAATGCCCGTTATCTTTTTTCGCTGCCCAATACTTATCTGTATTCTGGATTTCTGGTACATACACTCGATTTGTTTTTTGTATGCACTGTGAAAAACGACGATTGTCTGCAGGCAATGGACGATGTGGCAGCTTCCAGTTGGGTACCGTTGGATAAAATAGATCCTGAGGCTTTTGGACTCGACTCTGTACGTACGGGGATTCAACGGTTCCTTGATACTTACCGGAAATCATGTAATCTCTAATTAAAATAGGAAAATAATCAAAGTATATGAAACATAAAAGGCAAGGATGGATAACAGGACTGCTTTGTGCATTCCCTTTGGTGATGGCTGCTCAGCAGACAGAACCATTGACAGGAGCACAACGGCTGTTTGATGATGGAAAGATCTTGTTTGAACGTCGTGACTATGCTGCGGCCAGGCAGACTCTGGAACGTTATCTGCAAAATGAGAGCCGTAGGGCTTTACGCGATGAAGCAGATTATATGCTGGCTTGTACGGCGTATGAACTACAGTTGCCGGATGCGCTTCGGCATTTGGAGGATTATCTGGATAAGTATCCGGAATCCCGTTATCGGAATCGGGTTTTGTCGTTGATAGGGTCCGTTTATTTTTTTAGGGGAGCATATAAAGAGGCTATACAGACATTTCAGCAAGTGGATATTGATTTGCTGGGAGATTATGAACGCGATGAATGTGCTTTACGTTTGGGTACGTCGTATTTGAAGATTAATAATCTGGATGAAGCCTATATCTGGTTTTCTGTTATTCGGGCGGCAAGTGGTAAATATGCGGCAGATGCCCGTTATAATCTGGCTTATATAGATTATGTAAGACAGCGTTACGATCAGGCATGGGAAGGATTTTCGGCGGTAAAGGATTTTCCGGAATACAAGGCTTTGGCTCCTTATTACATGGCCGACATTCAGTTGAACCGAAGAAGATATGCACAGGCACTTCAGTTGGCAGAATCGTACTTGCAGGCTTATCCACATCAGGAGTATGTATCTCAGATGCAGCGTATAGCGGGGGAGGCTCGTTTTGGACTGGGAGATTTCTCGGCCGCTATCCCAGATTTGGAAGCTTATCACGATGCGGTAGACTTTCCTGACAGAAAGGCGATGTACCAGCTGGGTATGAGTTATTTCAATACAGGCGTATACTCCAAAGCAGCGTTGCGTTTGGGAGAAGCTGTCGGTCCGCAGGACATCATGTCGCAAAATGCTTATTTGCACATGGGATTGTCGTATCTCCAGTTGCGTGAACGAAATCAGGCCAGAATGGCGTTTGAGCAAGCTTCGACCATGAATTTTGATCGTCAGATAAAGGAACAGGCTCTTTATAATTATGCGCTTTGCATTCATGAAACGTCTTATTCTCCGTTTGCAGAGTCGGTTACTGTTTTCGAACGTTTTTTGAATGAATATCCCAATTCGCGGTATGCCGATCGGGTTAATGATTACTTGGTGGAAGTTTACATGAACACCCGGAGTTATCAGGCTGCTCTACAGTCGATAGCCAAGATTTCTCGTCCGAGCAGACAGATTCTGGAGGCCAAGCAGCGGATATTATTCCGTTTAGGTACCCAGTCGTTCGCACAAGCGGCATTTCCTGAAGCTATTAATTACTTTTCTCAATCGTTACAGTTGGGTGATTATAATCAGCAGACACAGGCCGATGCCTATTATTGGCGTGGAGAATCTAAGTATCGTCTGGAGCAGTATGCTCCTGCTGAGGCCGATATGAAATTGTATCTGGGAGTGGCTCCTGACCGTCGGACACAGGAATATGCGCTTGCTTTGTATAATCTGGGCTATACTTCATTTAAGCAGAAGAAATATCCGGATGCGCTGAAATGGTTTGGTCGTTGCGTACAGAACGGCAGTTATGTTCCGGAGAAATCGGTAATAGCCGATGCTTATAACCGGATGGGAGACTGTTATTTTTATGCCCGCCAGTTTGCCGAAGCCGGAACCCAATATGCGCAGGCAGCTACGGTAGATCCTTCTTTAGGCGATTATTCTCTTTTTCAGGAAGGATTTGTCAAAGGATTGCAGCGAGACTATCAGGGAAAGATTCAAACATTAAACCGTTTGATTTCTACATATCCTTCTTCTCAATATTTGGATGATGCCTTGTATGAGCAAGGGCGTGCTTTCGTGCAATTGGAGGATAATGCCAATGCTATCAAGCGTTATACTCTGCTGGTAGAACGTTTTCCAGAAAGTCCCCTTTCCCGTAAAGCCGCCAATGAGATAGGTTTGTTGTATTATCAGGATGATAATTACAATCAGGCGATTGCGGCATACAAGAAAGTAATTCAGTCTTATCCGGGAAGTGAAGAAGCCAAGCTGGCCCAGCGTGATTTAAAATCCATTTATGTAGATTTGAATAAGGTAGATGAATACATGAGTTATGCATCAAATCTGCCTGGAGGAGTACGGTTTGATGTGAGTGAAAGAGACTCTTTGACCTATGTAGCAGCCGAGAAGGCCTATATGCGTGGAGATATTGCCGGGGCAAGTTCCAGCTTTACCCGTTATCTTCAGTCGTTCCCGCAGGGAGCTTTCAGTGTGAATGCTACTTATTATTTGGGACTGATCGCCTATAATCAGAAAGATTATGCCCAGGCTGGTATGTACCTGGATAAGGTTGCTTCCTATCCGGGGAATAAATTTGCTGTAGAGGCCATGAAGTTATCGGCTGAAATAGCTTATAACGATAAGGCTTACGAGAAGGCTCTGGGACTTTACAAGCGGCTTGCGGATCAGGCTTCTTCGCCGGAGGAACGTTATCAGGCAGCTACCGGTGCATTGCGGAGTGCTTACATGACCCATAATCAGGCAGAAATCATCGAAACAGCTTCTACTTTGCTGGCTCAAAGTAAATTGACTCCGGAACTGGCCAATGAAGCTCATTATTACCGGGCAAAAGCCTACCAGCAGAGTGGAAAGACAGACGATGCGCTGAATGATTTTATCGTATTGGCAAAAGATACCCGAAATGTATATGGTGCCGAAGCAAAATATCAGGTAGCCCAGATTTATTTTGATCAGGGACAGACGGCCAAGGCAGAACAGGAAGTACTTGATTACATAGAGGTAAGTACGCCTCACGCTTATTGGCTGGCCCGTAGCTTTGTCCTGCTGTCGGATGTGTACGTAGAGTTGGGACGAAAACTGGATGCTAAGCAATATTTGCTTTCCCTGCAACAGAATTATCAGGAAAACGATGATATTGCCCAGATGATTGAAACTCGATTGGCTAAACTTAAAAGTGTAAAGTAACGTATGAATACATTTAAAAATATGATTCTGGGCACTGCCTTGATGACGGTAGTTCCAGTAGCCGCCCAGCAGCATGATAAGGATTCTACACTGAACCGGACTGTGGTGGTAGAGAACCAGTATAATCCGGAAGTAATGGATGCTTTTAAGGTAAATGTATTGCCTCAGGTAGAAGAACCTGTGGTGGCTAAACGACATATTGATTATGCAGACTCACAGCACCCGTTGAATACGTGGACAATTACTCCCATGGATGCGATAACCCGTAGACTGTCTCAACCGGTAGCTTCGCGAGGATATATACGTGCCGCGTATGGAAGTCGTAATAATACAGATCTCAAGGCCAGTTATTTATGGAATATTTCTTCACGTGATCAGCTTGGCATAATGGGTTCGTTGTATGGATTTTATGGTAAGATTCCCATGCTGACGGAAGAATCGGTTGACTGGAAATCCCGTTTTTACCGGACCGATGTATCGCTAGATTATAAGCACGATTTCAAGCGGGTAGCTTTGCTGCTGGGAGGTAATTTCGCTTCTCAGGTATTCGGGTATATGCCGGCTTCTACATTGGCTACTCAATTGCCGGATTATTTCGACCGTCAGCATAATACGCTTGCCGAAGGTTATGTGGGTGTCCGGTCGATAGATGCTTCTTTACCGGTTCGTTTTGGTTTCCAGACCGGGTTGAGAAGCTTCAGTCGGAAATATGATCAGATGAATGTATCAGGTGGCTCTGAGAATATTTTTCATACTTTAGGTTATATGGAAGGAGATGTATCGGATAATCAGCGGGTAGGGGTAAACCTGACAATGGATAATCTGATTCATGATGTGGATCAGCAAGATTATACATTGCTCCGATTGAATCCATATTATACCTATAGCAATGGCAATTTTGAAGCACGTATCGGAGCACATGTAGATTGGCAGTCGGCCTATCATGGTGGTATCAAGGCGGCTCCGGATGTTGAACTGTCATACACCTTTGCTACATCGAACCGTCTTTACCTGAAAGCCGGGGGAGGAACCCGTTTGAATGACTTCCGTCAACTGAATGCCATCTCTCCTTATTGGTATCAGTGGGAGCAGATGCGTACTACGTATACCCCGATTGATCTTTCCGCTGGTTTGAAAGCTTCGCCGGTATCTGGATTAGGGTTGCATCTGTATGGAGGATATCGGGTTGTAAAGAATGAGATCTTTGTACTGCCTGGAATGCCGGATAAGAATTCGTATGCTGTCTATGCGGGATTCATACAGGATAAGGCCAAGATAGGATACGGTGGAGCTTCGGTAAGTTATGCTTATCGTGACTGGTGCGATTTTTCACTGGATGGAACGTTCTATGGCTGGAACGTGAAAGAGGAATCGAAGATGCTGTTGATGCTGAAACCAACGTTTGATTTCCGTTTCTCCAGCCGCTTTAAGGTCGTAAAAGGATTGCATGCGGGCATTTCTTATCGTTATGAAGGACATAAGAAAATCGATGAGCTGGGAAAAGTCGACCCGGTGAGCGAATTGAATGTACGTGCCGATTATGAGCTGATGGAACGGTTTAATGTTTTTGTAACAGTGAATAATCTGCTTAATAAAACGTATTTGCAGCCGGACGGATATCCGATGCAGAAGTTATATTTCATGGGAGGTATCAGCTGTCGTTTTTAAGCGGGCATTCTTTATTTGAATTTTTATCGTCTGGAAGTTGTTTCTTGTATGCAGGAACTACTTTCAGACGTTTTTTCGTGAAACTTGGTTTTTTCTTTCGTTTTTGTACCTCCTTCAATCTGCAAAATGTAACAAAAAAGAAGAAACATACCTTATTATAGAGGACAGAATCTGTTTTTTTCCTACATTTGTCCCGAAACTTTAATGGAATACATTGTTATGCAGAATAATCTAGTAATCGTAGAGTCTCCGGCAAAGGCTAAAACCATTGAGAAATTTCTTGGAGCAGGTTACAAAGTGCTTTCCAGCTACGGACATATCCGCGACTTGAAGAAGAAAGCATTCAGTATTGATATAGCTGATCATTTCAAGCCTATTTATGAGATACCCGAAGATAAAAAGAAAGTGGTGGAAGAACTGAAAGCGGAAGCAAAAAAGGCCGACAAGGTGTGGCTGGCATCCGATGAAGACCGCGAAGGAGAGGCTATCTCGTGGCATTTGTTTGAAGTGTTGAAGCTGAAGCCTGAAAAGACCAGGCGAATTGTATTCCATGAAATTACGAAAACGGCTATTCTGAAAGCCATTGAGCATCCGCGTGATATCAACGTAAATCTGGTGAATGCCCAGCAGGCACGTCGGGTACTCGACCGTATTGTTGGTTTTGAACTTTCGCCCGTATTGTGGAAAAAAATCAAGCCTGCACTTTCTGCCGGACGGGTACAGTCGGTAGCCGTACGGCTTATTGTAGACCGTGAACGCGAGATACAGAACTTTGTCAGTGAAGCTTCTTTCAGAGTAACGGCTGTTTTTGACGACGGAAACGGAAATGAAGTACGTGCCGAACTGAACCGCCGTTTCAAGACGCGCACAGAAGCCAAGGCTTTCCTGGAGAAATGTCTGAAAGCCGATTTCGTGATAAGAGACATCACTACGCGTCCTGTCAGAAAATCACCGGCAGCTCCTTTCACTACCTCTACCTTACAGCAGGAAGCTGCCCGTAAACTGGGCTATACGGTGGCACAGACCATGATGCTGGCGCAGCGTCTGTATGAGAACGGACAGATTACTTATATGCGTACCGACTCGGTAAACCTTTCGGAACTGGCTCTGGAAACCAGCCGTGAGACCATTACTTCGCTTATGGGTGAACGGTATGTGAAAACTCGGCGTTATGCTACGAAAACCAAGGGAGCTCAGGAAGCACACGAAGCCATACGTCCTACATATATGGATAACCAGCGTATTGAAGGAACCTCTCAGGAACAACGCTTGTACGAACTTATCTGGAAGCGTACGCTCGCGTCACAGATGGCGGATGCCGAACTGGAGAAGACTACGGCTACGATTTCTGTTTCAGGGGTAGATGAAGAGTTTATCGCTGTAGGCGAAGTTATAACGTTCGACGGATTCTTGCGTGTATACAAGGAATCGTACGATGACGATGTAGAGCAGGAAGCCGAAAACCGGTTGCTCCCCCAGCTTGCTGTGGGACAGCGATTCACCCCGCAGGAGGTACAGGCTGTAGAACGTTATACACAGGCACCGCCACGCTATACAGAAGCCAGTCTGGTGCGTAAGCTTGAAGAACTGGGTATCGGTCGTCCGTCTACGTATGCGCCTACTATTTCTACGATTCAGCAGCGTGGTTACGTAGAGAAAGGAAACCGTGAAGGTGTACAGCGTACATACCAGGTATTGCAGCTTGCAGGCGGACAGATTCAGGAGTCGGTACATACCGAAATGACAGGCAGTGAGAAAGCCAAGCTGCTGCCTACCGATGTGGGTACAGTAGTCAACGATTTTCTGATGGATTACTTCCCTGACATCATGGATTATAACTTCACGGCTAATGTGGAAAAGGAGTTCGACGAGGTAGCCGAAGGCGAAAAGGCATGGACCGGACTGATGGAACAGTTCTATCAGAAGTTTCATCCACTGGTGGAACGTACCCTTTCGGCGAAGAGCGAACACAAAGTAGGAGAACGTGTACTGGGTGTCGATCCGGTCAGTGGCAAGCAGGTGTCGGTCAAGATAGGACGTTTTGGCCCTATGGCACAGATCGGCTCGGCCGATGATGAAGAAAAACCGCGGTTTGCCCAGCTCAATAAGGAACATTCGCTGGAGACCATTACATTGGAAGAAGCGTTGGAACTATTTAAGTTTCCTCGTACACTGGGTGAACTTGACGGAAAACCTGTGACGGTAGGTAAGGGTAAGTTTGGTCCTTATATCCGTTATGAGAATACGTATGTATCTGTACCGGAAACGGTGGATCCGTTGAGCGTAACGCTGGAAGAGGCAGAGCGGATGTTGCAGGAAAAGAAGGAAGCTGAGGCCCGAAAGGTGATCAAGACATTCCCTGATAATCCGGATATGCAGATTCTGAATGGACGTTACGGCCCTTATATAGCTTACCAGAAGAAGAATTACAAGATTCCGGAAAATGTGGAACCGGCCGATCTGAATCTGGATGCCTGCTTTAAGGTGATTGAGTTGCAGAAAGAAAAGTCGGAAACACGTAAAGTGGTACGTTCATCTAGGAAAAAGAAATGAAACGGATTTTTCTGACAGGATATATGGGGTCGGGCAAGACTACGCTGGGAAAGGCGTATGCCCGGTCCTGCGGTCTGGATTTTATCGACCTGGACTGGTATGTGGAAGAGCGATTGCACAAGTCGGTTTCCGAACTCTTTGCCGAACGGGGTGAAAGCGGATTCCGGGAACTGGAAAAGAAAATGCTGCATGAAGCCGGGGAGTTCGAAAATGTGGTGATTGCCTGTGGAGGAGGTACCCCTTGTTTTTTCGACAATATGGAGTACATGAACCGGCAAGGCATTACTGTTTTTCTGGATGTACACCCGGATGTGTTGTTTCGTCGGCTGAAAATTGCAAAGTCCAAACGTCCGTTGTTGGCAGACAAGACCGACGAAGAGTTGAAAACAGTCATAGCGAATGCTTTACAACAACGTTTGCCTTATTATCTGAAGGCTCGGATACGGTTTGATGCCGGAAGACTGGAAAGCTGGGAGCAAATTGATGAATCGGTAAAGAAACTGGATCAGTTAATAGTGAATAATCAATAAACAAGTAGTCAACGACAGGTTACGAACTGACGGTTAATGAAGAATGTAGGACGTAAAATGGAAGACTGGTACAGTCAGAAGAAATACTCCTTGTCCTTCATTTTTGAATATATATTTTTTTGAAGTATAAACGTAGACTTTATGTTGTGAAATGAGAAAATGGCGTATTGAAGATTCTGAAGAACTCTACAACATTACGGGGTGGGGTGTTTCGTACTTTGGTATTAATGACAAGGGTCATGTAGTGGTAACTCCTCGTAAAGACGGGGTAGAGGTCGATCTGAAAGAGCTGGTCGACGAATTGCAGTTGCGGGACGTTACTGCGCCTATGCTGGTGCGTTTCCCGGATATCCTCGACAACCGAATAGAAAAGATATCCAATTGCTTTAAGCTGGCGTCCGAAGAATACGGATACCAGGCCCAGAACTTTATCATCTATCCCATCAAGGTAAATCAGATGCGTCCGGTGGTGGAGGAGATTATCAGCCATGGAAAGAAATTTAACCTGGGACTGGAAGCCGGATCGAAACCCGAACTCCATGCCGTGATCGGTATCAATACAGACTCCGACTCGCTGATTATCTGCAACGGTTACAAGGATGAGAGTTATATCGAACTGGCACTGCTGGCACAGAAGATGGGCAAGCGGGTGTTTCTGGTAGTGGAAAAGCTGAACGAGCTTCGGCTCATAGCCAAGATGGCCAAACAGCTCAACGTGCGTCCTAACATCGGGATTCGTATCAAGCTGGCTTCGTCAGGCAGCGGTAAATGGGAAGAAAGCGGAGGCGATGCCAGTAAGTTTGGCCTGACTTCCAGTGAACTGCTTGAAGCACTCGACCTGATTGAGAAGAAAGATATGAAAGACTGTCTGAAGCTGATTCATTTTCATATTGGCAGTCAGATTACCAAGATACGCCGTATCAAAACTGCCCTTCGGGAAGCTTCACAATTCTACGTACAGCTTCATCAGCTGGGCTTTCAGGTGGAATTTGTCGATATTGGTGGCGGACTGGGAGTCGATTACGACGGTACCCGCTCATCAACCAGCGAAAGCAGCGTAAATTACTCCATTCAGGAATATGTAAACGACTCTATTTCTATCCTGGTGGATGCCAGCAACAAGAACGGCATTCCGCATCCGAATATCATTACCGAAAGCGGACGCTCGCTTACGGCTCATCACTCGGTGCTTATCTTCGAAGTGCTCGAAACGGCTTCTTTGCCCGAAATGCCCGAAGAGTTCGAAGTTAGTCCGGACGATCATGAACTGGTACAGGAACTTTATCAGATCTGGGATAACCTGAATCAGCGTACCATGCTGGAGGCCTGGCACGATGCACAGCAGATACGCGAAGAGTCTCTCGATCTTTTTAGCCATGGTATTGTAGACCTGAAGACCCGGGCTCAGATAGAGCGGATGTACTGGTCAGTGTGTCGTGAGATCAATCGCATCGCTTCCGGTCTGAAACATGCCCCCGATGAGTTCCGGAATCTTGACAAGCTGCTGGCAGATAAGTATTTCTGTAACTTCTCACTCTTCCAGTCGTTGCCTGACTTATGGGCACTCGATCAGGTGTTCCCCATTATGCCTATCCAGCGCCTGGACGAACGGCCTGACCGTACGGCTACCTTGCAGGATATTACCTGCGATTCCGATGGCAAGATTGCCAATTTCGTAACTTGCCGGAACGTGACGCATGACCTGCCGGTACACACCATCAAGGCTAAGGAGTCTTATTACATCGGCGTTTTTCTGGTGGGAGCTTATCAGGAAATCCTGGGCGATATGCACAATCTGTTCGGCGATACGAATGCAGTGCATGTGTCGGTTGACGACAAGGGCTACAGCATCGATCAGGTGATAGATGGTGAGACCGTGGCCGAAGTACTCGACTATGTACAGTATAGTCCGAAGAAACTGGTCCGTAACCTGGAAACCTGGGTAACCAAATCGGTAAAGGAAGGCAAGATTTCGCTGGAAGAAGGAAAGGAATTCCTGGCCAATTACCGGTCCGGACTGTATGGATATACATACCTGGAATAATAAGAAAGGAAGAATATGAAAGAAAAACTGACAATTATAAAAGTAGGAGGAAAAATCGTAGAGGAGGCAGAGACCCTAAACAGTCTGCTCACTGATTTTTCAACGGTTCCCGGTTATAAGTTATTGGTACATGGCGGAGGACGTTCGGCTACCCGAATCGCTTCACAGCTGGGTATCGAAAGCCGGATGGTGAACGGTCGCCGGATTACCGATGCCGAAACGCTGAAGGTCGTAACGATGGTTTATGGCGGACTGGTCAATAAAAATATTGTGGCCGGACTGCAGAGCAAAGGCGTGAATGCTATCGGGTTGACTGGAGCCGATATGGGTATTATCCGTTCGGAAAAGCGTCCGGTGACAGATATTGATTATGGCTTCGTAGGCGATGTAAAGCAAGTTCAGGCCGAAGTGCTGGCCCGGCTGATCCGTCAGGGAGTAGTACCGGTACTGGCTCCGCTTACATACGACGGTGCAGGGGGACTGCTGAATACCAATGCTGACACCATTGCCGGCGAAACGGCCAAGGCACTGGCCGCTATCTTTGATGTTACACTGGTATACTGTTTCGAAAAGAAAGGTGTACTTCGTGATGAAAACGATGATGACAGCGTGATACCGGTTATTACTCCCGACTTGTTCCGTCAATATGTAGACGAGGGGATCATTCAGGGAGGTATGATACCCAAACTGGAAAATTCTTTTTCTGCTGTAGAAGCGGGTGTCTCTCAGGTAATTATAACCGCTGCTTCGGCCATAGGAAAGGATTCAGGAACCGTAATTAAAAAATAATTCAAAAAAAACAGGCGGGTGGGTGTAACTTTCGTTCGACTCACCCGTCATTAGTATAGAAAGCAATGCAAGAGATCAGTTTCCGAAACGATATATTGCCGTTGAAGGATAAACTCTTCAGGCTCGCTCTCCGCATTACGCTCGACAGGGCCGAAGCGGAAGACGTCGTGCAGGATACGTTGATTAAAGTCTGGAACAAGCGTGATGAATGGGCGCAGTTCGATTCCATTGAGGCCTATTGCCTGACGGTAGCCAGAAACCTGGCCATCGACCGGAGCCAGAAAATGGATGCACAGCATGTAGAACTGACACCCGAAACGCAGGAAGTACCCGACGCATTGACTCCCGACCGTCAGCTCGAACAACGTGAACGGCTGAAGTTGGTTCATCGGTTAATGAATGAACTTCCGGAAAAGCAGCGTACCATCGTACAGCTTCGTGACATTGAGGGGAAGACGTATAAGGAAATAGCTGAGCTGCTGCAACTTACCGAGGAACAGGTAAAGGTAAACCTCTTTCGGGCCAGGCAGCGGATCAAATTAAAGTATAACGAAATAGAAACGTATGGATTATAAGTACATCGAACAGCTTTTGGAACGATACTGGAACTGTGAAACTTCGCTGGAAGAAGAACAGATCCTGCGTACTTTCTTCCGTCAGGAAGAAATACCGGCGCACTTACGTCGCTACAAGTCCTTGTTTGTTTATCAGGAGGTAGCGAAGGAAGAAAAGCTGGGAAGTGATTTCGATGAACGGATTATGGCCGAAATAGAACGTCCGGTAGTAAAAGCCAGACGCTTGAGCCTGCAGTCACGGTTCATGCCGCTATTCAAGGCTGCGGCCGTGCTGATACTACTCTTTACGGTAGGAGGAGTGGTCAAGGAATCAATGGGCAGCAGCGAAGGCGGAGTGGTTTATGTGTACGATCAGTTTGAGAACCGTGCGACCGACGCTCAGGTGGCTTATGAGGCCGATACGATGAAGGTTCCCGTTAAGGTGGCAGAAGAAAAGCCACGCATGGAGAACGTCAAACAGTAATGAACATTTTCATTTGCTTTTATATAAATAGTTAGTGCTTATCTATAATAGAAAACGAGGCTGTGAAGTTTCAATTCTCTCAAATTAAATTACTAACTCAAATACAGTAGAAGGATTACCGCGTGAGCAGTAATCCTTTTTTATTTGATTCAAGCGATATTTTCGGTGTAAAAAATGTATTTTTGCTTTGCAATGGCTACACAACGTATATTGACAGATCAGGATTTTGGACGCATTGTGATTCGTACCCGAAGAACGGCACGTAACATTTCGATGCGTGTCAGGCCGGAGGGCCTCTTTCTCATTGTACCTCCTTATAATCGGGTAGATAAAATTCTGGAGGCTATTAAGCCGTTCCGGCCAGATTTGCTGGAAAACTTCCGGAAAGTGGCTGTCAGACGGATAGATCTCGGCTTTTCCATTCGGACGGAGTGTTTCCGTTTGTCTCTTGCTCCGAGCAAGCTGCGATGTTTTACGGTGCGCGAAGAGGAAGAGGGCATGAAGATTTATTGTCCTGCCGATACGGACTTTGGTCGCGAGGACGTGCAGAAACTGGTTCGTAATGCCATCGTTCGTGCCTTGAAAAAACGGGCCGAAGCATATTTGCCTCCCCTGTTGGAGGCCTGGTCTGTACGTTACGGATTACCTTATCGGAAAGTCAGAATTACGGGTGCCCGCAGTTGCTGGGGCAGCTGTACGGCTGCACGTACCATCAGTCTTTCGTGTTATCTGATGCTGGTTCCGACACACCTGATGGATTATGTCATGCTGCACGAACTGGCTCATACCCGCGAGATGAATCATGGTCCGCGTTTCTGGGAGTTACTTGACAGTATGACCGGAGGACAGGCGCACCGCCTGCGGGCGGAACTGCGCGGATTTCATACCGGGTTTTAACCTGGAGCTTGATTTATGTCAAGAAATCCGGACAAGGATGAGCACGCACGGCTATTTGCCGTACCTTTGTGTCCGAAAATGGGAAGGACCGGCTACCAAAATCCGCCACCTGCCCATTGTGTGGTAATAGCGTAAAAAGAAGTATGGTTGAATCTCCGGTAATTCAAACGGTCAGCATTCGTAAGGAACTGACCAAATTAGTAATTCCTATATTTATTGAAACTCTCCTGATCATGATGCTGGGCGCCGTAGACACCATCATGCTGAGTCAGTATTCTGATGAGAGTGTGGCGGCTGTAGGCGTTGTCAATCAGATTGTCATGTTTGCTTTCCTGATATTTGAGGTGATCAATATCGGTACCTCGGTATTGTGTTCGCAATATCTGGGGGCCGGACTCCGGAAAAAGATGGTACAGGTGGTAGGAGTATCCTTGTTGCTGAATCTGGTAGTAGGAGTGCTTGTCAGCCTGATTTTGCATTTTGGGGCAGCCACGTTGCTGGGCTGGATGGGGCTTCGTCCGGAACTGTTGAAATATGGTATCGGCTACATGCAGATTGTAGGGGCCTTTGCTTTCTTTCAGGCCCTTTCGCTTACTGTTTCGGCTTCGTTGCGCAGTGCGAACAAGGCCATTTATCCCATGCTGGTGACGGTGCTGGTGAATGTGCTGAACATCATCGGCAATTATTCCCTGATTTTCGGTAAATTCGGGTTCCCTGCCCTGGGGGCCGAAGGGGCGGCCATTTCTACTTCGGTAGCCCGGGGGGTGAGCATGGTGGTTTTGTTCATTATTTTGTTTCGGAAGCATATCCCCAGTTTTCCACGTGCCTGGTTCCGTCCGTTTCCCTGGGTGGAACTGAAAAATCTGATGAAAGTAGGCCTTCCTTCGGCTGGCGAGAACATGTCGTACAGTTTTTCGCAAGTTGTCATTACATTTCTTATCAACATGTTGGGAAACAATGCGCTGGCTACCCGTACTTACACGGTGAACATCGTGATGTTTGTTTACCTGTTTGCCATTGCCATGGCGCAGGGAGGAGCCATCAGTATCGGCCATTTGGTAGGGCAGCGGAAGATTCATGCGGCCTATCTGTTAGGTAAATATGTCATGCGGCTTTCCATATTGGTGTCGTTGGTTCTGTCGTGTATTTGGGCGGCACTCGGACATACTATTTTCAGCCTGCTTACCGACAATGAAGAGATTATCCGCATGGGCGTTATGGTAATGCTTATTGATGTTGTGGTGGAAATCGGACGTGCAGTCAATATTTATGCCACTAATGCCCTGCGTTCGGCCGGTGACGTGAATTATCCGTTTTATGTAGGACTGGTGGTGCAATGGAGTGTGTCGGTAGGTCTCAGTTACTTGCTGGGTATTTATTGGGGCTGGGGACTGGCCGGCATGTGGTGTGCTTTTCTGCTTGACGAGAACATTCGTGCCGTTATCTTTGTACGCCGGTGGAACAGCTTGAAGTGGGCAAAGAAAGGCTTCGTAAGATAAGGAACCTGAAGGCAGTGTGATTCTTTTTCTCGTGCCTTTCCATGGTGATAAAAAAGGAACGGACGTTTGAATGAAAATGTCCGTTCCTTTTTGTCTGTTTGCGAGCCTGTTTTAATAAAAACACGAGGACGTTTTTTAAAGGGGGCCAAAATGGCTGTACAGGCGGCATAGGGGGTATCTTTCAGGCAGAAGAATCTGAAATTAAAGCATATTGAATTGTTGAGCTTTTCTGCTTGAAGGATCTGTTTCTATAGGCTGGCCTTGATGGCATTGATCACGGCTGAAGTAAATCCGTCGTGCTCCAGCTGGTTGATTCCCTTGATTGTGATACCGCCAGGTGTTGTTACCTTTTCTATTTCGAGGGCCGGATGTGTCTGTTCGTTCTTCAGCAGCAACTGTGCGGCTCCTTCTACCGTTTGAGCCACCATTTTCATGGCGTCTTTGGGTTTGATACCCAGTTCTACACCGGCCTGCATAGCTGCCTGTACATACTTTAATACGTAGGCGATACCGCAGGAAGTGAGTGAGGTGGCGGCTGCAAACTGCTGTTCTTCGATGAGGATAGACATTCCCATTTCATTGAACAAAGCGATCATCTGCTCCACCTGGCTGGCAGATGCGTTGCGTGCGGCAATCAGTGTCATGCTGGCCAGTTCGGATATGGCGGTGTTGGGAATGACACGGAAGATGGGCATTTCCGGATCGACAAAATGTGCCAGATCTTCGAAAGTCAGTCCGGCAGCTACCGATACCAGGATTTGCGGCTGGCGTAAACGTAACGGTTCCAGCACTTCTTTTACCTTCCAGGGTTTGACGGCAATGATGACGATGTCGGCGTCGTCGGCAGCTTCCTTATTGTTGTGTGTAATCTGTATATCAGGAAAATCTGTTTTCAGGGCTTCCAGCTTTCCGCTGCTTGGATTGGATACGATGATGTTTTCTGCCTTGATGTAATGACCGTTTGCCAGGCCGCGTGCAATAGCTCCGCCCATATTGCCGGCTCCAATAATTGCTACTTTCATATTGATTCTAGGTTGTATTTGATATTGGGAACAAAGATAAGGAATTGTTTTTCGGTAATCGGGCAAAAGAATAAAATATATTTTTCTTCTTTCGGACATTGTTACGCTGTTTCCTGGTCGGAAAGATCCTCTCCTGCAGCGGATTATTGTTGATTCCGGCAGGAGAGGCCTGGAGGATCAGATGTATACGTTAAGCAGCAGGTAATAGATGTCATCACCGGGTTTGTTACCCGATTCTATTTCTATTTTCCCTTCTCTGGCCAGCCAGCCGATTGCGGCATTCAGCTCGCGGTCGGCCAGTCCTGAGGCCGATTTCAGTTCGTTGTAGCTCCATTTTTTCTGATTGCTCAGCAGGCGCCATACAGTTCCTGCGTGTGTTCCTATTGCATGTATGTCCATGTAATAATGATGTTTGAGGTTTTACATTCAGTTGGCTGCTTCCATGCGGAAGTATTCGGACGGAATGAGTTTGGATACATCTTCTTTCAGTTGTTTCAGACAGGCGTCCGTCTGTGTCGTGTCAGTCTCTTCTTCTGGAGGGACGATGGAGAAACAGAAAAGATATGCTTCTATCTTTTTTACGTGAAACTGATAACCGGGGTATCGCTTCTGATAATCCATTACGATTCCTTCGGCGTTTGCATGAAAGCGGACAATATAGTCGCGGTGAATGCTGACAATGAAAAATTTGATGTGATTCATAATCGTTGAGTGTATTAAAGTTGTTTTTGGTTTTGATCGGTCGATTCTGTTACAAAGGGATGATTGCTTCGGTATTCCGAAGGCGTTACTCCCAGGTGTTTCTTGACGTATTGTGTAAAGAAGGAGAGATTGGAGAATTCGAAAGCAATGGCTATTTCCTTGATACTTTTGTTGGAGTATCGCAATTCATGTATGATGTATTCAATTGCATTTTCATGAATAAGGGTCAGTGCATTCTTTCCGCTTACTTGCTTGATAATGCGTGACAGATATTTGGATGAATAGTTGAATAGTCTTGCGTAATATGTCAAGGTTCTGTGTCGGCCATGGTCGGTTGTAATTGCTTCCATAAAACGTTTGAAAATAAAGTCTGGTTGGTTTATTGACGGTTTTTCTCCTTCTCCAGGTTTTCCGGTCTTTAGTCCTATGGTAGCAAGAAATTCAGTAAAAAATGCCGATGACAAATAGAGTAAAATTTCTTTCTGATAAAAATTGTTTTCTTGCGGAACTTTACTTTCTATCAGATTTATGTATTGGCAAAATAAGTTTTTTTCTTTTTCATTAAAATGTTTTATTGGGTTTCGATGAAGGTAATGAAAGGATTTCCAGGTGTATTTTTCAGTTTGTGTGAGTCGTTGGATGAACCGGCCTGACAAGCAGATAATTTTTATCTGATGATCTGGTGAAGCGAGTATTTTCCCTACATACATATTAGGAAGCCCTATCAGCAGATCGTTGGCCTTCAAATGGTAGGGACGGTCATTCAGCTCCAGTCTTAATTCACCCTCGAGACAGTAAATCATCAGAAAGACTTTTATTCTGACAATATCTTTTCCTGTGAGCAGATTGTTTAACCGGTTTGTCAGAAATAAATAATCATCCATGCCGTTGTTTTGATGGCTGTAGGTTTTTAATGTTTTTATATCGATCCATTCATTGTCCTTGTCCATTTTCTTTTTTTGCAAAGGTGAAGATTTTTATTGAAAGTAAGATATTCTATTTTCTTCTATTCATATTTGATTTTCCTTTTTTGATGAAATAGGCGAGTAAAATAGTGGGAAATAGAATATTACTGGCAGAAAATCTGTTCCTTTTATCTGCGGGTAAGGTAATACTTTTGCGCAAGTTTTTAATCGAATGAATATGACACTGAAAAGAATCAAATGGAAGGTATGGCTGATGATGTTTATCGGTTGTGCCATTTGTGGAACTTCCTGTCAGAGCGGGCAGAAAGAGGAGTCAAAACTACAGGCTTATGCTTTGGATACCATCCGTGGCGGACAAAGTAAAGAAATCGTTACTTCGTATTCGGCTTCTATAGAAGGCAGACAGGATATTGATATTTTTCCCCAGGTTTCAGGATATCTTGTAAAACTGAATGTATCGGAAGGAGAAACCGTAAGAAAGGGACAGGTACTGTTTGTAATAGATCAGGTGCCTTATAAGGCTGCTCTTGAAACGGCTGTGGCCAATGTAAAGGTGGCAGAAGCCAGTCTGGCTACCGCAGAGCTGACCTACAAGAGTACACAGAAGCTGCATGCGCAGAAAGTAGTGTCCGATTTCAATCTGCAGACCAGTAAGAATTCTTATCTGACTGCCAAGGCGCAACTGGCACAGGCAGAAGCTCAGGAGGTAAATGCGCGTAATGACCTTTCGTACACGGAGGTAAAAAGTCCGAGTGACGGTATGGTAGGTATGCTTCCTTATCGGGTAGGGACATTGGTCAGTCCGAGCATGGCCCAGCCATTGACTACAGTTTCCGATAATTCTGACATGTATGTTTATTTTTCTATGACGGAAAATCAGTTGTTGTCTTTGGCACGTCAATATGGGACAGTGGAAAAAGCTTTGCAGAAAATGCCGGCCATTCGTCTGCAACTGAATGATGGAACAACTTACGAAGAGAGCGGCAAGATAGAGTCTATCAGTGGAGTGATCGACAAAGAGACCGGTACAGTAGGTGTTCGGGCGGTTTTTCCGAATCCAACCCGTTTGCTGCACAGTGGGGCGTCGGGCAATGTTCTTATTCCCAGTACATATACAGATTGTATTGTCATTCCGCAAGGGGCTACCGTACAGTTACAGGATAAACTGATTGTTTATAAAGTAGTGGATGGAAAGGCCGTTTCCACTTTGGTCAAAGTAGCTCCTGTAAATGATGGAAAAGAGTATATCGTGCTGGAAGGGTTGCAGGACGGTGATGAAATTATTTCTGACGGCGCTGGAATGGTTCGGGAAGGGACACAAGTAAAATAACAAGGGCTTATGAAAGGAAATATATTTATCAAACGGCCGGTTATGGCCTTGTCTGTCTCCATACTGATTCTGATTGTAGGATTTATTTCGTTGTATACGTTGCCTGTAGAGCAATATCCGGATATAGCTCCTCCTACCGTCAAGGTAGATGCCACTTATACGGGTGCCAATGCAGAAGCAGTAATGAACAGTGTTATTATGCCGCTGGAGGAAAGTATCAACGGTGTGGAAGACATGATTTACATTACTTCTACGGCTACGAATGCAGGAACAGCCGAGATTCTGGTTTACTTCAAACAGGGAACCGATCCGGATATGGCGGCTGTGAATGTACAGAACCGGGTATCTGAGGCACAAGGGCTGCTTCCTTCCGAAGTAACGGCCATCGGCGTGAGTACCATGAAGCGACAGAACAGTTTCCTGCAGATTAACAGTCTGATCAGTCCGGATAAACGGTATGATGAAACTTTCCTGGCCAATTATCTGGACATCAATGTTATTCCGCGTATCAAGCGTATCCAGGGGGTAGGTGATGTTCAGCTGATGGGAGATACGTACAGCATGCGTATATGGATGAAGCCGGACAAGATGGCTCAGTATGGGTTGGTTCCTTCGGATGTAACGGCTGTATTGGGTGAGCAGAATATCGAAGCGCCAACCGGTTCGTTGGGTGAGAGCTCGGACCATGTCTTTCAGTATACCATGAAGTACAAGGGCCGCCTGAAGAGTGTGGAAGAATTTGAGAATATGGTGATACGTTCGCAGAAAGACGGTTCGGTACTTCGGGTAAAAGACATCGCAGAAGTGGAACTGGGTCGTGAATCGTATAGTTTCCATGGTGAGGCGGATGGAGTTCCGGGAGTTACCTTCATGGTCTTTCAGGTAGCCGGTGCCAACGCTACGGCGGTAAACGAGGAGATTACTTCTCTTTTGGACGAGATGTCCGAGGAATTACCTGAAGGAACGGAGTTTATCCAGATGATGAGTGTGAATGATTTTTTGTTCGCTTCTATTCATAATGTAATCGAAACATTGGTTATCGCCATTATTCTGGTAATTCTGGTAGTATATTTCTTCCTGCACGATTTCAAAAGTACATTGATTCCTTCCATCTCCATCATTGTTTCATTGATAGGCACTTTTGCTTTTCTGTCAGTAGCCGGCTTCAGTATCAATATCCTGACCTTGTTTGCTTTGGTATTGGCCATTGGTACGGTGGTGGATGATGCCATTATTGTGGTAGAGGCTGTGCAGGCCAAGTTTGATGTGGGTTACCGTTCGTCGTATCTGGCTACCAAGGATGCCATGAACGATGTGACGATGGCGGTACTCTCGTGTACTTTTGTTTTTATGGCAGTATTTATTCCGGTTACTTTCATGGGAGGAACCTCTGGTGTATTTTATACCCAGTTCGGCATAACCATGGCCGTAGCAGTAGGCATTTCGTGTCTGAATGCTTTGACGCTTTGTCCGGCCTTGTGTGCCATGATGATGAGGCCATCAAGCGGTAAGCAGAATGCCCGTAGCCTGAACAGTCGTATCCGTACCGCTTACAATGCTTCGTTCAATGCCATGATGGGTAAATACAAGAAAGGGTTGATGTTCTTTTTTCATCACCGATGGATGGTATGGACCTCGCTGGGAATCGCTTGTGCATTGCTGGTTTACCTGATGACTACCACTAAGACCGGTCTGGTACCTCAAGAGGACCAGGGAACTATGATGGTGAATATCAGTACATCTCCGGGTAATTCACTGGCAGAAACCAACAAGGTAATGGATAAGGTACAGGATATTTTGGAGGAAACGCCGGAGATAGAACATTTTTCCCGTATTACGGGTTACGGATTGCTGTCCGGACAAGGAACCTCTTACGGAACTGTCATTATCCGTCTGTATCACTGGGATAAACGAAAGGGAGACGAACATACAGTAGAAGCGGTGATGAAACGGCTGAATGCTCGCTTTAGTTCCATCAAGGAAGCGCAGATATTCTGTTTCCAGCCGGCTATGATTCCGGGATATGGTACCGGTAATGCCATTGAACTTTATATGGAAGACAAGACCGGAGGTGAGATGGAACCTTTCTATAATTCGGTGAATAAGTTTATCGGTATTCTGAATCAGCGTCCGGAGGTAGCTATGGCTTACAGTTCTTATGCTATGAACTTTCCGCAGGTTGCTGTCGATGTGGATGCCGCCAAATGTAAGCGTGCCGGTATTAGTCCGAACGATGTACTGGATGTGGTGGGGGCCTATTGCGGTGGCTCGTACGTATCGAATTTCAACAAGTTCGGTAAAGTATACCGTGTAATGCTTCAGGCCGATCCGGCTTCACGCTTGGATGAGCATGCCTTAGACAATATGTTTGTACGTAACGGTGATGAAATGGCTCCTGTCAGTCAGTTCGTGACGCTCCGTTCTGTACTTGGACCGGAAATTGCCAAACGATTCAATCTGTACAATACCATCAATGTGAATGTCAATGTAGCCGAAGGCTATTCTACCGGTGAGGCTCAGCAGGCTATCCGGGAAGTGGCCGAACAGGTACTTCCGTCAGGCTATGGTTATGAATACGGCGGTATGGCTCGTGAGGAAGCTGGTAGCGGTGGTACACAGACGGTTTTCATTTATACGCTTTGCGTTGTTCTGATTTACCTGATCCTGTCATGTCTGTACGAAAGCTTCCTGGTGCCGCTGGCCGTTATTCTTTCCGTTCCGTTTGGATTGATGGGTAGTTTTCTGTTTGCCCGTATAGGTGGACTGGAAAACAACATTTATTTGCAGACAGGGGCCATCATGCTGATTGGTCTGCTGGCTAAGACGGCTATCCTGATTACGGAGTATGCCATCGAGCGTCGTCGTACAGGTATGGGTATCATTTCGTCGGCCTACTCGGCTGCACAGGCACGTTTCCGTCCGATTATCATGACGGTACTCTGTATGATATTTGGTATGCTTCCGCTGATGTTCTCTACAGGTGCCGGAGCCAACGGAAACAGTTCACTGGCTACGGGTGTGGTAGGCGGTATGCTTATCGGAACATTGGCCCTGCTGTTTGTAGTACCGGTGTTCTTCATCGTCTTCGAGTACCTTCAGGAACAGTTGCGCGGCCCTATGCATAAGGAACCCGATGCACAGATTATGCATGAGAAGGAACAGACCTTGATTGAAAAAAGTGCTTTTAATACAGAGGAGTAACAGAAACTATGATGAATATACAACAGAAAATCTTGATCGGAGGAACCATGTTTTTACTGAGCAGTTGCGGAATATATACCAGTTATGAACCGCAGACTACTGTCCCCGATCATTTGTATGGTGAGGAAGCCGAAGCCGTATCGGCCGATACGACAGGTATAGCCGACATCAACTGGCGTGATTTTTTTAACGATCCCTATTTGCAGGAGCTGATAGAAAAGGGGCTGGCTCAGAATACGGATCTTCTGACAGCGGAGCTGCGTGTGGAAGAGGCCAGAGCGGCTTTGCTCTCGGCCAAGCTGGCTTTCCTCCCTTCTTTTGCACTGGCTCCGCAAGGGTCGCTGGGAACGGTGGAGAGTCAGGTGTCGCGTACTTATACACTGCCTGTTACGGCCAGTTGGGAACTTGATATTTTCGGTCGTTTACGCAATGCCAAACGTCAGTCTCAGGCTGCCTATGCCCAAAGTGAAGATTACCGGCAGGCAGTTTGTTCCAGTCTGATTGCCAACATAGCCAATACATATTATACACTGCTCATGCTCGATGAACAGGTGGATATTTCTCGTCGTACCGCCGAAAGCTGGAAAGAGACCGTTACTTCTACACAGGCACTGATGGATGCAGGTCTGGCTGATGAAACGGCTGTATCGCAGATGCAGGCTACTTATTATGAGGTACAGAATTCAGTCATCGATCTCGAAGAACAGATTAATCAGGTTGAAAACAGCCTTTCGCTGTTATTGGCCGAAACGCCTAGACGCTATCCTCGTGGCAAGTTGTCCGAACAGTATTTTACATCTGAGCTGTCAACCGGAATACCGCTTCGTATGCTGTCAAAGCGTCCGGATGTACGGGTGGCTGAGCGTCAGTTGGAACAGGCCTTTTATGTAACAGGACAGGCCAATGCTGCTTTTTATCCTTCCATTACGTTGAGCGGTAGTGCCGGATGGACCAATTCAATCGGTTCCTTGATTACGAATCCGGCAAAGTTTGTTACTTCTGCACTGGCCTCACTCACTCAGCCGTTGTTTAACCGTGGTACGCTGATCGGACAGCGGCGTATTGCCCGGGCACAACAGGAAGAGGCATTGCTCGCGTTTCAGCAGCAATTACTTGCTGCCGGTTCCGAAGTGAACGATGCGCTTGTCTCTTATCAGACCAGCAAACGGAAAAAAGAAAATTATGTGCAGCAACTGGCTTCTCTGGAACGTGCTTACGAAGGCACTTCACTGCTGATGGAAAACGGAAATACTACATATCTGGAAGTATTGACGGCTCGTCAGAGCCTGTTGTCGGCTCAATTGTCTCAAACAGCCAATCAGTTTAAAGAGATTCAGAGTTTGATTAATCTGTATCAGGCTCTGGGAGGCGGACAGGACAGATAAAGGAAAAAAGTTTCCTCATGCGGTGTATCTTGAAATTTTTCTTTTCACATTCATCTTTTTACACTTCATATAGGTATAAGTTATACTGCGGAGGAAACTTTATTATAGCCGCTTTTCGTGATCGTCCGGTAGGGATAGTTCCTTGTCAGGAGCTGTCGGTGTGAAACGAAAACCTCCCGATAAGAGAGCTTACCGGGAGGCTGGCGGCGTATAATGTTCTTTGTTACATTCTTTTGATTCAGATTCCCTGTGGCCAGGTTGGGCTGTGGGGAATCTGTTTGTATAAAGAAGTTTATTGTGCTGTCAGTTCAATTACGTGGCTGGTCATTGGATTAAAGCCGAATACTTCCAATCCTGCTTTCATCAAGTAATCGCCGGAGAATACTTTTCCGTTGGCATCCATATCTGAAACACTCTGAGGCATCAGATTAATTTCTTCTACCTTGTACATCTTGTCGGGATCCAGACCCTGTAGCTTCACTGGTATCAGTTTCTCCTGGTATCGGGGGTAAACGTCATAAGCGAACAATACGGCTTTGTTTCTATCTTCTGATACATAGTTTACAGCCATGTGGTTGGTTTCGTACGGTGAAACCAGTCGGTACTGGTTCCCCTCCATTGTAGCCGGTTGCAGGCGTTTCCAGTTGGCTACCGCTTCCTGGCAGAAAGTCAGTTCCTCTGCACTCAGTTCCTTCAGTCCTATGTCGAATCCTAACTTGCACATGGCAGCTACGTCGGTACGGAATTTGATAGACGCTGCTTTGTTCCAACTTGTTACGTGAGCGCACATCGCCTTGGCCGGGAAGAATTGTGAGAAGCCCCACTGAATGTAGATACGCTCTACAGGGTCTGTATTGTCACTGCACCAGAATTCGGTAAAGTATTTCAGTGCTTCGTAATCGCAACGTGCACCGCCACCTGAGCAAAGCATCATGGGGATATTGGGATAGTTTTGTTTGACACGTTTCATGACGTTGTAAATTCCACGTACGTGATCAATGTACAATCTGCCCTGTTTGTCTTTCAGGTAAGGCGAATAAATGTTTGTAATGGGGCTGTTGCAATCCCATTTAAAGTATGCCAGCTCAGGATTTTCTTTCAGTATATTGTCTATTACACTGTATACGTAATCTTGTACTTTGGGATTACTCAAGTCCAATACAAGCTGGTTCCGGTAGTAATACACTTCACGATTTGGATAATGGATGGCCCAGTCTGGATGCTTTTCGTACAGCTCACTGTGTGGATTGATCATTTCCGGTTCAATCCAGATTCCGAATTTCACACCGGCATCTTTGGCTGCAGTGACCAGGGCCGGTATTCCTCCAGGAAGTTTGTCACTGGTGGCTTCCCAGTCACCTAGTCCGGCTGTGTCGTCTTTCCGTGGATGTTTGTTGCCAAACCATCCGTCGTCCAGCAAAAACATATCCACACCCAGATGTGCGGCTTCTTTCATGAGATCAGTCAGTACTTCCTGATTGAAATCGAAAGCTGTATTTTCCCAGTTATTCAACAGTGTGAGTCGTTCGCCTTTGCCATCTTTCAACTGGTAGTTTCGTGCCCATTGTTGTAAATTCCGACTTCCTTGTCCGGTTCCGTTATGGCTGAGTGTGAAGATAAACTCGGGAGTTGTAAAAGTTTCACCGGGATTTAGTTCGTAGAGAGAAGCGTACGGGTTGATGCCTGGTATCACACGCAGGTTTCCTACATTGTCTACTTCGAAGGTAAACCGGAAGTTACCGGTCCATCCGATGGTGCCCATCAGAACTTCTCCGTTTTGTTCACTGGCTGGCTGGTCGAGTCCTATTTCGAAGAAGGGTTGCATGTGCATGGCTGCCCGACTTCCCAGTTTGGTATCCAGTATTTTCTTTCCGGGGAGCAGCTGCTGTGTGCTCATCTGCATTTCCTTGGCCCAGTCACTGCTGAATTCAGTGAGGAAGTACTTTTGCCGGTTGAAATAAAGCATGGCTGATGCATATTTCCCGAGGACTATAGGTTTTTTTTCGTTGTGCTTTATATCGGTCCAGGTTTTTATTACATTTTCATTAGCATAAGCTACGTAATGCAGTGTGACATTGACCGGGTACTGATCGTCACGTAAGCGAATTGTTGTCTCGGTTCCTCCATCTACTTCCTTTTGTTCGGATGATACATAATATAAATAGGTTGAAGGATTTCCGTCGGTATGACGAATGGCGAGGGCAGGTTCGAAGAAGTCTTCATTTCCCGATCCGCTGTATACTTCCCATCCACGTTTGCTTACTGAAGCATCAGATGCGGCATGTATGCTCCAGGGTAAGTGTTCAAGGTCGGATTCATGTTTGAGTTTCTGGCCTAGATAGGACTGGTACAAACGTCCGTTTTCGGCTACCTGTAGCACTAAATCAGTTTCGTTGGTAGAAATACGGATTAGTTTCTTTTCCGCTTGCTGGGCATATCCGGACAGGGCGAATCCCAACGCAGCAGCGACTAGCAGTTTTTTCATGGTTTTATCAATTAATGGTTTATTAAAATTTCGCAAAGGTATAATTTAGCTGTTGCCGCGAACGATGATTTCAGATGCCTTTTTAAAACCTTATCGTGGCTCACTTTATTTATTTCTAACAAATTTATAGAAAACTATTCGATTAGAGGTCTATCAGTAGCAATTAAGTAGGATAATTGATGGAGTGTAAAATGCAATTGCCAGATAATAAGTGAATTATTCTATCGATTTATATGTAAAAGTAGATATTAAAAGCGAAGAAACATTTTTGATAGTGTCTTTATATGACAAAAGGTCTTCCCATATAGTGTATACGAGAAGACCTTTGAAATGTGAAATTGGGGGTTGCTGATTATTTCAAAATATCTTGTAAACGAGTTAGGAAATCATCGGCTTCATTCATGCTCAGACAGAGAGGTGGAAGCAGACGGATGACATTGGTTCCGCTCACTCCAGTAAATACTTTCTGTTCGAACAACAGTTTCTGACGTAGTTCCTTAATAGGTTGTTCAAATTCCAGTCCGATCATTAAGCCACGTCCACGTACATCTTTGATGTTATGAAATTTCTTTAGTTCTTCCAGCAAGTGCGTACCTACTTTGGCTGCATTGTCTATCAGTTTTTCTTCTTTCATTACATCGAGAACAGCAATAGCTGCTGCACAAGCCAGGTGGTTTCCACCGAAAGTAGTACCTAACTGGCCATATACCGGTTTAAATTTCGGACTGATAAGTACGGCAGCCATCGGAAATCCGTTACCAATACCTTTGGCAACGGTAATCATATCTGGACGTACTCCGTTGTATTGATGGGCAAAGAATTTACCGCTTCGTCCGTATCCCGATTGTATTTCATCCAAAATCATGACCGTATTGGTCTCATCACAGGCCTTACGCATGGCTTGCATAAAGTCTGTATCGGGCACTTGAATACCTCCTACACCTTGTATACCTTCGATAATGACGGCACAGACATCTCCTTTAGCCAATTCGGCTTTCAAGGATTCTGTATCGTTCAGTGGAAGATAAGTAACGTGTCCGTTATTGTTTACTGGTGCGATGATTTTAGGATTGTTAGTTGCTTCTACAGCCAGTGATGTACGTCCGTGAAATGCCTTGGCAAAGGAGATAACACGGGTACGGCCGTTATAAAATGAAGCCAGTTTCAAGGCATTTTCGTTAGCTTCCGCTCCGGAATTAATAAGGAAAAGCTGATAATCATCGTAACCGCTGATAGCTCCCAGTCGGTCGGCAACTTCCTGCTGTAGCTTGTTGATTACGGAATTGGAATAAAATCCCAGTTCGGATACTTGTTTGCTGATGGCTTCTACATAATGCGGATGAGAATGTCCAATGGAAATTACGGCGTGTCCGCCATACAGGTCAAGGTATTCCTGGCCTTTCTCGTCCCATACGTGACAACCTTTCCCTTTGACAATGTTTATGTCGAATAGCGGATATACATCGAAAAGTTTCATGTCCTTCAATTAAAATTAATGATTAAAATTTAAGTGCGCGCTTTTAGATTAAAGGTCAAGGAACGAAACCCTTTTTCGTCCTTTGATTTAATAAATCAGAATGCGCTTGGTTTCAGACGCAGACCTGTAGTTTCTTCCAGGTTAAACATCAGATTCATGTTATGTACAGCTTGTCCGCTTGCCCCTTTCAACAGGTTGTCAATGCAAGAGACAATAAGCAGTTTATCTCCGAACTTTTCCAGATGAATGAGACACTTGTTGGTGTTTACTACTTGTTTCAGGTCGATGTTTTTATCAACGATGTGTGTAAATGAGTCTTCGGCATAATAATCCTCATACATCTTGATGATTTCGGGCAACTCTACTTTGGTCTTGACAACTAAGGTAGCAAAAATACCTCGTGCAAAATCACCCCGGTATGGGATAAAGTCGATCTCAGAATCAAAGCTAGTTTGCAGTTGTTTGAGCGACTGCTTGATTTCGGGTACGTGCTGGTGTGAGAATGGTTTGTAAATGCTCAGATTGTTATTTCGCCAGCTAAAGTGGCTGGTTGCTCCTGGTTTTACGCCAGCGCCTGTACTTCCAGTAATGGCATTTACAGAAATATCTTCGTTCAATAGCAAATGTTTGGCTAGCGGAAGCAGTCCCAGCTGGATACAAGTTGCAAAGCAACCTGGGTTAGCTACGTGTTTGCTGTGACAGATGGTACGTCGGTTCAGCTCTGGCAATCCATATACAAAGTCGTGATCGTCTGATTTGATACGATAGTCCATAGAAAGATCGATAATTTTCAGATCTTCAGGTACGTTGTGACTTTCCATGAATTTGCGGGTGTCTCCGTGGGCTGTACAGAAAAATAATACATCGATCGTATCGAGTGGAAGTTCATCGGTGAAGACCAGATCTGTTTCGCCGTATAACCCTTCGTGTACGTCGGTGATTTTGTTTCCTGCGTTGCTGGAGCTATTGATGAATTTGATTTCTACGTCCGGATGATTGATGAGCAGGCGAATTAGTTCGCCTGCTGTATATCCTGCACCTCCGATAATACCTGCTTTAATCATATATCGGCTTCGTCTTTATGGTTAGCGTAATAGGCACGGAGCGGAGTGGAAAGTACCTTGATAAATCCTTTGGCATCTTCGGCTGTCCATCCTTTTTGCATTTCTCCATATTCGCCGAACTTGTTTTTTACCAGGTCGTCTTTTGAGTCTACTCCTACGGTAGAGAAACAATACGGACGGAGTTCCAGAATAGCGGTACCGTTAACATTGCGTTGTGATTCGGTAAGCATGGCTTCGATGTCTCGCATTACGGGTTCCAGATACTGGCTTTCGTGCAAGAACATGCCATACCAGTTGGCTACCTGGTCTTTCCAGTATTGTTGCCATTTACTTAATGTATATTTTTCGAGAAAACGGTGGGCGCCAATAATCAGCATTGGAGCTGCGGCTTCGAAACCTACGCGTCCCTTGATACCGATGATGGTGTCGCCTACGTGCATGTCACGTCCGATACCGTATGCTGCACCGATTTCTTCTACTTTCTGAATAGCCTTGATTTTATCATCGAATACTTCACCGTTTACGGCATACAGTTCACCTTTCTTGAATTCCAGTTTCAGTTGTTCACTGCCGGTTTTGGTTACTTGTTTCAGATAAGCACTTTCTGGCAGGCCTTGAGTAGAATCCAGAATTTCTCCACCGCAGATAGACGTACCCCAGATTCCTACGTTGTAGGAGTATTTCAGTTTGGTAAAGTCGGCTTCGAATCCATGTTCCTTCAGATAGTTGATTTCATAATCACGGCTCAGCGCCATATCACGTGTCAGGGTAATGATTTCCACTCCTGGAGCCATAACGAGGAATGTCATGTCGAAGCGTACCTGATCGTTTCCTGCTCCGGTAGATCCGTGAGCAATGGCATGTGCACCTATTTCGTTGGCGTAGCGTGCGATAGCCAGTGCCTGGAAGATACGTTCAGAGCTGACCGAGATTGGATAGGTACCGTTACGCAACACGTTTCCGAATACCATGTATTTCAGACTTTTTTCGTAATATTCTTGAGTAACGTCGATGGTAACATATTTCGTTGCGCCCAGGCGGTAAGCATTTTCTTCGTTCTTTTTCAGCTGTTCAGGGCTGAAACCGCCGGTATTGGCACAGGCAGCGTATACTTCATATCCTTTTTCACGGGCCAGATACATCACAGTGAACGAAGTATCAAGTCCTCCGCTGAATGCTACTACTACTTTTTTCTTTTCTTCCATAAGGCTATCTGTATTTTTTGTTATTGAGTTTTTTCTGAGTGTTTATTTTATATTGGTGCGATGCGACCGACAAGGTGTGATTTAAAAGTTAGTCACTTTGTCGTCCGTATGCAATGCCGGATCGTAAAGCATGGCTGTGCAAATGCAGAATTTGCGTTTTTTTGCCATTAGGATTTCGTGGTTGATACATCCTTCACATCCTTTCCAGAACGCTTCGTCATCGGTGAGTTCGTTGAAGGTAACAGGTACGTATCCTAGTTCTGTGTTCATTTTCATGACAGCAGCCCCTGATGTAAGGCTGAATATCTTGGCTTTTGGCCACCGTAGGCGTGCCAGTGTAAACGATGCGTGTTTGATGCGTTTGGCTAATCCGCATCCACGATATTTGGGATGTACGATAAGTCCGGATGTGGCCACATATTCTTTGTTACCCCATGATTCGATGTAGGTAAATCCGGCGAATTCGTCTCCACAGAGTGCGATAATGGCTTTTCCTTCCTTCATTTTAGTAGCTACGTATTCGTGTGTACGTTCTGCTATTCCAGTACCGCGTACTTTGGCGGCTTCTCTGATGGTGTCGAGAATGGTGTCTACATATACTTCGTGTGAAGCGTCGGCTACCATGACATCTATTTGCGGTTTTGAGTTATCCATGTTTTTTAGGGTTGTTATTTAATGATGTTGGGTATAATATTAGCTAGTGTATGTGTTACGTCATGTCGGGAATGTCCCTCACGGATAATGATCATGATGGTATCATCACCGGCAATGGTTCCCATAATTTCGTGGAAATTATGGTTGTCGATGTCGTATGCCAGACTACTGGCATATCCAGGTTTGGTTTTAATGACGGCAATGTTTCCCGAGAATTCTATGGAGATGAATCCATTGTACCTGTTTCCGTCATGAGTTTCTGTCGTGTCGGATATCCGTTTGTATAAAGTATTGTTTGGCAATACATATACATAGTTTCCGCTGATGCTGGCTGCTTTAGCCACCTTAAGTTGCTTTAAGTCGCGCGAGAGGGTGGCTTGTGTGAGTTGGTAACCTTCCTTACACAACTGCTGCAAGAGTTCTTCCTGACTTCTAATCTCTCTTGACGAGATAATCATTTTAATGGAATCCAGTCTGTTGTTCTTGTTCTTCATTGCATAATTATTCTTTTACGGGGTGCAAAATTAGGGATATTTTTTATTTGATATGCATAAATCTACGTTTTTTTGAGGTTTTATTCTAAAATATTCTTAAATGTATGAATAAATAAACATTTGAATCTTTATTTCCTCATTCAGAAATGAAGCTATCTGCGAAATGTGTTATGGGGGGATAAAGATATTCGCTATCTTTGTCGTAGAAACTTATTGTTATATGTGATAATGGAAATAAATTTGTTGGAAGCGGTAAAAGATCCGATGGGAGCTGCCATACAAGATTACTGGAAAACGGGGAAGGCTGGCAGACTGCGTGTTTTTTCTTCCCAGTTTGAAGAAGATGAAATACCCGTAAACACGTTATTCCGTAAGGAACAGGAAATGCCAGCGCTTGAACAGACGGCTCTTCGACTGGCTGATGGACGTATTCTGGATGTAGGAGCAGGAAGTGGTTGTCATTCACTGGTGCTAAAGGAGCAAGGAAAAGAGGTACTGGCAATTGACGTTTCTCCATTGTCTGTACAGGTAATGAGAGAACGAGGGCTGGAAGCCCGTCAGGTAAATGTTTTTGATGATCGTTTTATGGAACGTTTTGATACCATATTGATGTTGATGAACGGTTCTGGAATTATTGGCAAGCTTGCCAATCTGGAGGTTTTCTTTAATCGGATGAAATTGTTATTGAATCCTGGAGGATGCATATTGATGGATTCCAGTGATCTTCGTTATTTGTTTGAAGACGAAGACGGAAGTTTCATGGTTGATCTGGCAGCCGGATATTATGGAGAGATTGATTTTCGAATGCAATACAGGCAGGTAAAAGGTGAGGTATTTGACTGGCTGTATATTGATTTTGATACATTAAGTATGTATGCCGCTCAGTATGGTTTCACAGCTGAGAAGATACAGGAAGGAGAACATTATGATTATCTGGCCAGATTAAGTTTACGTTGATCATATTGGATGGTATAAATAAATCTGTGAACTGTATGTTTTCGGTTCACAGATTTATTTGAAATCTATGCATATTATTATTCCAGTAATTTGAAGTGACGGAGAGCATTCAAGATACCGTTTTCATCAACACTTGTGGTTACATAATCGGCGACTGCCTGAATTTCAGGGGCCGCATTTCCCATGGCAATTCCGATACCGGCATGCTTCAGCATGGGAATGTCATTCCCGCCATCACCGAAAGCCATTGTTTCTTCCAGTTTGATTCCATAATAGGCGATCACTTCGTCGATTCCCCGGCTTTTGCTGTTTCCTTTGGCAATGATGTCGGCAAAAAGCGGATGCCAGCGCATGGGTTCGCAATGAGGTAGGATTTCCCGGAAAATTTCATCATCGGCTTCGGTCTTGAAATAGCCCATGGTTTGTAGTATTTCTGAGTGCAGAGCTTTTTCTATCGGTTGTACAGGTGGGACAGGTATATTGATCAGTCGGCTTATTTCCTCTACGTCTGAATTTACGCGTGTAATAAACCATTCGTTGTCGTGTACAAAGACAAACGGGTAATCGTGATTCTGGCAATAACGGGCTAAACGTTCGATGTCACAGCGTGGAATACTTCCTTTATAAATATCGTGCTGGTCGGCGGTAAAGCAGTATGCGCCGTTCAGTGTAACATATCCGTCGAAGTCCAGATCGCTCAGATTGTTTATCAGTAGTTTGGGACGTCCGGTAGCGATAAATAGTTTTATTCCTTGTGCCCGAAGTTGTTTTAAGGCTTTTCGGGTGGATTCCGGTACCGTATGCGTACGGAATGAAACCAGCGTACCGTCAATATCGAAAAAGATAGCTTTGATCATACAATGTGGTTTTGTTAGTTTTGTGCGGCAAAGATACGAAATCTGACACAAAAATTCTATATTTGCTTTTCAGTATAAATTTAAAGCAAGTATTCTTATGAAGAATCAGTATACAAAGGTAGCGGTTAAGATAGGCAGTAATGTGTTGACCCGGAAAGACGGTACGCTGGATATAACCCGGATGTCTGCTTTGGTTGATCAGGTAGCCGAATTATATAAGGCAGGTGTGGAAATTGTTCTGGTGTCTTCGGGGGCGGTTGCTTCCGGCCGTAGTGAGATTAAACCTTTCCGGAAGCTGGATAGTGTGGATCAGCGACAGCTTTTTTCGGCAGTGGGACAGGCCAAACTGATTAATCGTTATTATGAGCTTTTCAGGGAGCATGGTATTGCGGTAGGGCAGGTACTTACGACCAAGGAAAGTTTTTCTACGCGTAGGCATTATTTGAATCAGCGCAATTGCATGCGGGTTATGTTGGATAATGGTGTGATTCCGATTGTGAATGAAAACGATACCATTTCGGTTACAGAACTGATGTTCACTGATAATGATGAACTTTCGGGAATGATCGCTTCGATGATGGATATGCAGGCACTGATTATTCTGAGTAATATCGACGGCATTTATAATGGAGCACCCTCGCAGCCCGGAACAGTTGTAATTCGGGAAGTAGAGCAAGGGAAAGATTTGTCAGACTATATACAGACAGAAAAATCCGGATTTGGCCGTGGTGGAATGCTGACGAAAACTACGATTGCCCGCAAAGTGGCCGATGAAGGTATAGCGGTTATCATTGCCAACGGAAAAAAAGACAATATTTTGATTGATATCTTGCAACATCCGGAGACGACTGTCTGTACCCGGTTCATTCCGGCAGCATCGGATGTTTCAAGTGTGAAGAAATGGATTGCACACAGCGAAGGGTTTGCCAAGGGTGAACTGCATCTGAATGAACAGGCTGTAAAAGCCTTGAAGGGTAAAAAAGCGGTCAGTCTGTTGCCGGTAGGAGTCATTCGTATCGAGGGTGATTTTGAAAAAGACGATTTGGTTAAAATCATGGATGCTCAGGGACGCCAGATTGGTGTTGGAAGAATTGGGGTTGATTCAGATGAGGCCCGTGAAATGCAAGGAATGCATGGTCAGCGGCCGCTGGTACATTATGATTATCTGTATCTGGAATGAAAAAACGACATACCTCGGGCTTTTGGGCCCAAGGTATGTTACAGACAAGCGCTTCACAGCGTAATATAATTTGTCAGACAAAAACTTAGAATTTATACATAATCATTGCCATCGGGACGAACTGGCCGCCTTCGATAATCTGATATTTGGCTTCTAATCCGACTGCCCAATTGGTACCGAGATTAAGTTGTGCTCCTACGCCGATGTTGGCTCCAACCCAGCTGTCCGATGCGCTTTCTCCATCATAAGATGCTTTCCCGTGCATGTATGTAAGACCTACCAAAGGATATAATTTGAAGCTTTCACCATGCAATACATTCCAGTGTACATCTACATTGATGTCCCAATAATTATAATCAACTTCTTCACCATAACCGAAGTCCTCCGAACTTTTGAAATAGTAATTGAAGGATGGGGCTATACTGAGTTGTTCAATAATGTCATATTGTGCTCTCACACCTATAAATGGTTTAGAAATATCAGTTCCATAACCAATGTTTACTCCTGCTCCCCATTTGTTCTCTTGTGCAAACGCTGTTATCGATGTGATACAGCACATTACAGTTAATAGAAATAATTTTTTCATAGCCTTTGTTTTTTTGATTAGTATTAGATGGATTGTGTGACACAAAGCTATGGAAAATATTGATTCTATAGACAAATGGCGATAACGAAAGTGTCTCATTTACTTGGAATGAGACACTTTTAATTATATGAAACACATTCTTTTGCCTTTTGAGACAGCTACAGTGAGAGACTTTATTGTTTCTCCAGATATTTCAAAGGAGATACTCCGTATTTTTTCATGAAATTCCTATAAAAAGTGGAACGTGAAGTAAACCCGCACTGAAACATCAGTTCTTTGATGTTCTTTTCCGGGCAGGTATCTGCCAGTTCCTTGAAATATTCCAGGCGTAACGAACAGATATATTCTCGGAAACCGGTATATCCGCTGCTTTTGATTGCTTCAGAAACTGCAGATTCTTTCTGCTTCAGGATTTCTGCCAAGTCCCTGATACTATAATCCTGATTGGTAAATGCCAGACTTTGCTTGAGGGTATTCTCTATGATACCGAACAGAGGAAGGACCTGTACATCTGATTGCTGTTCCGAATGTAGTTTATGCTGAGAATCTCCATTATAAAGCATTTGTGTATGTGTAGAGAATGGATTCTCATTGAACAAGTATTCAAAAGAAAACAGCAGGGTAAAGGTGATAGCTGTAATTCCAAACAAATTGAATATGAATTCATTGATGCTCAATGTGAACAGAATGTATATAATAAGGAACAAAAACATGAACCCGATAAACAGATACATCTCTTTGTTGATTTTCCGATAGGCTCCATGGTGGATGATGGGATAAAGCGCGAAAGCTGTTGGTGTGATAATGGTTATCAGGAAAATAATGCTTCTAAGTAGTACATCTGTTTTCTCCAGATTCGGGAGAATCTGTGCAAGAGACATGATAGGGGTGAGATGTCCGTTAAAGCCTAGATAGCTTAATCCGGTAGTTACGGTGACGAGTGGAAATAACTGCAGAATTAAGATCCGAAACGGGGTTAAATATCCCGGACACAGGGAAGCTGTAGGGAAAAGGCAGACGATACTAGCCGGAATGTACCATTTCAGCATTTTCTCTATGCTCAATAAATCTGTGAAACGGTAACTTGGCGTTTCTGTTACAATCATTAGCCAGCCTATGTTCTCCCAAATAAATACAGCTCCTATACAGGTAGCGATTATTCCCCAATAACGTTTCTGATAATTGTCTTTTGCTTGAAAGATCAGGATACACCCGATAATACAGGTCAACATATCAAATGCCAGTTCTACTGACAGGTACAAGATTCCCATGCCTTTTTCTTCTTTTATTAGTTTCCCGTGCAAAAATAGAATTTTCTCATAGATATTCTAACCAAAAGGAACTCTTAATCAGTTGAAAAAGTCATTTTTGTATCTTATTTTGTTTAAATGTATATTTTTGTAATCCAAACAGAAACGGGCTGCTATCCAAATGATGGAGAGCAGCCCGTTCGTATCTTTATCGGGAGTGAATCAGGAGCTTTTATTTCTTAGCTTTTTTAGCTTCTTTAGCTTCCTTCTTAGCTATTTTAGCCCATTCTTTGGCACCCTCTTCTTTCAGTTTTGCTGTAGCTTCTTCTGCAGCTTTCATTGCTTCAGCTTCAGCTTCCGGAGTAGCGAATGCGTGTTTGAATCCTTTTACGTCGTTCCAGTGACCACGTGTAAAGTCAGGGAAAGCAACAGCGGCACAACCGTTGTCCATAGAGATGGCACCCAGTTCGGCCAGTGAACACCATTCTGCCAGGTCGTATACATCCATATCCAGTGGAAGTCCGTTCTGTAAGCAGTAAACCAGACGGCTGTCCATGATGAAGTCCATACCTCCGTGTCCACCTACTTCCTTAGCCATTTCGCCGTATTTCTTCAGAATCGGGTGCTGGTATTTGGCAACCAGTGCTTCCATTTCTTCTTTCGGTAAGAAAGAGTGTGCGCTCAGATTGTCTACTTGAGGCTGTACGCCGGATGCGCTCATCTGATCTGCGTCTACTGCATAACCTTCAATCGGGTATTTGTTGGCGAAGCCTTTTGTACCGGTCAATTGATACAGACGGTTATACGGCTGAGGAGTCATAACGTCATGTTGGATTTCGATAACTTTTCCGTTGGCTGTACGGATCAAGGTAGTAGAGTGGTCGCCGTTACGGAAGTTTTCGCAGGCTTCACCGCTGGCTTTTTCTACCAGTTCTTTACCGATAACGGATTTGGTATCCATGGCTACCAAAGTTGCCATACGGTCACCACGGTGAATGTTCAATGCTTGAGCGACAGGGCCCAGGCCGTGAGTAGCGTAAACGTCTCCACGGTTTTCCATGTTATAACGCAGACGCCATCCCAGTTTGTCATCCTTGCCGTTTTTCCAGTAATACGGCCAGAATTCGTTCAGGTTATGGATATAAGCTCCTTGTGCGCGTAAGATTTCACCGAATACTCCGTGTTGTGCCATGTTCAGGGTGTTCATTTCGAACCAGTCATAGCAGCAGTTTTCCAGAATCATACAGTGTTTGCGGGTCTTTTCACTCAGGTTGATCAGTTCCCAGCATTGTTCCAGATTCATGGCAGACGGAACCTCGATGGCTACGTTCTTGCCGTGTTCCAATGCATATTTGGCTACCGGGAAATGATGATCCCAGTCTGTTGCGATATATACCAGGTCGATGTCTTCACGTTCGCACAATGCTTTGTATCCTTCGGCACCAGAGTATACGTCAGCTTTTGGCAGGCTGGCTTTGCGCAAGAATTTTTGGCAGTTTTCGGCACGTTCGGGTTCATAGTCGCATAATGCAACGATGTCTACTCCCGGAATGTAGGTAAAACGTTCTACTGCACCCGGGCCACGCATACCAAGTCCTACGAATCCTACTCGTACTACACTCATTTTAGGAACAGTCAGTCCGAGAACAGGTTCTTGTCCTGCCGGGCGTTCGGGAGTATCGATTACGATGGTTCCTTTGTCCCAGTGCCATTGGGTAGAAGGAGATAAAGACTGGGCTTGTGTGTTTACTGGAGTGATTGCCAATGTAATACATGCGCATGCACTCAAAAACAGATTAGAAAGGTTTTTCATAATGTTTAGCAATTGTTTATTTCGAGTTTCAAATTTAACGAAATTATGTATAGGTTCTCCCTCTTATTAGTGTTTTTTATGAAATTAACTGTAAATAAGTATCAGGCTTGGGTAAAAAAGTATGAGAAACATCGTAGAATACTTTTTACTTTTGTACAGCTGTATGCAGGGTTATTCTTTTATGGAACGACTGGAATGTTTCTGGATGTCGTTTGAAAAAATCAGATTCTGAACGGCTCTTTGTATTAATCGGATAATCTAATTTTTAAACGTAAATGAACAAACATGAAGCAAATTAAGAATTTGGCACTTGCCTCAGTCCTTTGCGCCGGTTCGTATGTAGCTGGCGTGGCTCAACAGGTAGCACCGGCTATTCCGGCAGATCCGGCTGTCGAACAGAATATCCGGAACTGGTTGAAGAAAATGACGCTGGAAGAGAAAATCGGTCAGATGTGTGAAATTACGGTGGATGTCGTTACTGATTTTCCAGGGAGCAAAGATGGTTTCAAGTTGAGTGAGGCCATGCTTGATACGGTTATCGGGAAATATAAGGTAGGTTCTATTCTGAATGTTCCGTTAAGCGTGGCCCAGAAGAAGGAGGTCTGGGCGAAGGCTATCAAGCAGATTCAGGAAAAGTCGATGAAAGAAATCGGTATTCCTTGTATTTATGGTGTAGACCAGATTCACGGAACGACCTATACATTGGACGGGACCTTGTTTCCGCAGGGAGTCAATATGGGGGCTGCTTTCAATCGTGAACTGACTCGTCGCGGCGCAGAAATTTCGGCCTACGAGACGAAAGCCGGATGTATTCCCTGGACGTATGCGCCTGTCGTCGATCTGGGGCGTGACCCGCGTTGGCCGCGCATGTGGGAAAACTATGGCGAAGACTGTTATGTGAATGCGGAAATGGGAGTAGCCGCTATTCAGGGTTTTCAGGGTACTGACCCGAACCACATCGGACCGAACCATGTAGCCGCTTGTGTGAAACATTATATGGGATACGGTGTTCCGGTTTCAGGTAAAGACCGTACTCCTTCAGCCATTTCCCGTACAGACTTGCGTGAGAAACATTTCGCTCCTTTCCTGGCAGCCATCAGGGCCGGTGCCCTTTCACTGATGGTCAATTCGGCTGTGGATAACGGAATGCCTTTCCATGCCAATAAGGAACTGTTGACGGACTGGCTGAAGCATGATTTGAACTGGGACGGTATGATTGTAACCGACTGGGCAGACATCAATAATCTTTGTACGCGCGATCACATTGCCGCTACAAAGAAGGAAGCCATCAAGATTGCCATCAATGCCGGTATCGATATGTCGATGGTGCCATACGAAGTCAGTTTCTGCGATTATCTGAAAGAACTGGTCGAGGAAGGTGAGGTACCGATGAGCCGCATTGACGATGCGGTAGCCCGTGTCCTTCGGTTGAAATACCGGTTGGGATTGTTCGAGAAACCCGATTGGGACATTAAGTCTTATGACAAGTTCGGTTCGGCCGAATTTGCTGCCGATGCATTACAGGCTGCTGAAGAGTCGGAAGTACTCCTGAAGAATGAAGAAAACATTCTGCCTCTGGCTATGGGAAAGAAAATTTTGCTGGCCGGTCCGAATGCCAATTCCATGCGTTGCCTGAACGGGGGCTGGTCTTACAGTTGGCAAGGACATCGGGCAGACGAATTTGCACAAGCATATCATACCATTTATGAAGCGCTTTGTAACAAATATGGAAAGGAAAATATCATTTATGAACCGGGAGTGACATACGCTCCTTATAAGAATGATAACTGGTGGGAAGAAAATACGCCGGAAATCGAGAAGTCGGTTATGGCGGCTGCCCAGGCCGATGTCATTATCGCTTGTGTGGGTGAAAATTCCTATTGTGAGACTCCGGGTAACATGAATGACCTGACGATGTCCGTCAACCAGCGCAACCTGGTGAAGGCATTGGCCGCTACCGGAAAGCCTGTGATACTGGTATTGAACCAGGGGCGTCCGCGTATCATCAACGATATCGAACCGCTGGCCAAGGCTGTCATCAATGTTATGTTGCCGGGTAATTACGGTGGAGACGCTTTGGCTAACCTGTTGGCCGGTGATGCCAATTTCAGTGCGAAGATGCCGTTCACTTATCCGAAATATATCAATTCACTGGCTACATACGATTACAAGCCTTGTGAGAACATTGGTCAGATGGGTGGTAATTATAACTACGATGCCGTGATGGATGTACAATGGCCGTTCGGCTTCGGCTTGAGTTATACTACTTATCACTACGGTAACCTGAAAGTGGATAAATCTCAGTTTACAGCCGATGATGAACTGACGTTTACAGTCGATGTGACCAATACAGGAAAGGTAGCCGGAAAGGAAAGTGTGCTGCTCTTCTCTAAGGATATGGTGGCCAGCAGTACTCCCGACAACATCCGTCTGCGTAATTTCGAGAAAATCGAACTGCGGCCGGGCGAAACCAAGACTGTAACCTTGAAGCTGAAAGGCAGTGATTTGGCCTTTGTAGGCTATGACGGAAAATGGAGGCTGGAGCAGGGAGATTTCAAGATTAAATGTGGTGACCAGTGGATTGACCTGCAGTGTACGGCAACTAAGATTTGGGATACACCGAATAAAATTCTGTAATGTAGAGGTTTGTAAGTTTTTTAGTTTTTATCAGGTAAAAAGATGTAAATCCTGGGAAGTCCATATACTTCTCAGGATTTTTATTATTTATGGTGAGTTATACTTTGTTTGTGTCTATTGCGCTGATTGTCAGATTGTTTTTTCGGGCTGAAAAAACGTCCTCACGTTTTGTTTCAAACATGAGGACGTCTGTGCTGGAATGAACGTTCGTGAAGAGTAAGACAAACGTTTGTTTTTTTGCGTCTTTTACCACTGGTCTGTCCGGAACGGAATGACCGGCATTCCCCGGTGGTTTTTCAGATTGCCTGTCTGGAAGTTCCGGAAACAGTAACGTACGGCTACCGGTTCTTTCACCTTGTCCGATTTCACCAGAATCGTTTTCTTGTTCGTGTCGAGTGTGGCGGTAGCCGGATAGAATACCTGGTCGGCTCCGGCTATTTCGAAACCTTCGATACCGGACCAGGGACTGAATCCGTCGCTGGCATGGTCGAAAGTAATTTCGGCGGTATCACCATGAATGTCCATGCTGCGGTAGGTAGGATAATCGGCAGCAATACTTTGGTATCCGTATGTCTTGTTCAGTGGAACAAAACCCACAAAGCAGCCGTCAGCAAATAGGCAACAACAGAACGTAACCCGTTTGAAATGAGCGGTTTTTCATTATTCTGCCAAATGCCGGAAACGCAACGGAGTGCGGAATATTGCACCATTTCAGTTACCAAGCCGTTAGCCGTCAGTTACCGAAGCAAGGACAGGTAACGCACGGAAAATGAAATTGTTGCAAGCCCGTGCCGATTGCACCGATACGCACCGTTCTGCAAATCAATGGACGCTTACTCATGAGTTAATTTTGCAACAAAAACAATAAGCGTATGAAAGTTGAAAAATTCAAGGTGCTGCTCTACCTGAAAAAGAGCGGAACGGACAAGTCGGGCAAGGCCCCAATAATGGGAAGGATAACGGTGAACCGCACGATGGCGCAGTTCGGATGTAAGCTGTCGTGCAGGCCGGAGTTGTGGAACGCGAGGGAAAGCCGTCTGGACGGCAAGAGCCGCGAGGCGGTGGAGACTAATGCGAAAATAGACAAGCTGCTGCTTGCGGTTAATTCTTCGTTTGACACGCTGGTGGAGCGTGGACAGGACTTTGACGCTACGGCGGTCAAGGACTTGTTTCAGGGGAGCATGGAAACGCAGATGACCCTGTTGAGGATGACCGACCGCATCTGCGAGGACTTGAAGGCGCGCATCGGCATTGACCGGGCAAAAGGAACTTATCCCGGCTATTACTACATGAGAAAGAGATTGGGCGAGTTCATCGAGTGGCAGTTCAAGACGAAGGACATTGCTTTCGGGCAGCTTTCCGAACAGTTCATTCACGATTACCAGAACTACGTCATGGATGTGAAAGGCTTGGCGGTGGATACCGTGCGTCACTATCTCGCCATTTTGAAAAAAGTCTGCCGCATTGCCTACAAAGAAGGATATGCTGAAAGGTGTTTCTTTGCCAATTTCACCCTCCCCAAACAAATGGAACGCACTCCGAGGGCGTTGAGCCGTGAGGACTTCGAGAAGATACGCGATGTGGAGATACCCGCATGGCGCACCACGCACATCCTTGCCCGTGACCTTTTTCTGTTTGCCTGCTATACAGGAACCGCCTATGCGGATGCGGTAAGCGTCACCCGTGAGAACCTATATACAGACGATGAGGGAAGCCTTTGGCTGAAATACCGCCGCAAGAAGAACGAGCTTCGGGCAAGCGTGAAGCTGCTGCCCGAAGCGCTCGCCCTGATTGAAAAATACCATGACGACAACCGCCCTACGTTGTTTCCGATGATTCATCATCCCAACATGAAACGGCACATGAAAGCCCTTGCCGTCCTTGCCGGAGTAAGCGGAGGCTTGTGCTATCATCAGGCACGCCACTCCTTCGCCTCGCTGATTACGCTGGAGGCCGGAGTGCCGATTGAAACCATCAGCCGGATGCTCGGTCATTCCGATATAACCACGACCCAAGTTTATGCACGTGTCACTCCGAAAAAGCTCTTTGAGGACATGGACAAATACATCGAGGCGACCAAAGACTTGAAACTTATTCTCTAACTTATAAAAACATCACAACCATGCGCAGTACATTTTCCATATTACCGTACATCAACCGAAACAAGGTAAAGGCGGACGGCACGACCGCCGTCCTGTGCCGTATCACCATAGACGGCAAGAGTTCCACGATGGCGACAGGCATCTATTGCAGGCCGGAGGATTGGAACAGCAAGGCGGGAACCATCAGCACCGTCCGCGAGAACAACCGCTTGCAGGAGTTCCGCAAGTCCGTCGGACTTGCCTACGATGAGATTTTGAAGAAACAGAACGTGGTAAGCGCCGAACTGCTCAAGAACACATTGGCGAAGAGGGCGGTCATCCCAACCAAGCTGTTGCAGATGGGTGAAAGGGAGCGTGAGCGGCTGCTCGCCCGCTCAAAGGAGATAAACTCCACGTCCACCTACCGACATTCGGGGTATTACCAAAAGTACCTGAAAGACTATCTCACATCGTTGGGCAAGGAGGACATCGACTTCACCGACATCACGGAGGACTTCGGCAATTCCTACAAGGCGTTCATGAAACGCAACAAGAATTTCAGCGCACAGCAAATCAACAAGTGCCTGTGCTGGCTGAGCAAGCTGGTGTACCTCGCAGTGGATTATGAGATACTCCGTGCCAACCCGTTGGAGGATATGGAATACGAGAAGAAGCCCGCGCCGAGGCACAGGCACATCAGCCGTACCGAACTGAAAGCCATCCTCGAAACCCCGATGCTCGACCCGTTGCAGGAACTGGGGCGGAGGGCATTTTTGTTTTCGACATTCACGGGTTTGGCGTATGTGGACATCATGCTGCTCCATCCGCACCACATCGGCAGGACGGCGGACGGCAGGCGTTACATCCGCATCAACAGAAAGAAAACCAACGTGGAGGCGTTCATCCCCCTGCATCCGATAGCGGAACAGATACTCGACCTCTACAACACGACGGATGACACGAAACCCGTCTTTCCGCTTCCGAGCCGTGACGAGATGTGGTTTGAGATACACGAGCTGGGCGTTGCGATAGGGCGGAAAGAAAACTTGTCCTACCATCAGGCCAGGCACTCCTTCGGAACTTTCTTGATTTCGGAGGGTATCCCCATCGAGAGCATCGCCAAGATGATGGGACACTCCGGTATAAAGACCACCCAACGGTACGCGGAGGTTACGGACAAGAAGATTTCAAAGGACATGGACAACCTGATGGCTTTCAGGCGCGCTTACGGAACAGGTGCGTCAAGGGAGAGGAAAACAAAAGGCACATTGACGGACAAGGAGGTATGACTATGGAACGTGGTATAATCACAATCACTGAAAACGGGGCGGTCACGATGCCGACCGTTCCCGTATGGATGACGCAGCAGGAAATGTCCGATGCGTTCAACGTGTTCGGCTACGACATCCGCAGGGCTATTGCTGCCATTTACAAGAATGGCGAGTTGTTGGAAAGTGAAACGGTGCGGCACGTCAGGCAGGACGACAGGATTAGCTATGATGTTTACAGCCTTGAAATGGTGATAGCTGTTTCCTTTAAGTTGAGAAGTCGGGAGAGTATGACTTTCAGACGGTTCATCATGGGCAGGCTGACCGTGAACAACAGACAGCCCGTCAACCTTTTCTTTTCGCTCTCCCCGTCACGTGGAAAGAGAGCGGGAAATTGAGCAGACTTCAGACGGCGTATGAGATACCCTCAAACGGCGTGTAAGGCTACCTCTTACGCCGTTTGAGGGTAACACCGTTTCACAAGGAATTTCTGTCAGTCTATCTGAACGCGTCCCGGTAATTGGCGGCAAGCATCCTTTCGATGTCCGATTCCTTGTATAGAATCTTTCCTCCCAACTGGTAATAGGCGATTATGCCGTTGTTGCGGTAGTCCTGCAAAGTGCGTCGGCTCACTTTCAGCCGTGCCGAAACCTCCCTGTCCGTCAGGAAGCGTTCACCGCCCAATGTCGGACGGATGTTTGCCACGAAGTTCTCGATGCCGTCCAGCAGACGGTCAAGGCTGTCGCCGAACTCGGCGACGAGCGCATGGTTTTTGGTAATCATTTCACTCATGCCATTGCGGATTTAGGTTTGTTCTCCACAGGCTTGACGATACGCATCACATCCTCCGGTCTGTAAAACACCTTGTGGTTTATCTGCGAATAAGCCAGCGTACCGTTGTCCCGCAGCGTCTGCAAGGTGCGCGGACTGATGTTCAACTGCTGGCAGACATCTTGGTTGTCCAGTCATCGGTTTAATGACTTGCCGCCCTGCTTGGTAAGGATGGCATCCACACGTTCCGTGAAACGGCTGAACTCCGCCGCCATTTCCTCAAACGCCTCTTTCTGAAAAATCAATACTTCCATTGTCGATACTGTTTTTAATGTTGATACTCGGTTTTGGACGCAAAGTAAATGGACATTGCGCATTAGACAATGGGTTGGCACAATTGTGGCAGCTTGTGGCAGGGAGTGGCGTTTTGGGGAGTTACTCTAAACCAATCCAACGGAGTTTTGAGGGGAGCAAGTTTGTGTTTCGGGCATACCGAAACGGCTTGCTCCTCGTATATTGGAGAAGCATAATCCCGTTGGTCTATAAAATGTGTGTCAAAGTTTGAGAATAGGTAATACCGTTATTCTTTCTTGTACGAAATAATACTGCTCATCGACTAAAGCCGCATTAGAGAAAATTGTTCCATTCGATAACGATGTCCCAAAAGTGGCATGAATATGCCCGAATAAATGAAGTTTTGGACGAACTATCTGTATTTTCTCGAATAATTCAGGGCTTCCGTAATGCCGATGCCCGTCATAATCAAGTACGCACAATGGCGGTTGATGAGTAATCAATACATCCGTATCATTTGGTATGACAGAAAGATATTCTTTGTATTTTCCGGTCATGTCATCGTCTATGAACATAGGCACACCATAAAATTTTATGTCTTCAATGTTGATACCTGAGTTACAGAGATAATGGCAATTATCATCTAATCCTGACAATTCAGCTCCATACAGACAATCGTCATGGTTTCCTGCAATGAAGATTTTATGACGGTAGGGCAGGTCACAGAACCAGTTGGTGAAGTCAAACACTTCTTGTTCTGTGCCAGCCATGGTAAAGTCGCCAGAATGGACAATCACGTCTGCATCGGGCAACTGGGGAAGTTGCCGATGCAGACCGTGGGTGTCGGAGAGATGGAGGATATTAATTCTGTTGGTCAATATGTTTTTTTGCATCCCTATAACGGTCTATGCATTGATTCATTTTATCAATCAAATCATTTTCATCTTTTATCTCGCTGCCATCAATAGTCAGGTCGTGAGTTTTTAATCTTTCATCTTCACAAAGACGTTTATTTTCCTCATACATGTCAATCCAGTTCCAAGATTGCCATTGGAACAAGTAGGGAAACTCATTATCCTCTTTATTATATTGGAATTTGATATCCCAGCCCCAGAACATTTTATAAGGCTTAGTGTCAAGTCTTTCCCCATGCAACAATGTAATTTTGCCTTCATCCAACAGCTTGCTTAACAAGCTATCGCGATTGTTCAAGGTCAGAATTACGCCTTCACTACTTGGGTACAAACAAAATCCATCGTGTGTCCACCTTATATAGTATCTGTCCGGCCTTCCTTGACTTTGACTCCATCCGATAATATTAGTATTTACCAACTTGTCAAAAGCAATATTTCGGTAGTCGTCAGGATCTTTTAGCTGTAACATTGTGTTTATGCTATCTCCTAATAACAAATGATGAATGGCATTAGCATATAGCAATGTATTATCAGTTGCGCCTTTCCGAGTTAATATGTTGTCTTTCCAAAGTTGAGCGGAACATCCAAAGATATATTTGTCATGATAAGTATAAGACTGTATTTGTTCCCACCATTGGTCACAATATGACAAGAGAATTCTATTGGCCTTAGCTTCTCTTTTATATTCCAATGTCAAGCCATCGGAGCTGAATATTAATTTGCTATTTGCAAACTTAGGCGTGAAACAAGTCCAATCATCCCCACTATTGGCATCCTTGAACAAGAATTTTATTGTCCCATTGAAAAACGCGAATCCTTCCGCTTCAATAATGGCCGACTCCCAATTCCATTCTTTATCGTCATTCCAATCAGCAGGCCGTTCGGGCAGTTGCGCTTCTTGAGGCTTGAGTATTTGCTTGGCTTTCGCTATTTCCTCGGTCAATTGTTCAGGAGACGCTTTGGATTGCATTTCGAGATCTTCGCTTGCCAGATATTCATAGATGTCTTCCGCGTGTTTGCTCAATTCATCTATCAGTTTCAAACGTGCAATCATTGCATCCACCGTATTTATCGTGGTGTTCTCTGACAAATTGCATACCACTCTCATCCACTTTCTGAAGTGGCAGCCATTAAACATTGTACAGGATTCCAAATATCGACATATTCCGAAGAACACGACCCTCTGCGTTTGAGTGAGCGTGGAAATAGTATTCTCAGTGTGTTTGGGAATGAAATCAAACTTCTTGAACCACTTTGGCAGATACGCACAGACATCTTCCTTGACTCCTGATAAACGCTCAAAAAGGGAGCTTAGATTCTCCAAAAATTCTGGCTTTGAGAGGATGGAAGAATAGATGCTAAAGCCATTATCATAGCGAAGCGATGAATCGTCTGATTCCGTTCCATATAGTTTCCATTCTTTTGATGTGCCCTTTGCGTCATTATATATGATAGCGCAATTCAAGAGATATCTGTTTAGGAAAGCAAAGAAAATCCTGTCAATATCCCCATTAGCGTCATGGTTTCTCCAAAAGACATCCGTCCATTCAGTGTCGAGTTTTATAGGAATGCCTTTCTCGGTATTAAGAAATCTTCCCCAAGCATCATCCTCTTTTGCCTTTTCTTCAATGTATCCGATAAAATCAGCCTTGAAATTCTCGAATGAAGTGAGTTGCTTACCACGAGCATTCATTTTGATATACAAGTCATCCGTTAGCTTAAAGTCTTTAAGATTAAGATAATAAAACATGATAGGTGCATTTTCAGAAGTCAAAGCTGTCCAATAACTTTCAAAACTCTCTTTGTTTGCGTCAAACAATTCTTCCAAGCCATCAATAATATCGTTACCTTGTTTATCGTTAATCTTTGTGCCGCCAATCATTCTCAACATTGATTGTATGGTTGGGTCTTGCTTCCAGGAAGAGTAAAACCAAGTACGGCTGGTTATGAAATCCACAATTCCTATGTTGCCGTCATATTCTTCAAAATTTTGGGGTATGCATAGGTTTCTGCAAAACTCCCTTGAAGATATTCGCGTCTCATATGTGAAATTTCTCAGTTTTACAGAAGCTTCTTCGAGTTTGCCAGCCCTGAGTGCCACGTACCAATGAAGCAGCCATAGTGTGGTAAGCCTTTGTTGGCCGTCAAGTGGAGACAGTCTGCCTTTGTCTTCGGAACCATAGACAAAATCAAGTTTCAATGCAGGTTCCAGCAATTGATGATCTAATGCCTGCTTTAGATTCCCAAGGAAATTATTGCGCAAGTATTCTTTGCCCAATCTGCCCTGTGCATAGTCGCGTTGTATTATCGGAATTTCTATTTGGTAATTGCCGATAAATTTCCAGAATGAAGTTGTTTCGTTTGTCATTGTTTGTCCTCTTAATCGTTTTGGTCAAGCTTTTCCAAGCATGAGTCTATGTCGTTTTTGTAAGCTTCAGCATCGGCTTTAGTCCAGTAATTGCTCTTGCCGATTGCCGATGAGTAATATTTCATGAACACTTGTTTGGTGCATGGCGGCACAAAAGAGGAGGTGGCGTACTTACTCTCCTTGTCCACTGAGATTTTCCCGTTCTTCAACACCCTCGGCACCGGTATCAGTCGGCCCTGGTCCTTGCTTATAATGACACGGCGTTTAGCGGAGAAGATGGCGTTGCCATAGCTCCTGTTCGTCGATGAGTCAAGCAGAGCGTAATTCCATATCCTGTTCTTTTCTTCTGGTGTCCAAACCTCAGGGTCTTCATTGATACTCTTTTTTATGCCATTCTTTATATCCTCGAAAAGCAAGCCTTTTGCTCCATCGTCTTCTGTGTCGAAATATTTGATTATGTCTTTCTGCGTGACTTCATCGGCACTTAGGTAGACGTTGACAAGCCATTCCTTGCGCGTGTCGTCATCTTCTTCCGGATTGTTGGTACTGGAGTTGATGTGTTCCACATCCCAGCCTTCCAACTTGTACAAGTGGAACGGAAACTTGTAAAATGTACCTATCTTGTATTTGTCGTTGCTTTGCTGTGCATGGTTTTGGTTTATCACTGTCTGTATGTTGTGGAACAGCAACAGGCTGCGGCATTTGGTCTTATCGCTTCCATCCTCCTTGTATTGGTAGTCTGTGCCATTGTCACCTATCGCTTTCTTGATTTCGTCTTTCAGATAGCGCACAAACTCTTTCTTGTCCTTCTTCGCCTTCCAGAAGTTTACAAGTTGTTTAATAGAAATGGAGCCTACCGCAAGGAGAAAACCTACGTAATGGTAAAGTACCAAGTCATTATACCATTCATTAAACGTCTGGAAATAGGATTTTACTATCTGCCAAGCTCTTTCTGTTTTCTGCAATTGTTTTTTTTCGTCATTATTTCCATCTTGGTGTGAGGACTTGAAGTATTCATAAAAGTATCGGAATGTCCTGTATTCGTCTGTACCAATAACCTTTTCCTTTTCATCCTCTTTGTTGAGGTTTTCAATATCAAGTGCATTTTCGTTACAAATCAAATCGAAAATGAAGTCTATGCGCGTGGGGCGGTCATATCCCTTGTCGTGCAGAAATAGCCAAAACTCATCGCTTTGCAGGGTATATTCTATCTTGTCCCATTCAGTTGCGATTTCTTGTTGCCTTAATCTTAAACTGTCCATCGACTTTCCCGCGAAATTAGATCTGTTGAGGAACAATGCCTTAATAAGTTCTGAATTGGTAAGGGCTATTTTGCCGATATTCAGTCGGGTGAACACCTTTATTGGGTCTTCGTCAACAGATTCATACCATATAAAATTAACTTTGTTTTTCAGCTTGTCCAAGAATGCCTCTTTGTCAAAGTCAGTTTTGAGCCAATTGTTCACAGTTTCTCTGGCTTGAGTCATATAATAAAAGTCAATGTTTTCATTCTCGTCATACTTATCCATATTGAGAAGGAACTCTCTGCTTTTGCCGCGAGTTGCGTATTCCAATGAATAAGGCTCATTGGAGCCAAGGCATCTGAGAATGATGTATATAGTGGTAAGTCGCTGTTGCCCGTCTATAACCTCCCACTTGCCAACACTCTTATTAAGAATTTCCCTTATTTCTGAAAGTTTATTCGTTTCATGAATTTTTGTTACAATATCTTTTTCGTTGCGTAGTCTCACCACCAATGGTTGCAAGCAATAGAATCCATCTTTGCTAGCATCGAACTCGTTGATGTCGTTAAGCAAGTCCATCACTTGCTGGCATGTCCACCTGTAGCCACGCTGATAATTCGGGATGAAAAAGCTCAAGCCTGAAAGCTCTCCTATTGCTTTCAACCCAATTTGATTGTCGTTACATTGTTGTTCCATAATATTCGTAATTTTATAATTTTCCACTATAGTATTTCATTTCCTCTAATCCACAAAGTCCGAAGTCCTTTATTTCTCTCAGAAACAGCCTCGCACACATTTCCGCATCATCTCCTGCCCGGTGGTGTTGACCGTATGGAATCTTAAACTGGTCGCAAAGGTAATCCAGACTATTGCAGCCGAAGTCATAGAGTTTGCGAGCGGCACGGAGGGAACAATAATAAGTGATGTCCGGCTTCTCCATGCCGTATAGTTCCAATGAATGACGGATGCAACCGATGTCAAAGGCCGCATTGTGAGCCACAAGTACAGGAATGTCTTTAAGGTATTCGCAGATTTCAGCCCACACTTCGGGAAACTCCGGCGAATTTAGAGTGTCGCTTGGACGTATTCCATGGATTTGCATGTTCCAATAACTGTATCTGTTTCCTTGCGGACGGACAAGCCAAGAACGGGATTCTGCAACCTCACCATTACGCACAATACAGATACCGGCTTCGCAAATGGAGGCACGTTTGCCTGTAGCCGTTTCAAAATCTATGGCTATGAAGTTTATTCCTTGCATGGCATGTTCTCCTTTTTCTCTGTATAATAGTCCAACATGTTTTGGGCGAAGTTACGCATCTCTTCACGCACGGGGTCCGGCTCCAACACTTCCACTTGGTCGCCTTGAGCAAGCACCAGTTGGTAGAAGTCGAAAGTCGGTTTCAGGTGGTATTCAAAAAGAGTCGATTCGTCATCACTTCCAATCTCACGCTGTGATTCATGCAAGGGCAATGTGCGCAGATAGTCTGCAAAACCATTGTATGCCCGAAGAACAATCTTTTGAGGCGATTCGTTAGAAGTGATTACGCCACAGCATCCTTCAAAATAGCTGTGTACATCGAAGTCCTTCTTCATCTTGAATGTCTTGCCTGTATCTTGGATGTCTGAAATACGGTCGAGGGCGTACACCAAATACACATCACTTGGCTTGACGCCTTGTTCTTTATTCCGCTCGGAGTAATAAGGACTGCGCGCCACCACGTACCAACGACGCTTTACGACTTTCAGGCAGTATGGCTCAATCTCAAACGTGCTGGGTTCCGGCTTACCAAACCCTTGGTGCATAATGCTCAACACATGGTTACGACGCATGGCATCCGCAATGCAGGTCAGCCAAGTCTGTCCCGAAGGGATTTCCTCAAAGATAATCCGGTCTTCCAGTTTGTTATCCGCTTGGATTTGGTTCAATGTAGCGTATGAACTGATGAGCCAGTTGCGCAGGTTGTTACCCTCTATGCGTTCCGGCTCGTCAATGTAATAGCGGTATCCGTCCTTTCGGTCGCACTCTATATATACATCGAAGATGTCTTTGATAGCTTTCTTATGGTTATGAAAGGTCTTCAAGGGCAGTTCCTCGCCATATCCTAAGCCGCTCTCCTGCCAAAGCTCGTTGATTTCCTGAAACGTCAGCCGTTTGTATCTGCGCAAGATGTCCATCAGCCATACGTATCGTCCAAAAAGATTTGCTGACATATTGCTGTCATTTAATGGTTATGCCACAAAGTTACGCGTTTCCTTGTGCCAAATCGTAGCTCAACCTTAATTTTTTCTATTTTTCCTGTATTTCTTTTATGATATGCCACGTTTTGGCATTTAATGCTCTTTACTTTGCAGCAGAATGAATGATAAACTTCTAAACATTAACGTATTATGGCAACAAAGAATTTAAGCAACGATTTTATGGTGAAAGTATTGGAAGATGCCGCTTGGAAGGAACTTTCGGGCGACTTTGCTTGGAACGAACAACTGCTGGAGAGATACAAGGACAAAGTGGAATGGAAAACGGTTTCCGGCAACAACAACATCCTTTGGACGGTTTCTATGCTTGAGAAATTCAAGAACAGAATTGACTGGGAAGAAATCTCCGGCTCAAGCAACGAGCACCTATTCACGGCAGAAAACTTGGAGAAATACAAGAACTATTGGAATTGGCGGGAATTGTCGCGCAATTCATCATTGGAACTGACATCTGCCATTTTAGAACAATTCGCCGATTATTGGGATTGGAATGAAATCATCGATTGCTACATGCGGGATGAGATTTACAATGCAGAGTTTTTGGAAAAGTATCAAGACCGCATTCCCGCTTCCTCTCTGCAACGCTCACGCTTGTGGGACAAGCTGGTCGAAGACGAAACCAAACGGTTGAAAGTACAGATTCTGTCTTGACATACAAACAAGGAGGTTGCCCGAAAAATGAGAAGGTAGCCTCCTTGTTTATATTATTTTATCGTCGGTTCAGTAGCAGCATAACTCTAATGTACTGTTCATTGTTTTCATGGGTGACCATACCGAATAGCATGTCATCATATCCTAAATGTCGATGCATGGCTTCTTCAAACCGTTCTTTTTCTTGGCTTGTCGGTGGGCAGCAAGCAGGAACCGTTAGAAAAACAACAGCATTATTGTACTTCTCCAACGTTAGTTGTTGGTATTTGGTCATTGACTCTAAAATGTAGTCCAAACGTCCATCAGTTCCGCTTGTGACGGACAAGTAGTCGTATTGTCTTCCATACTCAATGTGAAGAAGGAAATCCACATCACTTCTCTTGAAACTACTTCCTTCGGCGGATAGCTGTGTTATCAGGTTTTCGCGGGCTGCCATCCGTTTCAGATATTCTTCCCGTTTGTACTGACGGTATTCCCGTTTCCGCTTGGAGCGGTTCTTGCGGTCATTGAACAAGTCACAAGTACTTTGCAGGGCGGTGTATCGTTCTCCGTTTTTCCCTCGACGGCGAAGCTTGCGAGGTGTTTGGTGCTTCCAAATGCTTTCCTCCAGCTTGTCTAAAGCAATTTCATATTGATTGGTCGGCTTATGGTGATTAAACTTCCGATTAAAGGTTTCCAATTGTTCTTGTGGGGAAAATCCCCAATAAGTGATTTCCCACAAGCAGTGCATGGCAAGCTCTTCATCGGTGAGGTGTACATCATCGGCAACCACAACATCCGCAGTCAAATCTTCCTCCCAACTGACTTCATGCATAGGATGCACGCTTATCCATTTCTCTTCATCCTCCATTTCCCCTCCGCTCCAGCTTACATGGATTTCATGTTGTCCATTTTTAACTGGAGTCATGCGGCGCAAAATATCGTATGCCTCGCGGAAAGCATAAATGTTGTCCAGATGTTCCGGTTCAAACTTCTCCAAGTAGGGGCGAAGACTGTCGAAATCCACTTTCATTACCAATTCTTTCAGTGTCATAAGCAATAGTTTTGCGCAAAGAAAGTGTTTTTCTGTGCCAAAATAAAGCACGGGGTTGATATTTTTCTGTTTATGCCTCAATTCGGCACACACCCTCTCTTATTTTTGCACTCGTAAACTCTAAATAGGTGAAAATAATGAGAAACATTCAGAATCACGACGTGAAGATATTCACGGACAATATCGAAACAACCGCCATCGAACAGATAGAACGGTTGCTGACTATCCCCGCATTCAGCGGCTGCAAAATCCGCATCATGCCTGATGTTCATGCTGGGGCAGGCTGTGTCATCGGCTTTACAGGTGACTTGGGAGACAAGGTTATCCCCAATATCGTAGGTGTGGACATCGGTTGCGGCATCCTTGTGCAGCCGTTCACCTGCATGAAAGAGATAGATTACCACGCCTTGAATGAGTTCATCCTGCATCACATCCCGTCTGGACGCAATTATCGGGACAACAAGTATGTACCGTTGCCACAAAAGTATATGGATGCTTACCGCGAGAGCAAGGACCTCATCAAGCAGTTGCGTTGCTACCGGGAATTGAAAGAGACGAAACGCCTCAATCTTTCCATCGGTTCGCTGGGCGGAGGAAACCACTTCATCGAATTAGACAAGGATGAAAGCGGTCTATTTTATTTGGTTGTGCATACCGGAAGCCGTAATCTGGGTAAACAAGTTGCCGATATTTACCAGAAGTTGGCCGTGAAATGCCAGTCCGGTTGGGCGAAACTGATGGAGGAACAGAACCGTCTGATTGCGGAATATAAACAGGCCGGACGGAAAAATGAGTTACAGGACGTTATCCGCGAACTGCACAATTCGTTCAAAATGCGTAAACCTACGATACCGCCCGATTTGTCCTACTTGGAAGGCAGCTATTGTGAGGACTACCTGTACGATATGCGCCTCTGCCAGCAATGGGCAAAGATAAACCGGCGCATGATTACGGGGCTTATCATGGATTACCTTATTAGTCAAGGATATGCCGACATGTGTGAAGACGACCTTCAGTTTGAAAGTATACATAACTATATTAGCGATGACAATATCATCCGCAAGGGTGCTATTTCTGCCAATGCCGGAGAAAAATGTATCATCCCATTGAACATGCGTGACGGTTCCCTCATCTGCATCGGTAAAGGCAATGGGGATTGGAACTGTTCTGCTCCCCACGGTGCAGGACGTATCATGAGCCGAAGCCAGGCGTTTCAGAACATCAGTTTGGATGATTATGCCCGATCCATGCAAGGCATCTATACAGAATGCGTGAACGAAGAGACCAAGGACGAGTCGCCGATGGTGTATAAGCCAAAGGACGAGATTATCCGGAATATCAACGATACTGTATCAGTGGTGAATGTCATCAAGCCGGTTTATAACTTTAAGGAGGCGGAGTAAGGAAACTCACTGGGAATGAATAGAATAAGAAGCATGATGGACTTTCAACAGATTTTTAATGTATCTGAAGACTATAGCGTGGCTCTTTCCATGCTCGATGATTACGACCATCACGGATGTCCCGGCCGCAGGGACACGAAGCAACTTACATTCTGACATACGATGAGTGCCGCCGCTTGATTGACACGATGTGTTTCAGCAATAAGTCTGGCTTGTTTGGCCATGAAAAAGACGACTCGTTCAGGGGCAGCATCGGTGATATTTACCAGACCTTTGCAGGGAAGGACGTTTATCCCTCAGTAGAAGAGAAAGCCGCCAACCTGCTTTATTTCGTCACCAAGAACCACAGTTTCAATGACGGGAACAAGCGGATAGCGGCAGCCCTGTTCTTATATTTTCTCAACTGCAACGGCATCCTATATGACGGAAAAGGTCAGAAACGCATAGCCGACTATACGCTGGTTGCACTCACAATTATGATTGCAGAGTCACGCATGGAGGAGAAAGAAATTATGGTCAGTATCGTCATGCGCTGTATCGGATAATTTTTCTCCTTTTTTCCTTCTTCTATAAACCCCATATAAGGAAAAATGAATGTTCGTAATTTGCCAAACTCGACTACATTGAAAATGAAGATATACTTCGTTGGCCGATGAAGTATATCTTCGTTTGCTGTTGCAGTATATATTAAACTGGCGATGAAGTATATCTTCGTTCTCAGAGGGTATATATTGGCCGAATGCGGAATTCAAGGAAATACAACGAAGAAGAAGCTGCTAAAAATAGACCTGCACTTTCTTCTTTGTTGTCTTCATGCAGCTTTATTCAATAACAGCATAACTTTGATTTGTTCACATTCATTGTTCTCTACGGCAGTACCGAACAAGATATTTTCATATCCCAACCGGTTATGCACCGCTTGACGGAATGTTTCCAGTTCAGCATCATCCGGCGGATAACAGGAAGAATAGCGGATAAATACAATCGCATGGTCATATCGGCATGAATCAAGCTGTTGATATTTTGTCATAGACTTAAGGATATAGTCCAGCCGTCCGTTTGTTCCATGAAGAACAGAACAATAGTCATACCGGATGCCATACGCAATGTTGAACAAAAATTCTACATCGCTGCGCTTAAAGCTACTACCCGGAATGGTAAGCATCTGTATGAGCGTTTCACGTTTTGCCATGACCTCAAGATATTCTTCGCGCTTGTCTTGACGGTATTTCCGTTTTTTCTTGCTCCGGTTCATCGGCTTGTTACAAAACTTAAATGGGAAATGTGCAATGGTCAGCCGTTCGCCGTCTTCATCCCTTGCACGGAACTTGCGAGGGGTCTGATGCTTCCATATGCTTTCTTCCAGCTTGTCCAATGCCACTTCGTAACGATTCATCGGCTTCTGCCTGCCGAACATCTTAGAGAATGTGTCTTCAAGATCTGCGGGCGAAAAGCCATAGAAAGTGATTTCCCACAGGCAGCGCATGGCAAGTTCTTCCGGACTGAGCAGCATGCCTTTCGGAAAAACAAGTTCTTTGGCCAGTTCTTTTTCCCATACATTATCGTCCAAGAAGTTTATCTGTGTGATTTTTGTCCCGTCTTCTCTTATTGTTGTTATTACGGTAACTTCCCCTCTATAATCTTTGTCGGGTTCCATGTCTCTGAGAATATCGTATGCTTCACGGAAAGCATAGATATTATCCAAGTTCTTCTTTTCCCGTTTCTCCAGATATGGGAGAAGGCTGTCGAAGTCAACCTTCATGATAAGTTCTTTCAGTGTCATTTTGGGTATTGTTTATGATTAGTTGATAATATTGATTCAGTGCAATGTCTTGTTCCGCTCGGAGAGGAATAGCAAGATTATACTCCAATAAAAATTTGTTGCCGGAGTTCAGTTCATCCCATGTACCATACTCCACCGCATAAATGTCATTCTCCCAACCAAAGAAATCTCCGTCATATTCCTGTGCGAAGCGCACGGCATACATGGTTCCGCTGATAATGGGGCATTGCACCACGATGACCGATTGGGTCAAAGCCACTTGCATACGGCATCGGGCGACCAGCCTCGTAGGGTTTGCCTTCACACCGAAAGGATGTTCGGACACGATAGTTCCACCTTTCGTCACGATTTTCTCCTGCAAATGTTTGTTTACTTTTGGGTGTGTGATATCCAATCCGGAAGCGACAATGGCGATAGTCTGCCCCTCCGCATCAAGGCAACCCCGATGCGCCGCCGTGTCGCATCCCAATGCAAGTCCGCTGATTACCACATGGCCTTGCCCGCCTATCTGTTTGGCAAACCGGTAAGCTGCGTCCAGACCTTCAGCATCGGCTGCACGGGCACCTATAATGGTTACTGTATCGTCACGGTTGAGCAGTTCCAAGTTGCCTGATACATGAATGAGAGGTGGGGTGTCACTGCAGAGATTTCTGAAATGGTAAGGATAATCGGCCGCATAATACGGAATAGTGATAACTCCAGCTTTAGCCTGTCTGTCCAATATCCGCTTCGCTTTGTCAAGCTCACGTGTGGCTTTTACTGCCGTCCTTTTTAGCTGTTCGTTAACTTCGGGATTAACTCTTTCTACTATTTGCCGGGAAGAATATCCCAGCAGTTGCAGGCAAAGCAATTCTTCCACTGAAAGACATGAGGCTTTCCATTCGGCTTCTTCTTTTCCCCTTTTCTCAATTCTTCCTTTCAGAATGTCTGGCAAATCAAAATCTTCCATAATCTTTTTGGGTTGCAAAAGAAATCATTGAATGTGCTGAATTGAAGCATAGGCAAATTATTTTTCTGCTCTGCCACGATTTAGCATTCAGCACGAATACCTTTGCAAGAAAAACAGAAGATATGAACAAGACACCGGCATGGAAAGAAAAAGCGTGGAAAGCCAAATGCCACGATGGATATGCAGAAGTGTCGTATGAAGACGTATGGTCTTTGGATACACGTTTGGCAAGGATTATCGCCAACCATCTTCGGGCTTTTTTGAAAGCGGAGAAGGGGCCATACGGCGGTACACCGGGCAGCATTATTGAGAAGTACGGAGAAGACAAAGGCTATGCAGAGTGGCTGAACATCATCCGCAAGATGATTTATGCTTTCGAGGAGTACCAGCACACAGACAAATGGAGCGAGGAAGATGCGGAGAAACGGAAACGCATCCGTGAGGGCATGCAACTCTTCATCGACCATTACAGGGATTTGTGGATATAATATTTAACTTTTATACAAAATGACATTCAAGGATTTATTGGAACAATTCAGTTTTGACGAAATAGCCCCGGCGTTCAAAGCATTATGGCAACGGAATGCGTCGGAACAGGCCGCACGACTTGACATGGAGGGCTGGCGAAAAATCTATCATTCGATACAGGAGATAAAACCGGTGCATTCCCCTTACTATATCCGTTTGGAGTATCGTTGGGAGGGTTGCATACCAATGATAGATATGAACTGCTCTGTTTATGCTAAAAATGACAATGAGCGGTGTTACCCGTTGTCAAACCATTCGCAATGGGCAGAAAGCATAGGTATGGAAATCATAATAGATGACGACGTACAGATCTCCCCGCAGGAGTTGACAGCCGGGCTGCTATGGGAAATCACGTACTATGGCGGTACGGAAGAAATTGCGAAAAGGAATATGGATAGGATATTTCACGGAGGAACAAAATGAAAGAAGAGGTGAGTGTCACAATCACATGCATATGCATTATTTCTGTAATAATGCATTCCCTATTCATTACGTTTTGTGAATGGATATCGGATAAACGATAGATAAGAATAAATCTTTAATCTAATTAGAATAATAGAAATGAAAGTATCAAGTGGAGAAGAATTGGTACGAATTACCAAGGATGAACAAGAAATAACAAAAGATTATTTCATTAATGTAGCCCAAGTAAAAGGATTGATTAATTTAGACATGAATGATTTCAGAAAATTCACTGATAAATATAAACTCGTAATGCAGATAAATGTTGATGCTCGTATTTCAGTTTCTGCTCAAATAGAAACTGCTATGGAGGAAATAAGGAAACATGGGACAACTGTGGTATCAGCTATAATTCTGTCTGTCTCGTTCAAACCTTCATATTCGTTAATGATGAAGGAACTCGAGGATATATCAGGTTGTTTAAACAATTTAACAATGCAAGGCGTAGAGGTGATATGGGGAATACAAGAACGTACCAATATTTCAAATCAATGCAGTGTATCTTTGTTTATTTTCGTATAATCAAACTCATTAAATTAATAAAAGCGGTATGAATGCTATTAATGAAATTTTTTTTGACAATCACGGGCTGACCTCCACGTCGGCATCACATTTGGCGGATTTAGCGCAAGAAGTCATAGCCGGCTGTGAGGCAAAGCTGAAGAACCTGACCTTTGTCACGACGAAAGTCGATATTGTAGGCTCTGCTTCCGAATCGGGCAAGACCGTCAACATCGGCTATGATGAAAAAATGTTGGAGCAAGTGCGTCCGCTTTTGGAAGAAATCGCTTCGATGAACGCTTTCTGCGCTTGGATGAGGGAAGCGGTCAAAGCCAAAGATAAGGAACTGAAACGGGTGATAAATCTGACTTTTGAGGAATGGTGCTCAGACAAAAAGATTGAAATTCCTTCCAGACCGGAATATCCGGAAAAGACCAAGGAAACGGATATCATTGCGCAGTTGAACATCAAAGAACGCAACCGTTATTTCCAACTGGAAGCCGTAGCTGCTACCATTGGCAAATATATCCATCCGGGTGGTGCGTTCTCAGTTGCCCGTGAAGAATTGCAGAATAAAATGGTGAAACCTTATAGCACGGACGGCAACGGGAAAGACACGTTGATTTATGCGCATACTCCATCCGTAAACCCACAAAGGGTGGAAGACGTGTTCTTTGAACTTCAAAAATGGCATCGCCAAAATGAACGCGAGTTGAATAAGATGAAGTTTGCCATCAAGAAACAAGCGGAAAAGAATACATTGGAGGACATACAGCAATTCAAGCAGGCATTGGAGCATGAGAAACAACGTCACATGCAGCTTTTCACCCAATACAAGGAATGGCAATTGGAAGAACGGGAACGTATTTCCCGCTTGAAAATTGTGGTGCCGGAAGCCTTGCAAGATACTTATGAGAGATTGAATAAATTGGAAGAATAAAACAAGGTGCTGTGAACCTGCTTCTCAATGGAAGCTAATCATGGCTTTGATGGAACGGAAGTTGTCAGTTCAATTGTGTATAAAAAAAGGTACGAAGGTACAAGGTATGTCTAATTAAAAAACGACGGATGTAGCTAATGCCTGCATGACGCACATCCAGTCTGAGCCTTTGTCTGTGCCTTGATGTCCCGGAACGAGCATCGTCCGACAGTTTCCGTTCCTAACTTGAAATATCTTGTCTGTATATGGAATCATTAAGAAATGCGTTGCAACGTCCCCAAGAACCACCCACTCTTGTTGAGAAAATTAAGATATGCCTGTTGTCTGTCTTTTTGTGTATAGGTCTGACGGTTCATATTTGTATGAGAATGGTAGGAATAAGAAAAACATCAGTTTATCATCCAAGGTTTCTTACCATATTGTTTGGGAATAAACGGAGGAATTAGTGTCATCCGTTATTCAGGTTGCCCGACTTCGGATGTGCAACCTGCGGCAAGGCTTTCGGGGAGTAACCCGAAAGGTTTTGAGTAACTCAAAACATACCTTGCTGCTGCCACTTTTCGGCAGTAACCGAAAAGCCTTCGGGTAACTCGAAGGACACCTTGCTGTGCTTTTGAGAGCACAAGAAATCCGTCAATAAACGGATTTGAACAAGTGTTGTAATTTCGGCTTTCAAAGCATCGTTTCCCGATGCCCAAACTGCCCAAAAGAAGAAAGGGAATGAGGGCAGTGTGCAAGCCTGCACTTTATTGAGCTTACAGAGAACAAAGCCGGATTTTCATCCATCTGAGAAACAGACAATAGTGTCAATTCGATGTCGATATGTGCCAATCACAGCCAAAACAGACATTAGACCAATAAGGAAATGCTATTTTGGGCAAATACAGCCTCGCTTGTTTACAAGCTCAGCGAACCAATGGTTTGCTAAAACAATGAAGAACAGAACCCGACAACCAAGAAAGTAATTCAATGCAGATAGGAAGCAACATAGTTTCAATGATATGCTGGTTTGCTGTCGTGTTGTTGTGCAGGTTTACAACAGCGAAACTTCAAATAAAGGTATCAGCAATGGATTGTGGCTTTAGAGAGGTGGAGTTTGAATGATATAAATCGGTGGTACAATACATCCGTCTATCAACGTAGTAATGAAGCAACAAAGGAATGGTGCAATAAACAAAAGCGTATAGGCATGGCATACACACACTGGCCTGCAAGCATGCCCGCGCTCCAACCTGCCTGCCGTCCTGCTTGCCTGCCGACCGGTCTGCCGGCACGCCTGCCTGTCGGCACACAGACAGGCAAACCTACCAACGGGCTATTCGCAAACGGGCAGGCTCAAATATAATGTAGAAACGGTATGGAATTAAAAGCAGGACAATACTACTGATTTTCATCACCAAGATGTGCAACAAACGTACAATAATGATAAGATGTTTGATTTTCTCTATTTTTCAGAGGAATAGCTTTGATTATAAGGAAGAAAAACATTATTTTTGTAAATGAGAAAAGCGTTCTTTTGATTGATGCAGAACATTGCAGAATAGAGAAGCCCGCTGGTTTCCAAATCGTTACCTGTTAAGCTGATATTCTTTGTAAATTACTTGTTTTCAACGTGTAAGGAGAAGTGGTATGTCTTGCAAGATGCCAGGTAAGCCAGCCGGTTACCTACTTCCCGTTTCTGGCAAGGGTGTATCTGAGGCTTTTCGAACGGATAGACCAGGTCGTTGGTGCAGACTATTCCACTGTTGGTTAGTGTAGAGGCGGCACGGAACTGGGCTTCGCGCAACAAAGCTCCGCTGATACCTTCGCCATAGTCATAAGGAGCAATTTCTACGATATAGAACGGCAGCTCTCCTTGGCTAAAATCTTTTCGCCAACGGTCGACCATCGTCTTCAGGCGTTCGGTATATGTATCATGTTTCCCCACATTCGATTCTCCCTGATACCAGAGAAAACCTTTGATGGTGTAGTGCCGTAAGGGGTGTAGCATGCCATTGTACATTGCGATGGGAGTCAGATAATTCCATTCCTGTCCTTGCTCGGGTACCTGGATTTCTTTTTTCAAGTCTACATCCGGATAGTTTTTTACAATTTCTTCAGGCAGCCATCCTTCTACACGTGAGCCTCCCCAGGCGCAGGAGATGATGCCTACCGGAACTTGAAGTACCCGGTTAAGCATTTGGGCAAAACTGAAAGCAGTGGCACTGAACCATGGAGCAGTATCAGGATTGGTCTCTTGCCAGTTCCCTTTTACTTGTTCTTGTGGACTCAGGGCACCTGTTTTGGCGATGGTGGCTACACGGATTCCTTTCCATTCACCGGCGGTAGCGATAGTTTCGTTGGCGTTTTCTATCGGGCAGTTCCAGAAACCGTTCAAAGGCATTTCCATGTTCGATTGTCCAGAGCAGAACCAGACTTCACCGATGAGGATATTGGTCAGACGGGTATGATCGCCATCGGAGAAGTCAATTTGTTGCGGTGTATAACTGGCGCTGGGAGTAGCAAGACGTGCCGTCCAGTTACCGTTGCTGTCGGCCTGTACCGTTATTGTTTTCCGGCTCCAGGAAGGAGAAATATGAACTTCCGCGTTTGGTGTGGCGGTACCCCATAGGTTTACTTCAGTCTGTTGTTGCAGTACCATGTTGTCACTCAATATCTCAGGCAGTTTCACTTTTGCCTGTACAGTCCCGCTGCCCAATACGGACAGCAGGCACAATCCTGTCAGTAGTTTTTTCATAATCCCATCTGTTTCCAAAGCCATTGATTCCATGCCGCATACTGTTCTTCGTACCAGAAATGTTTGGTTTCCAGATACGGATGCAGTTCTTTCGGTGCAGTAATGATGTTGTAAGTAGCGTAGGTTGAAGTAGGCGGACACACATCGTCGTTGTATCCCCAGCTGAACCATCCGGGAACGGTAATCCGGCGGGCAAAGTTCACCATGTCGTAATAATCGGCTGTCTGTAACCGTTCCTTTGACGGATTTGGAAAGTAACGGAAATAGTGAGGCCATCCGCCTGCCCGTTGGTTCAGGTGCGCCCGATGGTCGCACATGGCCGGATGAATGGCAGCGTAGAAAGTGATACGCTTGTCGAGGGCGGCAGTCATGATGGAGAGGGCCCCTCCTTGGCTGGAACCGGTTACACCGATGGTCTTTCCGTCGTGTTGAGGCAATGAAGCGATGAAGTCTACGGCACGGAGTGCGCCGATGAAGACCCGCTTGTAGTAGATGTTGTCACGACTGTTGTCATTCTGATACTGGTAATTGTACAGGGCTCCTTGAGCCAGTTCGTCATAGATGGCTTGTGGAAGGTTGACAGGGATTCCGTGAATGCCGATCTCCAGGGTAATGGCTCCCTTGGAAGCTGTTTCTACATCACCGGAATAGGGTCGTACGCCGGCACCGGGCACACGGAGCAGGGCTGGATATTTGCCGGGAGCCTTGGGCATGCAGAGAATGCCGAACGTACGGGAACCGTAGCGGATATTCTGAAAGCTTACGTGGTATACATTCACGAGGTCGGTGCAGCGTTCCGGCAGAAGTTCCATGGTCGGTGACAGAGGAATTTGGCGGGCTTCTTTCAAACTGTTTTCCCAAAAGGAATCGAAATCGTCCGGATCGACAGCGTATGGTTTGATTTTTTCCGGTTCGTAGGCGGCTGTGGCCATACCTTCGTACGTTCTGTCGCCTACATGAGCTATTACTTTGCAGCGGAAAAATCCTGGTTTGTCCATACTGCCGCTCAGTATCTTCTTTCCGTCTTTCAGCAAGATTCCTTCTTTCTGTTCGGTAGGATACCATTCCGGTCCCAGTTCGTAGTCTATCTTTACACCGGGAAGCAGATTCTGTGCCTTGTATACCTGTACGGTAAAGGTACATTTTTCTTTCAGCCGATAAGTCCAGTCTGTGTGGTTGGGAGAAACTACTACCCGGATTTCACTGCCTTTGATCTGTGCCAGGACAGGTGCTGTACATAGGTACAGCAGCAGACAGAACATTCCTAGAATTTTGTTTTTTTCATCGTATGTTTGTTTTAAAAGTTAAGATAATTATAGTGTCTATGGGTGATACCGGTCAACTTTGAGAGAGGGAAATACATATTTCTTGTATTCACAGGTTTCCTGACATCAGCAAAGTACAGGCTGCCAGGTAGAATGTTGTTTTACGGTTCATGTTTCAATAAGGTATTAGGTTTATGTTTTTTATTTGTAGGACAAAAATAGTGAACCTTTTTGATAACTATTGATATTATTTTATCCGAAATGAGGCGTATAGCCAGAATCTTTTGTACTGATGCATGACGGAACCGGAAACCTTGTCGGCTTTGTATAGTTTTTGCTAAGATTATATGATTGAATATGGGATCTCTCTCTTATCTTTGCACACATTGTAGTTAATCTGTAAATCTATTGATATGAAAAGAAAATTACATTGTTTGATGATGACGGCTTGTCTGTTTTGGGGACTGACCGTCAGTTTGTTTGCAGAAACAGGTAAGGGGCATTTTGTTCCTGCCAGTGATTCATGTATTGTTTATATGGGGAGGGTCAGCCGGACATTTCCCGATGTAGCTCGTTTTACTTATCCGGGAGTAAGTATCTGTGCTGACTTTGAAGGGACTTCATTGAAAATGAAAACGAATCCGGCTAGTGGTGCCTATATGGTCGAAATAGATAATTTTCATCCTTATCGTATTCAGATAGGGAAAAATGATTCCATTATTACGTTGGCAGAAGGACTGCCTGCCGGTGTTCATCGGGTTAAACTCATGTATGTAATAGAAGGATATGAACTGAAGCCGGAATTCCATGGATTCTATCTGGATGAAGGATGCCGGTTAGTACACGCATCGGAATTACCTGCCCGGCGGATTGAGTTCATCGGCGATTCCATGACATGTGGATACGGTGTAGAATCGGAAAATCCGAAAGATCCTTTTACTTATGAAACTGAAAACCATTATTACACTTATGCGGCCGAAACAGCCCGTGCCTTGCAGGCTCAACATTTGGTTGTGGCTCGTTCGGGTATCGGCATTTACCGGAATTATAACGGGCCACGGGAAGGGAACAAGGACTGTATGCCGGTCATGTATGAACAGACACTGTTTATGAATCCCGAAGAGAAATGGAATCACAGTCTGTTTGTTCCTGATGTAGTTTGTGTCAATCTGGGTACGAATGATACCAGTACAAAGGGATATGATAAAGTTCTGCTGCAGAATGCCTATCGTGATTTTGTAGAACATTTACGGGGAATTTATCCGAAAGCCAAGATTGTGCTGTTGACAGGTTCCATGTTGAACGGAAAGGGACTGGCCGATGTCAAGGAAGCTTTGGATGCGGTCACCGCTGAGCGTCAGTCACAGGGCGATATGAATGTTTTCCGTTTCGACATGTCGCCTCAGACCGGTTCTTTGGGGTATGGCGCCGGTTATCATCCATCCCGCCGGCAGCATCAGAAAATGGCTTCTGAACTGACCGGTTATTTGAAGGTATTGATGGAATGGTAAGCAGGCAGTCTTATGTTTATGGATGATGTTATGATTGGGAAATGAAACATATTTGTTTTTTGCGATTGGCGTGATTTAGGGAAACATAGGAAATGGACAGGCCTGGAATGCTCGAGAGAGTGTTTCAGGCTTTAATTTATTAATAATCTATAAAGAATAAATAAATACACTATAATTTTGCGGTACAGGATATTATTTGTATCTTTGCACCGAGATGGATGAAAGGTGGAGGGGCATTAAAGCTCCTTTTTTTGTTCTTAATAGTTAATACATGATAGATAAAAACGTTGTAACCCGGATCGTAAACGAATGGCTGGAAGGTAAGGATTACTTTCTGGTAGATGTTACAGTGAGTCCGGATGACAAAATTGTAGTTGAAATCGACCATGCCGAAGGTGTATGGATTGACGATTGTGTGGAACTAAGTCGCTACATCGAATCCCGTTTAAGTCGCGAGGAGGAAGATTACGAGCTGGAAGTAGGATCGGCCGGTATCGGTCAGCCTTTCAAGGTGCTGAAACAGTATGAAATACACATCGGACGCGAGGTGGAGGTACAGACACGTCAGGGAAATAAGATAACCGGTGTGTTGAAAGCAGTATATCCTGATCACTTTTGTCTGTCTGTACTTCGCAAGGTGAAAAGTGAAGGCGCCAAAAGGCCCCACATGGAAGAACAGGATGTGGAGTTTACATTCGATGAAATAAACTATACCAAATACTTAATAAGATTTAAATAGCTATGGCCAAAAAAGAAGATACAGTAAGCCTGATTGATACATTTTCGGAATTCAAGGAACTGAAGAATATAGACCGTACCACCTTGGTGAGCGTACTCGAGGAATCGTTCAGAAGCGTGATTGCTAAAATGTTCGGCACCGATGAAAATTATGACGTGATCGTGAATCCGGACAAGGGAGATTTTGAAATCTACCGGAACCGTACCGTGGTGGCCGATGATGAACTGACCAATCCCAATATGCAGATCGCACTGACTGAGGCAAGAAAAATAGATGCTTCATACGAACCCGGAGAAGAGGTTACCGATCAGGTATTCTTCGAGAAATTCGGCCGCAGAGCCATCTTGAATCTGAGACAGACGTTGGCATCGAAGGTTTTGGAACTGGAAAAGGACAGTCTTTATAATAAGTATATTGACAAGGTAGGAACTGTGATCAGTGCTGAAGTATATCAGATTTGGAAAAAAGAAATACTTCTGCTCGATGACGAAGGAAATGAACTCTTGTTGCCACGCACGGAACAGATACCGGGCGATTTCTACCGTAAGGGAGAAACTGCACGGGCTGTGGTGGCACGTGTAGACAACAAGAACAACAATCCTAAGATTATTCTGAGCCGTACCTCGCCCATGTTCTTACAGCGCTTGTTCGAACAGGAAGTACCCGAAATAGCAGACGGACTGATTACCATACGCCGTATAGCCCGTATTCCTGGCGAAAGAGCAAAAATTGCTGTCGAATCTTACGACGACCGGATTGATCCGGTAGGAGCTTGTGTGGGAGTAAAGGGATCCCGCATACACGGTATCGTACGTGAACTTAGAAATGAAAACATTGATGTGATAAACTATACGTCGAATGTACAGCTTTTCATACAGCGCGCGCTTAGCCCTGCACACATTTCTTCTATCGTGATGCATGAGGACGAAAAGAAGGCCGAGGTATACCTGAAACCCGAAGAAGTGTCACTCGCTATCGGAAAGGGCGGCATGAATATCAAGCTGGCCAGTATGCTTACAGAGTATACCATCGACGTATATCGTGAACTTGACGGAACGGCTGCCGAAGATGACATCTATCTGGACGAGTTCAAGGATGAAATAGACGAGTGGGTAATAAATGCTATCAAGGGTATCGGTATAGATACCGCACGAGGTGTGCTTAACGCACCACGGGAAATGCTCATCGAAAAGGCCGACCTGGAGGAAAACACTGTCGACGACGTGCTTAGAATTCTCAAGGCGGAGTTCGACGAAGAATAGATACCGGAAAAGCACCGGAGCCGCTCTTCTTGAGAAAAGCAGGGCGGCCGCGGCACGGACCTTGTGCGTGACGTCTTGAACTTTTTCACCCGAACCCCGATTTAAAACAGAAGAAAATTATGACCATAAGATTGAATAAAGTAACAAGAGACCTGAATGTGGGAATAGCGACGGTGGTGGACTTCCTGCAGAAGAAAGGCTACACCATCGACCCGAATCCGAATGCCAGAATCACCGATGAACAGTATGATGTGCTGGTGAAGGAGTTCAGACGGGACAAGGACCTGAAAATGGAGTCGGAGAAAATTATCCAGGAACGACAAAACAAGGACCGCAACAAGGCATCGGTGTCTATAGAAGATCTGAAGCCGGAAAAACGCGCGGCCGAAACCGAAACAACGCTGGAAACCGTAGTGCCCGAAGAGGCAAAACCCAGACTCAAGACTGTGGGACGGATTGACCTGGACAGCTTGAACCGCAGACGGACGAAACAAGCGGACGTTGCTTCCGTACAGGAAACGGAAAAAACGAATCGTGATGATGAAAATAATAACAGCAGTAACAACAGTACAGACAGCAATGTAGTGGCCGACAGTAAGGATACGGCGGCTGTTGTAATCCGGGAAAACAAAGAAGAACCAATACAGCCCGACGACAGGAAGGCAGAAGATATCAAACCAGAGCCGATGGAAGAAAAGAAACAAGAAAATGCGGATGCTCAGTCCGCCCCGAAGAAAGAGGACGAGGTATTCAAAATACGTCCTACCGAATTTAAGTCAAAAATAAACGTGGTGGGACAGATAGACCTGGCTGCACTGAACCAGTCTACCCGGCCTAAGAAGAAATCGAAGGAGGAAAAGCGTAAGGAGCGCGAAGAGAAGGACAAACAGCGACAGGAGCAGCGTAAACAGATGAAGGACGCTATCATCAAGGAAATAAGAAAAACTGATGAAAAAAGCGATAAGACGGCTGCTGCTGACGACGTTGCCAAAAAGAAAAAACGAAACCGTATCAGCAAGGAACGGGTGGACATTAGTAACCCTTCGGCAATGGCTGGAGCGGGAACTACTTCCAAGGCTGATAAGGGAGGACGGAATACCGCACCTGCGCAGGGAGGTGGAAAACATGGTAAAGATCGTTTCCGTAAACCGGCTCCGAAGCAGGAAGTAAGCGATGAGGATGTAGCAAAGCAGGTAAAGGAAACTTTGGCACGCCTGACAAGCAAAGGAAAGAATAAGGCGGCCAAATATCGTAAGGAAAAGCGTGAGCAGATACAGAACCGGCAGCTGGAACAGGAAGAACTGGAACAGGAAGAAAGCAAAGTCCTGAAGCTGACGGAGTTCGTAACAGCCAATGAGCTGGCCAATATGATGGATATCTCAGTGACACAGGTCATTTCTACGTGTATGAGTGTGGGACTGATGGTCTCTATCAATCAGCGGCTCGACGCAGAAACCATTAATCTGGTGGCCGAAGAATTTGGATATAAAACAGAATATGTAAGTGCTGAAGTGGCACAGGCTATTGAAGAAGAGGCAGATGCAGAAGAAGACTTGCAGCCACGTGCTCCTATTGTAACAGTTATGGGACATGTAGACCATGGAAAGACTTCATTGCTCGACTATATCCGTAAGTCAAACGTTATTGCGGGTGAGGCCGGAGGTATCACGCAGCACATTGGTGCATATAATGTAAAATTGGAAGACGGAAGACGTATCACTTTCCTGGATACTCCGGGACATGAGGCATTTACCGCGATGCGTGCCCGTGGTGCGAAGGTAACCGATGTGGTAATTGTTATTGTGGCTGCCGATGATAATGTCATGCCGCAGACCAAGGAAGCCATCAACCATGCTATGGCGGCAGGTGTACCTATCGTATTTGCCATCAACAAGATTGATAAACCCAATGCCAATCCGGACAAGATTAAGGAGGAACTGGCAGCCATGAACTTCCTGGTGGAAGAATGGGGCGGTAAGTACCAGTCTCAGGATATTTCGGCCAAAAAGGGTATTGGCGTAAAGGAATTGTTGGAAAAGGTACTGCTTGAGGCTGAAATGCTGGATCTGAAAGCAAATCCGAACCGTAAGGCTACAGGATCCATTATTGAGTCATCACTTGATAAAGGACGTGGTTACGTGGCTACGGTCCTGGTTTCTAACGGTACCCTTCATGTGGGTGATATTGTACTGGCTGGCACCTCATACGGAAAGGTCAAGGCGATGTTCAACGAACGTAATCAGCGCATGAAACAGGCCGGACCGTCTGAACCGGTATTGATACTGGGATTGAATGGAGCACCAGCGGCCGGTGATACGTTCCATGTGCTTGATACAGATCAGGAAGCTCGCGAAATAGCCAACAAACGTGAACAGTTACAGCGTGAACAGGGATTGCGTACGCAGAAGATGCTTACGCTCGACGAAGTAGGACGTCGTCTCGCACTGGGTGATTTCCATGAACTGAATGTAATCGTGAAAGGTGACGTAGACGGATCTGTTGAGGCCTTGAGTGATTCACTCATCAAGTTGTCAACGGAGCAGATTCAGGTGAATGTGATTCACAAGGGTGTGGGGCAGATTTCGGAGTCGGATGTTTCACTGGCAGCCGCTTCAAATGCTATCATCGTAGGATTCCAGGTACGTCCTTCAAGCAATGCTGCGAAACTGGCCGAACAGGAAGGTGTAGATATCCGTAAGTATTCTATTATTTACGACGCTATTGAAGAAGTGAAGTCGGCTATGGAAGGTATGTTGGCTCCTACGCTGAAAGAACAGGTGACTGCTACCATCGAAGTGCGTGAGGTATTTAATATCAGCAAGGTGGGTATGGTTGCCGGAGCCATGGTAAAGACCGGAAAGGTAAAACGTTCCGACAAGGCGCGCCTGATACGCGACGGTATTGTTATTTTCACAGGAAACATCAATGCGTTGAAACGCTTCAAGGATGATGTGAAGGAAGTGGGTACCAACTTTGAGTGTGGTATTAGTCTGACTGGCTGCAACGACCTGAAAGTGGGTGACGTGATAGAAACCTATGAAGAGGTAGAAGTAAAGCAGACTTTATAATATTGCAGGCAAATTGAACAATTGAACGACGCAGGTTGCGCTGATTTCACGATTTCTTCCTTATCAGAAGGGGCGTGTAGTCTGTGTAGTCTGCGTTTGTTTTTCGAAAAAAGGAAGGAAAAAGGAATGACTACAATCGACTGGATCATTGTTATCGTATTGGGACTGGGAGCTCTGCAGGGATTCAGAAAGGGACTCGTTTCACAAGTGGCTTCAATTGTAGGACTGATAGCCGGACTTCTGATAGCTCGTGCTTTGTTTGGTGTGGTAGGCGAACGTCTGGCAACTGAAATCGGGACATCGGTTACGGTGGGACAGATATTGGCCTTTGTACTGATTGGCATAGCTGTACCGATAGGACTGTCAGTAGTGGCTTCATTGCTGACCGGAATACTGAACGTGGTTAGTCTGGGATTTGTTAACCGTTGGTTAGGTTCAGGTCTGGGATTGATCAGGTATGCCCTGGTGGTAAGTATGGTCATTCATTTAATTGAGTTTGTTGATGCGGATAATTCGCTTATCCAATCAACCACAAGGCAGGAATCTTTGTTATATTATCCGATGGAACGTTTTGCGGATGTATTCTATCCCGCTGTGAAGTCGGTAGCCGGAGAGTTGATGGATGTTTCTTTATCTTTCGATGCGGATACGATGTCAACAGACACGAATACAGATTAGTTAAAAATAATTCAAGATATATTAATAAACAAATAGATATGCAGCTAGAACCCAATAAATATGTAAAGGAACTGACGCAGGAGAAGTATAAGTATGGCTTCACTACCGATGTTCATACAGATATCATCGAGAAGGGACTGAATGAAGATGTGGTGCGGCTCATTTCGACCAAGAAAGGCGAACCGGAATGGTTATTGGACTTTCGTCTGAAAGCCTATCGTTACTGGTTGACATTGGAAATGCCTACTTGGGCACACCTCAACATCCCTGAAATCGATTATCAGGCAATCTCTTATTATGCAGATCCTACCAAAAAGAAGGAAGGGCCGAAGAGTATGGATGAGGTGGATCCTGAACTGATCAAGACATTCAATAAGTTAGGAATTCCGTTGGAAGAGCAGATGGCACTGAGCGGTATGGCGGTAGACGCTGTAATGGACTCGGTATCGGTCAAGACTACTTTCAAGGAAACCTTGATGGAAAAGGGAATTATTTTCTGTTCCATCAGCGAAGCGGTACGTGAACATCCTGATCTGGTGAAGAAGTATCTGGGATCAGTAGTAGGATACCGTGATAACTTCTTTGCAGCTTTGAATTCAGCCGTATTTAGTGACGGATCGTTTGTCTATATCCCGAAAGGTGTACGTTGCCCGATGGAATTGTCGACATACTTCCGTATCAATGCTGCCAATACCGGACAGTTTGAACGAACACTGATTATTGCCGACGATGACAGTTACGTATCGTATTTGGAAGGATGTACGGCTCCAATGCGTGACGAAAACCAGTTGCATGCGGCTATCGTGGAAATCGTGGTGCTCGATCGTGCCGAAGTAAAGTATTCTACTGTACAGAACTGGTATCCGGGAGATGCTGAAGGCAAGGGTGGTGTATATAACTTTGTCACTAAACGAGGAAACTGTAAAGGAGTGGACAGTAAACTTTCGTGGACACAGGTAGAAACCGGTTCGGCTATTACATGGAAGTATCCCAGTTGTATCCTGACGGGAGATAATTCGGTAGCGGAGTTCTATTCGGTGGCAGTAACCAATAATTATCAGCAGGCTGATACAGGTACCAAGATGATTCATCTCGGAAAGAATACCCGTTCTACTATTGTAAGTAAGGGTATCAGTGCCGGAAAGAGTCAGAATTCATACCGTGGATTGGTTCGTGTGGCCGAAAGGGCTGAGAATGCGCGTAACTATAGCCAATGTGATTCGTTGCTGCTGGGCAGCCAGTGTGGGGCACATACTTTTCCGTATATGGACATCCACAACGAAACGGCTGTGGTAGAGCATGAAGCTACTACGTCGAAAATTTCGGAAGACCAGCTGTTTTACTGTAATCAGCGAGGTATTACGACCGAAGATGCCATCGGATTGATTGTGAACGGGTATGCTAAGGAAGTAATCAATAAACTGCCGATGGAATTTGCGGTAGAAGCACAAAAACTATTGTCTGTCTCACTGGAAGGAAGTGTGGGATAAGCTATTTTGATAATACAACGATTAACGGAAAAGAACTATGTTAGAAATAAAGGATTTGCATGCCAGTATAAACGGCAAGGAGATATTAAAAGGCATTAACCTGACAGTCAAGTCTGGCGAGGTACATGCCATCATGGGGCCGAACGGTTCCGGAAAAAGTACATTGAGTAATGTTCTGGTCGGCCATCCGGCGTATGAAGTAACGAAAGGTTCTGTTACATTCGACGGAAAAGATCTGCTGGCTATGAGTCCGGAAGACCGAAGTCATGAGGGACTTTTCCTCTCATTTCAGTATCCGGTAGAAATTCCGGGAGTAAGTATGGTTAACTTTATGCGGGCTGCTGTCAATGAGCAGCGCAAATACAAGGGATTGCCTGCTCTTACAGCCAGCGAGTTTCTGAAATTGATGCGTCAGAAGCGGGAAATCGTAGAGTTGGACAGTAAACTGGCTAACCGTTCCGTGAACGAAGGATTCTCCGGTGGTGAGAAAAAGCGGAACGAGATTTTCCAGATGGCTATGCTTGAGCCGAAATTGAGTATTCTGGATGAAACAGACTCCGGATTGGATATCGATGCCTTGCGTATCGTAGCCGAAGGTGTAAACAAACTGAAAACTCCTGAAACGAGTTGTATCGTGATTACACACTACCAGCGTTTGTTGGATTATATTAAGCCCGACATCGTACACGTACTTTATAAGGGACGTATTGTTAAGACTGCCGGTCCGGAACTGGCACTTGAGCTGGAAGAAAAGGGTTACGACTGGATTAAGAAAGAATTAGGAGAATAAGCATGAAAGCAGAACAGCAATATATAGACCTTTTCACGCAGTATGAGGCTACAATCTGCCAGCATAGCTCGGAGGTACTGAATGCGCCACGTGCTAAAGCTTTTGCCGATTTTGAAGCGCTGGGATTTCCAACCCGTAAGCAGGAAAGGTACAGGTATACAGATGTGAGCAAGTATTTTGCTCCCGATTACGGGCTGAATCTGAACAGGTTACAGATTCCGGTGAATCCGTATGAGGTTTTCAAGTGTGATGTGCCGAATATGAGTACATCACTGTATTTTGTGGTAAATGATATGTTTGACAAGCATGATCATCCAAGCGCACAGTTGCCCGAAGGAGTGATTTTTGGTAGTCTGAAAGACTTATCGGAAACACATCCTGATCTGGTGAAGAAGTATTATGGCAAGCTGGCTGATACATCGAAAGATGGAGTGGCTGCCTTTAATACGATGTTTGCGCAGGATGGAGTGCTGATGTATATTCCTCGTAACATGGTGTTGGAGAGGCCGATTCAGCTGGTTAATATTTTGCGGGCTGATGTAAATTTCCTGGTGAACCGCCGTGTGCTGATTGTTGTAGAAAGCGGTGCACAGGCACGTCTGCTCATTTGTGACCACGCTATGGACGATGTGAATTTTCTTTCCACGCAGGTAATGGAAGTATACGTCGGCGAGAACGCTGTGTTCGATCTTTATGAACTGGAAGAAACGCATAACAGTACGGTACGTTTCAGTAAACTGTACGTCAATCAGGAAGCTGGCAGTAATGTATTGTTGAATGGTATGACTTTGCATAATGGAACTACCTGTAATTCAGTGGATGTAACGCTGTCTGGACCGGGAGCGGAAGTAAATCTTTGCGGAATGGCCATTGCCGATAAGAATGAACAGGTAGACAATAATACATTTATTGATCATCGTGCGCCAGACTGTACGAGCAATGAGTTGTTCAAGTATGTGCTCGATGATCAGGCTGTTGGTGCTTTTGCCGGAAAGGTTCTGGTTCGTCCGGGAGCTCAGCGTACTTCTTCACAGCAAACCAACCGGAATATCTGTGCGACCCGTGAGTCGCGTATGTATACTCAGCCGCAGTTGGAAATTTATGCCGATGATGTGAAATGTTCTCATGGCGCTACAGTAGGACAGTTGGACGACAGTGCGCTGTTTTATATGCAGCAGCGTGGCATCAGCCGTAAGGAAGCACGCCTGTTGCTGATGTTTGCGTTTGTCAACGAGGTGATTGATCACATCCGTATGGATGCATTGAAAGACCGTTTACATTTGTTGGTAGAGAAACGTTTCCGTGGCGAGTTGAACAAGTGCCAGGGATGCGCTATTTGCAAATAGGAATTTTTATAGAAGAAAGATTATGTACGATATACAGAAAATACGGGAAGATTTTCCAATACTTTCACGCACCGTATATGGTAAACCGCTGGTGTATCTGGATAACGGTGCAACGACTCAGAAGCCTCGTTGTGTGGTCGATGCCATGGTCGATGAATATTATTCAGTAAATGCCAATGTTCATCGGGGCGTACACTTTCTTTCGCAGCAGGCTACAAATCTGCATGAGGCTTCGCGTGAAACAGTACGCCGGTTTATCAATGCTCGCAGTACGTCTGAGATTGTTTTTACGCGCGGCACTACGGAAAGTATTAATCTGGTGGCAGCCACGTTTGCTGACAGCCAGATGAAGGAGGGCGACGAAGTGATTGTTTCGGTTATGGAACATCACAGTAACATTGTGTCGTGGCAGCTTCAGGCAGCCCGAAAGGGAATAGTGCTGAAGGTAATTCCGATGAACGACCAAGGGGATCTTTTGCTTGATGCGTACGAAAAACTGTTTTCACCGCGTACCCGCCTGGTTTCGGTTACACATGTATCGAATGTATTGGGTACTGTCAATCCGGTAAAGCAGATTATCGAAATGGCTCATGCTCATGGGGTGCCTGTTTTGATAGATGGTGCGCAGAGTATTCCTCACCTGAAAGTAGACGTGCAGGATCTTGATGCTGATTTCTATGTGTTCAGTGGACATAAAGTATACGGACCTACGGGAGTCGGCGTACTTTACGGGAAAGAGGAGTGGCTTGATCGTCTGCCTCCTTATCAGGGAGGAGGAGAAATGATTCAGAACGTAAGTTTTGAGAAGACCACCTTTAATGCATTACCTTTTAAGTTTGAGGCTGGTACTCCCGATTACATTGGTACTACCGCCTTGGCAAAGGCTATTGATTACGTTACGGCTATCGGTATGGATGAGATTGCTACATACGAGCACGAACTGACAGACTATGCTATGTGTCGCTTGAAGGAAATCCCGAATATGCGTATTTTTGGCGAATCTGAGCATAAAAGCGGTGTCATTTCTTTTTTGGTGGGTAATATTCATCATTTTGATATGGGTACGCTGCTTGATCGGTTGGGAATTGCCGTACGTACAGGACATCATTGCGCTGAGCCTTTAATGCATCGGTTGGGTATTGAGGGGACTGTGCGTGCTTCGTTTGGTCTTTATAATACGAAGGAAGAAATAGACGCATTGGCCGAGGGTATTACCCGGGTAAGCCGGATGTTCGCCTGATCTGTTGTGGTATCGTTTATGGAATCCTGATAGAAAATCCTTGTTGTTTTTGTTCTTGAAGATTGAAAACGACAAGGATTTTTTCGTATATATATTTCAATGATTCTTTTTGGATTTTAGACTGTCGTTTAGTTTAAGGAGCAGAAAAAAGTTACGAGGAATGGTACACTGAAGTCTACTACAAAACCGTGAAACAGCGAGACTATGACGAATTCCTGTCCTGAATAGCGGGTGATGATAGGCAGGGTAGTATCCATGGTAGTGGCTCCTCCTACGGAGATGGGAGCAAGGCGGCCAAACCATCGTACCAGCAACGGTGCGCCGATGAGTGTAATCAGCTCACGAAAGATATTGGCGAGTAATGCCATGGTACCTAGTTCTGCTCCTCTGTAGGTAGTGATGAAAATGCTTGAAAGTGAGTAGTAGCCAAATCCGGAGCCAATAGCCAGACAATCGGTCAGTGAACGGGTTGGCAAAGCGAAACTGGCAGCCGTGATGCCGGCTAATGTTCCAAGAATGGTTAATGCAGGTAGAAAGACCAGTCTTGGATCTAAAGATCGGAAACTTTTGAACAATTCCGGCGAATGGCCTATTCCGACTCCTACACTGAACATTAATGCACAGAGTGCATAGAAACTTATTCGTTCGATAGGCAGTGGTTCCGGTATCAATTCTGACATACCGCACAGGGTACCTGATATAAAGAAAATGACAATAATCAGACTTCCTTTCATTGGTCGACTTCTTTCTTATGGTGGTTTAAGTATATCCATAGCAAACGGGCGGCAATAGCACTTCCTGAAGCACCGGCTACGGCTAACAACAAGGCTTCCAGTCCTAATGTATGCAAACTTTGCATCAGCATTTTGTTATGGCCGACTTCCAGTCCTAAAATAAAGAGCAATAGCCAGATCAGGATCATGGTAAGTTGTGGAAGGATGGTAAGTTTTTTTGTGTGAAGCAGGTATCCTACGGAAATACCTATCAGCATAATTCCAATGACAATGAACATATCTGTATCTTTTCTGTTTTTTGTGTAAAGATACGATAATAAACTGGGGAAAATTGGGTAACAAGTAAAATAATAGCCCGAGGAACATTTTTTGATGTTCTCCGGGCTTGGTTATTAAAGATGAAAACGAACCTTTTTTATCTTGTGCTTACACATTTCTCAAATCGATAGTGTGCGGTTGGATGAAAAACGAGGCTATTTCAGTTCGTCTCCGTTTTCATTGAAGTAAGCGGTTGTTTCCTCGTTCTCGGCATTCACCAGTACCACCTTGTAGGTTTTTCCACCTTCCTCGTCCACTTCTACGGCAGCTTCTTTGATGGTTTGTTCTGCATAGTTTTTCGTAATGGCAGCCTGTACGGCCTGCGGAAGGTCTTTCACTTC